>Ga0214921_10009292_pt1 | contig 12474 bp, 10 predicted proteins | sample LL1505_MetaG_FD_177992 | JGI IMG/M metagenome (GOLD analysis project Ga0214921, IMG submission 177992) | Freshwater microbial communities from Lake Lanier, Atlanta, Georgia, United States - LL-1505 | ecosystem: Environmental > Aquatic > Freshwater > Lake | place: USA: Georgia | collected... | reverse complement strand
GCTCCCAGTCGCTTCGTCAAGCCCACCCGCATTAGCGACGAGCTTGCCCAGTTTTTGGGAAAGCAGGTTGGTGCTGAGATGGCCAGAACCGAAGTTACCAGAGATATCAATGCCTACATCCGCACCAACAACTTGCAGGACAAGAGCAATGGACGCAAGATTATCCCTGATAGCAAGCTTTCCTCCCTTCTTAAGTTAAACAAGGGCGAGGAGCTTACCTACTTCAACTTACAGAGATACATGAGCCCCCACTTTTCCAAGACTGTCAAGCCCTCTGCCGAGACAGTTGCTTAAACAAGTAATTCGCAACGAATTAGAAAACGAAAACCAACCGAAAACAGAAAAAACAAAATAAACAAAATAAAAAAATAAAACAACCAACACACAAAAAACAAACAAACAAACACAAACAAAAAAAACAAACAAAGAAAAACAAACACAAACAAAAAAAGAAAAAATAATAAAACACTTTATTATTTTTATTATTTATTAATGAGTAAAATATTCAAATACTTATTTACTCGCGAATTACCTCTGGATTTCTTGGTAACGAGGCATAGATTTGCGCCAATTGTCGATGCATAATTTGCCCATTCATGATTTTCACATTTTGAAACACATCAAACTTTCTCTTATTGTGGTCGGACTGTAAATCAAACATATTGCACACCGCATTCAGCTCGTGTGCGTTCAATATATCGTGCTGTTGGCACAACCATGCGCGAAAATTGGTTGCCCCCGATTGCTTGTATGCGTTCAGCGAGGCAAACGCATGGTAGATATTCATTTGCGAGGTGCGCGCGGTGTGCACATTGTAATCCGTGCCAGCAAATATGCAAAGCGTGGTAAACTCTTCCAATGTTACACCCAGGTCATTCAGTATATTTTGCAAAGTATACACCATTACGGTTTGGGCGGTCAAATCAATCTCGCGCAACACGACGGAAGAACCGTAAGCAAACAAATCCATATCATCGCTTAGACACCCCCATACTTTATTGGACTGCACCAGCATTGCACACAACGCATCCGCCTCTTCGGGCGAATCGTAATACGTGGCACCGAATGCACGCAACAGCTCTTTGGCTTGTTCAATGGTATCTTTGTTGACTGTTACGAACTGCGTCTTGAGGAGCTCCATCTTTTGAATGATTTGCTCGCGACCGGTAGTATATTGACGAGTGTTTAATAACATCTGTAACCGGTTATACTCGTTCAGCGCGCACACCTTGCTATTCCGCCTCTGTTGCAATACATATTTTTTTTCCTTGGGAGGCTTGCCATCAAAAATAAAGATAGGGACGATTTTATAGTAGTGAAACGTGTTCAGCATAAGATGCAGACGTTCTATTAACTTGTTTTCGGCGGTAAACTTATACAAATATATGCTCACATCCACCGCAATCTTTTTACCGGTCAGCGCGGATAAACACACTTTGCTTATTGAACTGGGGGAACACGATTTTTTTAAAAATCCGTTCAAAAACTTGATGCCCATAATTTCTCTTTATATATGGATATATTGGATTGTTGTTATATTGTTATATTTATGTTGCATTTTTCACAATGCCTATACAAGAGTAAAGATAACCACCACTACCCCATTTCCGCCGTGACCGCCTCTTGCATTATTCCCAGTGTTGTCTCCGTTACTCCATCTCACAGTGAGTGCGCCTCCGCCTCCTCCCAAACCATTCGTTCCATTATCTGCATTAGTATAATTCCCGTTCGCTACACCTCCATTATATACTCCTGCCCCGCCCCCACCAGCGCCACCAAATACTCTGGTTACTGACAGAAAACTCCATCCAGTATCAATATTCATTCCTGAAGGCATTGCCCATCCTCCACCCCCTCCATAAGTAATTGTTTCATTACTAAATTCTGAGTTCGTGAATGAAGAACCACTACCACCGTTTGTATCGGATTGATTGTAGAAGTAATAGCCGGATAACCTTATTGTAGTGTCATTTGTCAATCGTGTGGGTCGTTGTCCATTTGGACCTCCACCTCCACCACTCCCACTAGACGCGTAACCGTTTATTGTGCGGTCTGACCCCGCACCGTTATCAAACTCCCACGCAATAGAGTCTCCCCCTGAAGCCCCTGACCCTCCACCCGAACCTCCATAGAATCTTACACCATTTACTTTTTGACCCTGTGACTGGCAGGCGCCTCCTCCACCCCCAGAACCAGCACCTTGTTGTAACGTTACAGGGTTAAAGTTCGTTGTGATTGTTGCATTGTTTTCCGATGTTGCGTGTCCATTGTTAACGAGTGTGTATGTATGTGGAGCCGCCCCTACAACATCTGTTGATGAGATAGTATAAGTGATTGTCCCGGAGGTTACACTAAACGCACTATTTCCACCACGCGTAGCCATTGTTCCAGTTGGAGTAGTGGTATTCACCACGGTTGCTCCAGCTCCACCTAATCCAACAGTAAGATTTAATACTGTATTGTCTGTATAGTTTTTGCACGGAAACTTGTTCACATTACCACCACCCCCACCCGCAGCGCCACGGAATGGACCCCAACCAACACCCCCCCTCCGCCAGACACTAATAAAATACTTAGACCGCTGATTTTACTTGCATTTTTAATAGTAAACGACCCGACATTTTGCGTTAATCCAGTTCCAGTCGCATTGGTGGCGTTATATGTAATTTTTACTGCAGAACCGTTGGTAGTAACCGTTCCACCTGTTTGAAAATATGGCGCCATCGGCGCAAAGATATCGCTTAAATCCGTCGTATTTTGTTTGAACCCAGTGACAGCGACTTTTGTCCCAGAAGAGTATGGCTGGAATATATCTATCAAGTCCACGCCGGTAGAAAGTTTAAACCCGGTTGCTGCCGGTTTTGTCCCGCTTGTATATGGCGAAAATAAATAACTTAAATCCACTCCTCCGGTAGTAAAGCCGGTTAAATTACTCATTTTATTATGTTAACAAAATATAATTCATGCAAATAAAATAAGTGATTGCGAACAGAGTTCGCTCTAGACAGGTCTAGACGGTTCATCTTGCCGTGTGATACACGCACTTGTTTACGTACTCTTATTAAATGCAAATCCAGGGGCAGTTACAGAAGTACCTCCCGTATTTACAGAATCGAAATCGCCGCCGACCAATATTTTTTTACTGCTCAATGCAACTATCGCGTGCACCACATCTTGCACACCATTATTGTATGTGGTAACAGTTGACCCATTATACTTTGCTAGCCAATTCGTGCTTGCGCCGGTCCCTATTAATACATTGTTCGCATCCAATGCACAGATGGACTGGCAGTACGCAGCACTATACAGATTTGACGAGGCGCTTCCGTTCCATTTATAAAGCCCCCATCCGGTCGCAATATATATGTTATTCTCGTCTACAACGGAGATTCCTCTAATAAGCGCACCACCACTTGTAGACCCTAGGGTCGCTAGCGTGACATAGTCATTCGTGCTTGTGTTTAACCTTTTAAGTTGACTAAGAGCCCCACCCAAGTAAAGAAACCCGTTGTAATAAGCAAATGCGTATATTTCCCAATTGTTGGGTATTGGGTTGCTGGTGGTGCTCCACGTGTTAGTAAGTTTGTTGTAAACACATGAATAAGGGTTGTATGTTCCCACTACGTTAGCGAATGACCCGCCTACGTATATTCGGCTTGCATCCAATGCATATATTGCTCTCACAGTGCTATCTGTTCCATTCGTAGTTGCATTTCCTAAATAGTTAATGGTATTGTTAGAAATATCATAACGCACGATATAGTTGTAGGTCCCTCCCTGTAGACTTAGAGATTTAAACGTTCCGCCAATATACAAATCATTCCCTCCGTCTGAATGTATTGCCCATATACGTTGGTCCGAAATTCCAGTATTTGTGATGTCGAAAATAGTTGTCCACACTCCATTTCTGCGCCTTCTTAGACCCTCTCCAAAAGCACCTCCAGTATATATATCGCCATTATTTATGTGAATCGCTCGGACAGATGAGCTAGTTCCCAATGGTGCTGGATAACCGTAATTCGACCACCCAACAGGTATAAATGGGGAATAATAATTGTTTAAATCTTGCGCATTTCCACTCGCGTCAGTCACACAAAACCCGGTAGTTACCGTTTTTGTTCCAGACGTATACGGCAAATACCTTTCACTCAAGCTTTTCCCGTTTGAGGTGTTGTAAGGAACGTATTGCCCGGATGGGTCTATCGTGGTCCTGTCTTCAAACAAAGTGTCTAAATCTGCACCAGTAGATATTTTAAAGCCAGACATAGGTGATATATTATGTATGAATATATTTGCCAATGCAAATATTTATCGCTAGTTATAATTGCACAGATTGTCGTATTAAGAATCCGCACATTAAGACTACCCCCATTTTGCGATATAATTGTATGATGCATCCGTTTTGGTAAAGCTCCCACCTATATACACATTGAATGTATTCAATGCACCTATTGATACCGCAGCGTTATCTGATAAGCCTGAAACAAGTGCGCTCCAATTATTTCCATTCCATTTTGAGATACCAAATGTTCCGGAAACAGGATTCCCACTGACATCTAATGCATTTGCATATACTCCCCCTACATACACATTGGATTCATCCAGTGCATATATTGCGTTCACCGTGCTAGTCGTGCCTGAGCCCAGTGCGCTCCATGTGCTCCCATTCCATTTCGCGATATAAGCCGTTTTGGCAACAGGATTCCCACCGGCATCTAAGGCATTTGTAAAGGCTCCCCCTACATACACATTGGACGCATTCAGTGCATATATTGCGTTCACCGTGCTATTCATGCCTGAGCCCAGTGCGCTCCATGTGCTCCCATTCCATTTTGCGATATAAGCCGTTTTGGCAACAGCATTCCCACTGACATCCAACACATTGTTAAAGTTTCCTCCTACATATACATTTGATGTATTTACTGCATATATTGAGGTAACCGCGTATGAAACAGTGTTGGACATTGAACCTGAACCCATTCGTGTCCAGGTGGTCCCATTCCATTTTGCGATATTAGTCGTTCCGGGAATACCTGAGGCATTGGCAAAGATTCCTCCTACATACACGTTGGACGTATTCACTGCATATACTGCGTACACAACGCTTATACCGGTAGTACTCACGCCAGTACCAAGTGTTCTCCAGGTTGAAGTATTCGCATTCCATATTGCGAAACGATTGTATGATGCATCTGTTTTGCTAAATTCTCCGCCTACATACACATTGGACAAATCCAGTGCATATATTGTACGCACAGTATTGTTTGCACCTTCAATTAGAGCGCTCCATGTTGAAGTATTCGCATTCCATTTTGCGATACGTGACGTTCCAGTAACACTAACCCCACTGACATCAAGCACAGTTGTAAATAGTCCCCCTACATACACATTGGATGCATCCAGTACAGATATTGCAGTCACCGCGGAACTCGTTCCTGAACCCACTCCGCTCCAACTCGGTCCTTTTCTATAATAATCGTTCAAGTCTTGTATGTTCCCACTGGTGTCAAAAAACTTGAATCCCGTCATTATCGCTTTTGTGCCAGATGTGTATGGATAATACCGTTCGCTTAAGTTTTGACCTGCCCGAGTGACAAACGGCACAAGTTGCGCGGACGGGTCTGTCCCAGTCCTTGGTTGAAACAGCTCATCTAAATCTTGACCAGACGAAAATACTTTGAACCCAGACATCTCTTATATATAATGTGATTGTTTTTATATAGAAGGGACAACGAAACCACCGCCTATAGCATATGGAAATCGTTACCCCAACTCGCACAGTGTCATTCGTGTGTTGTTCATTATAAAACTCGTATTGGGTTTGGCATTGGCATTGGCATTATTAAACGCCCCATATTTAATAATCAAGTCTCTCCAAACCTCTTGCATACAGTATATCCCATTCAGGGTGTGACGATGCGCATAGTGTTGCTTGATAAAATCGCAAAACAGTCGCTGGTTGCTCGCGGTCTTCTTGAACTCTAGTAGCGAATCATTATGCTCATTGCACCAAGCAAGCGTCTGTTGGTAGTTGGTGAGTAGCACCATACGTATCACATAGTAGGATAGCACATTGGTGTTTTCCTTATACAATGTGGCGCGCAAGGTCTTCGCATATTCGCTCGGGGAATGCATTGCCTCATACGTCAACCCCATAAAATGCAATATTTTGACCGATTGGAAGAGCGAATAGTTGATTTCCATATGCATAAATGCATCAAACTTCGAAATAAACTCGCCCGTCTCCCCTTGTTGTTTCTTCTTCAACAAATAGAAACTGCAAAACGCGACATTCATCGTTTCCGCCCAGAACTCGCAATACGCTTCGTATAAGTTGACCTCCGACTGCACTGGGAACAGCTTTCGCATTCGCAATGTGCACTCCTCGTTATTCATATTGGAAAAATCCAATCCAAAATTGTGGAACGTTTCGTGCATGAGCACTTTAAACCATTCTTCCTTGCGATACAGCGTGATTTCAGTTTTTGGCGCGCAACTGGTGGTTAGCGCTGTGTTGACGTGTATCACATCCAGCACCTCTACGGGAGAACTAGGGAGTTGCTTACCTAAAGGCGTGAAATAAAAAAACAAGGTAACCTCTTTGGAGCAATAGGCGGGTGCGTATCGGTTCGCAATATGCAACCACACATAAATCTTCTCCACGTAAGAATGGTATCGGTCCAAATGGGCTTCAATGTCTTTCTCCTCTACGGTAAAATGGATGGTCACTTGACGAAACGTGGTTACCGATTGTCTTTGAATGGGCATCGCAAATGTATAGGTGAGGGTGCACACGCTGTGCTTGTCAATATATGCGCGCACCTCTTTGGGCAAATAATGGGAATGAAACGTGGAGGATTTCATGATTTGGCTTGGATTACGAATCGGTGTAATGTGCATTTTATAAAAAGTGTCATTGGTATGTTGCTTTTGCAAGTGTTGTAACGCTTGATGCGCGCTTACCAAATCCCCGTGTATCTGGGTTAAAATCGTTTTGGTTTTGTTGGTAAGCTTTGCATTGGCAAGGCACTTGTTTTTTGCCATATTGCTTTTCATAAACTTTAATAAATATTGACTTGCATTGGTTAGCTTCATACTATATCTTTTTATAAAATATTTATTGAATAAATGCACAGCAGTGCCTTATTCGTGCCTTATCCGTGCCTTATCCGTTCCTTATCCGTTCCTTATCCGTGCCTTATTCACGGTTCTCGCTCTGCAACTTGTCGCGAACCATAATCAGTGTCTCCATCAGCTCCGGTGGGGACGCGCGCGAGAAGTGCATAAGCTTGGCGTTTTTCGTAAACAAGAGGAGCTGTTTTAAGTCTTCGTTTTGCGTGAACTTGGCATACGTGGCGTCAAAGAGGGTTTTGTTTGCATTGGAGTCGCCGCTTGGCCCAATATTGTAAAAATCCGGGTCTATTTGCACTTCTTTGGGCCGCAGCAACAAACCGTCCTGCTTGCCCGTCTTGCTCCCCGCGTTTTTGGCCATATCCACATTTTGGGACAGCTCTGTGCCCGAATCGAGCGAGAACGACAAATAAAAGTCCGGACTGGTCTTCTTAAACTTGCTTGCTTGGTAGTAGTGCTCCACGCTGGACCAAGCGTGATTGTCTAAAGTGAATCGCTGCACCCATTCATTGTCTAGCTTTTGTCTCCACTTTGGAATCGCGCGTAATTGCGCAAACTCTTTTACCATCCCTTCGGGGATACTTTCGCCCGCGCCCTTGCCTGGTAAGGGACGGTCTTGCGAAGAATGAAAAAACTGAAACACCACATTCTCGCTATACATATTCAATATTTTCGCCTGGGACAAATCATCAAACTTGGGTTGCTCCGCGGGCTTTCCGGCATCCAAGAAGCTCTTAAAGTTTTTGAATAAAGGGATGAACGAAAATGCGCCCGAGTTTTTTTCCATACACTTAAACACAATGAGTTTTTTGATGTCAAATGGCAGCTCGTTAAACTCAAAGATGGACTTCTTTTTATAGCGGACCAGCTTGTAGTGGTTGACGGAATGGTCCACCATAATATAAAACTCGGGGTTAAACTCTCCTTGTGCGGACACAATCGGGTCTACTACCGACCCACAGTTGAGGACGTTTTCCATATCGCCGTTTTGGTATACGTAGCTGGACAAGGAGATAAACTTAATGTTTAACACGCGCTCCAACGTGGAGATGGCCCACGCATCAGCCCAGAAATCGCGCTGCTTGATGCTCTCGCGGAACTCGTCCAGCGTGTTCACGTCTTTGACAAACGCATATTCCTCCAAATGGGTCTTGGAAATGGCGCGACGGTTTTCAATCTCTTTCTGCTGAGAGACCAGCTTTTTGGTGATGCGCACGAGTTTTAGTTTAACATCTCGGTCCAGTGCGGCGCGGTATTGTTTGTCCTTTTCTACGATTTCCTCGCTGATGCGCTTGATTTCTTGCGCATCTTGCTTCAAGCCGGCGTTAATCTCGTTATACAATTGCTTGTAGTTTTGGAAGATATCCTCGGTGGCTTCTTGGGCAAGACGCTCGCGCAGACCCTGAACCGTAGTGACTTGGCCAATCGTCGCGAACGCATCTCGAATGGTGCAAAACAAGCAATCGCCACCTCCTTCGTTGTCGGTATTATCATAGTAGCGATTGTGCATAAACTTTTGGAGCCAATAGTCGTCCTCATCTTCTACGTATTTGGCGCGAAGTTCGTTCGCCTTTTTTTCGTTTTCTTCCTTTAACGGCCCAGGGACTTTTAATCCGGTTTGGGTAAGAAAAAGTCCCTTGCGAATATCGGGGATAATCCTATCCTCGGCGCTTACTTCAAGCTTGCCGGAATCCCCCTCTTTTACCCCTGTTGCATCCTTTACCATAGGTTGTCCATCCTTTACCGCGACCTTGGCCTTTTTGTTTGCGCGCTTTTTTTGCTTTTCTTCTTCTTCCTTTTGCTTTTGCTTTTGTTCTTGTTGCTTTTGCTCTTCAATGACCGAAGGCGGAATCAAACGCAGATTGGTAATCATGTCTTTGCTGGCGAAGGTATAGATGAGCGGGTCGTCCATTTTTTCAACATCCACGGTGCGGTTGTCCATGACATTCATTAACTCATCTGCCCGCACTTCGTATACGCCAATTTGGATGACCTTGTTATTGTGTTTTACTAAATAAACGGGGAAATACGTAATGTTTTTGCTTGCAAAGGTGGTCTTTGCGTTCCCTACGGCAATGATGACATCTAGTCCGAGCACCTGTATTTGATACAGGTTGGACTCTAAATTGACATCGGCGGACTCCACTTTTTTGAACTCTGGGTAGCTGACTTCTTTATTCAATTTTGACAGAACCATATAATGTGTATATATAATGTATATATAATGTATATATATAATGTATCTATATAATTATAGATGCATTATCCCGATTGCGCCCGAATTACCAAACCACAAATCGCCTCATATATTTATCCTTTTTGAGCTCTTCCATATATTGCCAATATTGGTGTCGCTTGAATACGGTTTCTGCGTTGGTATATTCTGTCTCAAACAGTGCAATCAAGTAAATGATATCCGCCTTTTTGCTTTTTTGGGTGGCCTTTATCTCGTAGTATTCGCATATCTTGTGCAGTTCTTTTACGCTCCGAGTCGTATAATATTCCATTAATGTCTTAATTTGCATTTCGCACTCTTTATGTAGGTCACTCATTTTGTCAAAGTTCGCCATAAACGCCTCCATATCCAATATCGTGGAGCCCTCTGCGAACAATGAGTTGGGAGACAATACATTATCCTCTTCTTTTGCACAAGAGCTTATTTGTAGCCCGTTGATGTCATACTCATTCTCGTCTTCGTGCAAACATAGCTGAACATTTTGTTTTTTAAAAAAAATACATTCGGCATTTGTCTTGGTTTCGTTTGTATTTGGCTCGCTGTATTGCATTAATATTATAAATAGACTTTATAATAATATATATAATTTAATCTATAAATATTTTTAGTTTAATTATGATTACAACTCATTACACACTACACTATAACTCATTACACTCTACATATTTTTATCTAATATATCCATAAACTTGAACTTGGATTTGCTGGAAAGGCTCGCATATGTTTTGGGCTTGCTACTCGCAATCATTTTAATAGTGTCCTCAATGCGAACGCCGTCAATGCGGTAATCGGACTCGCTATTGCATCCTTTTTCAACCAAGGATTTGCTGTAAATGATGCTGATAATCTCTGCCAATTCGTTCACTTCGTTTTGTTTTCCGGCCACGTTCAGTAGCGAGACCATTTGCGCCATCAGCGTATACAGTGTTCCAAGCAACTGGCTATGAGTCAAGATTCCATTGTGGGTCAAGTTGACAAAGAACAAGCTGAGCGCGCGCCGACACTCGTTCACTTTATTAATCCGGCAAAACTCGTCATAATTCTCTTCGGGGTCTCCGCACTCGACGTTTTCAAACTGGGACGAAAAGGATTGGAAGCTGTTTTGGAACGCCTCTTTCATAATTTCGTAGCGTCCAATGAGCTCGGCGTAAAGGTCGGCATATAGCTTGGAGTAAAAGCGATTGTTGGCGGCAATATCAAACAGCGCATTGCCAATTTTGGTCATATCTTCTGGACTGACCTCGTCTTCGGCCAGCTCGTCCAATAGGCTGATAATATTGGTTTTGATTTCGTTATAATTCTTGTCGCTGATTTTGTTGAATTGGATTCGCAACTTATCAAACATTCCGTCTATCCCCGCGCGGGTTTCAATCTTGGTGGCTTGGAAATTGCGTATGCTTTCCCAGTCGGCCGCGCTGATTTCTTGGGTATGCTTGCTCTTTTTCTTCATCGTCCCGTAACTGCCGGTTTGCCCAAACTGCGCACCGGTATTGGCGTTATTTGGGCGAACGTGAAAGGTGGGCGTTTTGATATAAGAGGGGGAGCCGACTTGCACGGCCAGTTTGGTAATAATGTCCATGGTTTCGGGCGGAATCGTGAACTCAAAGCCATTAAACGCGACCGTGGTAAACGCCTCCAGATTATAGGTATAGGTCTCTTTTGGCACAGAAGAGCCAGATAAAGATATTATTTTGGGTTGTTGCATTATGTTGGCAATAGTGGTCATATAGTATATTTACCTCTTTCATTTTAAATCATTTTTATTCAATTTTTATTTTTATCCACTTTTATCACAAGTTTTCTCTCGCTTATCGTCAATTCAATTGCAAATAGGAAGAATATGTGAAAAGGTTTAAAAACAAAATATGTATTACATTATGTCATTAATCACAAGCAAGAGTAATGAAAGTTTGAGCGACCTGGAAGAAACGCTGGACCCAGGATATATTATTAAGAATTGGGAGGATTTGCAGGTATCGGACGATATTTTGCACAGCATATACGCGTATGGGTTTGAAAAGCCAAGCCCAATACAAACCAAAGCGTGTGTGCCTATTATTAAAGGAAAGGATGTGATTGCGCAGGCACAATCTGGAACAGGCAAGACCGCTACTTTTGCAATTGGTGCTTTGTCCCGTGTCAACCGCGAGGAGCAGACAACACAAGTATTAATGCTTGCTCCCACTCGTGAGCTTGCATCCCAGATTGAGCGTGTTGTTTGTGGGTTGAGTCGTATGATGGACGGGTTAAAAACGCAGCTTATTATTGGCGGGGGGTCTGTGGAGGAGGATGCGCACACCATCAAGACCAATGTGCCGCACATTATTATTGGTTGTCCCGGAAGAGTGTATGATATGTTGCGCCGTAACTACATTTCCGGAAGAACGATTAAGCTGGTCGTGATTGACGAAGCGGATGAAATGTTGTCTGCGGGGTTTAAGGAGCAGGTATACAAGATTTTCCAGTATTTCAGTAACGACATTCAGGTGGCACTGTTCAGTGCAACATTGCCCCCAGACATTTACTACATTACGGAAAAGTTTATGCGCGACCCAGTCAAAATCAAGGTGAAAACGGAGATGCTAACGCTAGAGGGCATTAGCCAATACTTTGTCGCGCTGGATAACGACAAGCAAAAATACGATACGCTGAAGGATTTATACTCGTCCATTTCTATTTCTCAATGCATCATTTACTGCAACAGCGTGAAACGAGTGTCGGACTTGTATGAGGCGATGATGGAGGACAATTATCCGGTGTGCTGTATTCATAGCAATATGGATGTGAACGCGCGCAAAACCGCGTTCCAAGAGTTTATTAGCGGGAAGTATCGCGTGCTCATCTCGTCGAACGTGACGGCGCGAGGAATAGACGTTCAGCAGGTGAGCATTGTGATTAATTTTGATGTTCCGCGCGATATGCACTGCTACTTGCACCGAATTGGGCGAAGCGGAAGATGGGGGCGCAAGGGAGTGGGCATCAATTTTATCACGCGCAGAGATGTGCAAAAGATTAAAGAAATTGAGGAATACTATGCGTGCCAAATTAACGAGCTACCGGGGGATTTGAGCAAGCTGACAAAATAATTTGCTCCAACCATTGCGAAA
>Ga0214921_10009291_pt1 | contig 12474 bp, 17 predicted proteins | sample LL1505_MetaG_FD_177992 | JGI IMG/M metagenome (GOLD analysis project Ga0214921, IMG submission 177992) | Freshwater microbial communities from Lake Lanier, Atlanta, Georgia, United States - LL-1505 | ecosystem: Environmental > Aquatic > Freshwater > Lake | place: USA: Georgia | collected... | reverse complement strand
AGCAATAATAATATCCATTTGAATTGTTTTGTGCTGTAACTCCATTAACTGTAATAAATGGTAATACTGGTAATGATATGTCTTGTGGCGACCAAGGAATATATATCTGATCTCCAAAATATCCATTATATGAAAATTGAAAAGTATAAATTGTTTGATTAGGATCACTTGTTGGATTTATTGTTGGATTTGTTTGTATGGTAGGAATAAATGTAGGCAGTGTTGCTGTATCTAGAGTAAACCGAATAATTGACATATAGTAATCTTGAGGACACATCAAAAATGGAATATTTCTAGACTCATTAAAAACTACATTTGGAGGAGTTACACTCGTACTCTCTACATTTGATATTTGAATGTCGTAGTATATTTTATCCGAACTAGCATTATTCTTATATTGATTTAATTGACTCATAATATTAATAAATATTTTTTTTTCTTTTCTTTAATGTATGACTGTTCAATTAAATCCAGAAGTTCGTGCTTTGTATGAAGAAATCGTTAAACGTAATGTTATAGATAATCCTAGAGATCAGTTTCAGTATATGCCAGAAAGATATGGTGGTTCACGCGTTCGTAATATGGCTTTATCTGGAAATGATGGTCATTTTCCTTCAAATGAACAAGTTATGGATTCAAATATGGGAGGGTTTTACGGTCGTGCTAGTCATCCTATATTTGTTGGAAGTGGAAGGAGATGCGGTGGAGTTGGTATACTTAAACAGGCTAGAGTAGAACCGTTTGTGAATGAATTGGATCAAGATTATATGCCCGTTTCTGCTTCGCATGGTGCGGGTAGAAAACCAAGATTGACAAATAAAATCAAACAGATGTTACTAGAACAACATCCAGAATTAATGCAACACCATTTGGCTGGAGGTAAAATTGATTTCAAAAAGATTTGGGAAGGAATCAAAAAAACTGCTAATTTCGTTTCAAAAGCAGCTCCTATCGTGAGTTCAATCGCTGGCCCCGAATACTCTGATTCTATTAATAAAGTTGGAGATATTAGTGGAAAAATTTCTGGGCTAGGAAGACCTAAAGCTCCTAGAATTACAAATGCCATTAAACAAAGAATAATGGCTCAACATCCAGAAATACGAGCACATGTTATGAGCGGCGGTGCTGTCAATTGGAGCAAGTTGTGGGGTCAAATTAAAAGTGGATTAAATGTGGTTTCAAAAGCTGCTCCGATAGCTGCTCAAATTGCGGGCCCCGAATACTCTGATACAATCGGAAAGGTTGGTGACATATCTGGAAAGATTTCTGGTCTTGGACGAGGTGGTTCAATGAATTTAATGGCAGATTTGTTAGGCAATTATGCTACTAGAAAAAGAGGTGGTAATGCCAAGCAATTCTTTAAAAATTTTGGCACTGGTTTCCGAAATGGAATGAAACAAACTGCTAAATATGCAGCTCCAGCACTTAGTGTAGCAAGTCTAGTACAACCCGAACTGGCTCCGTTGGCGATGGCTACTGGAATAGCAAGTAAAGCACTTGGGAATGGTCGTAGAAGAATGACTCTCCCGAAATCTGGGCACAAGAGAGAAGTAACTCGTGGTTTAATAGTTGGCGATGTGATGAGAAAATATAACATGAGTTTGCCAGAAGCAAGCCATTATGTCAAGGCTCACAATTTGTATTAAAAGGACTTAAAGGCATTGCGGTAATAAATAGTAAGAAATGGCAAAAGCGTCTAAAGATTACTCAAGGGGAAAGGTGTATATGATACGCAGTAAAGATGAAAATTGTGTATCATATGTAGGTTCTACGACAAAGCAATATTTAAGTCAGAGAATGGATAATCATCGTAATAGTTATAAACAATGGAAAAAAGGAAAACATAAATTTATTTCTGTTTTTCAAGTATTTGAAAAATATGGTATTGAAAATTGCTATATTGAGTTGTTAGAAAGTTGTCCGTGTAAAATTAGTGAAGAACTATTAAAAAAAGAAAGAGAACATATTGAAAAAATAGAATGTGTGAATCTTGTTAAACGAGTTATTATTACAAAGGAAGAAAGAGTTGAATATGATAAAGAATATAACCAGAAAAATAAAGAACAAATTGCTGAAAAATCAAAAGAATATCGTGAAGCAAATAAAGAAGAAATTTCTGAAAGAATGAAAATATATCGTGAAGCAAATAAAGAAGAAATTTCTGAAAAAAAAAAAGAATATGCTCAAATAAATAAAGAACAAATTGCTGAAAGAATGAAAATATGGCGTGACGAACATAAAGAAAAACTTGTTGAAAAAAAGAAAGAATGGTATGAAGAGAATAGAGAACAAATTAGTGAAAGAAAAAAAGAAACGTACGAGTGTCCGTGTGGTTCTATATGTCGTAAAGGAAATAGAATAAGACATGAAAAATCAAAGAAACATCAAGAATATTTAACGACAATAGGGACACTTTGCTCCACAGCAGTCACACAATCTTCTTAACTTTTTATTTCTTTTTCTTTTTATTCCATTACCAAGTATAGTATCTTCGGGCAATCTTTCTAATACACTTGGCATATGCTCTGTAATTGGATTATATGTTTCTGCTTTTATTTCAACATCTGCTTTTTTTCCCCAATTAAAAGGATTGAGATATTTTAATGCAGATACCGAATCACCTTTGCTACGAACAACAGTTGTATTTTTTGTTTTTGGCGAATACAACGGATGACTTGCGGGATTTAATACGATTACATTTTTTGAATTCTTACCAATCTCCTGACTAAAAGCTCCGCTTTGTGAATGTCCAAGCACATCTAATTGGTCTGTTCCATACTTTTGTTCTACTTTTTTCTGTGTTTCGTTTGCTCTTTTATATCTTTTTGTTGTATTATGTAACCCTAACGCGTATTTTGCATTGTTGCTCCAATCGGCCAAAGTCCCTTCGGTTCCTCGATAAGCAACTTTGGTTTCTCCAGTTTTCGGATTATGATACACAACATTCTCAGGAGTTGAGAGTGATTCATCGATATAATAATCGCCTATATTTTTATCTCTCTTATCAGGAGATTTATACGTTTCTTGTAGCATAATCTCAAAATCTTTCGCACTAATTTTTCCGCCTACTTGACGATGATATTTTCTTAAATCATCCATCATCTTTGGTGTTAAACCTCCAATTTTAGGGGCAATTAAGTTTTTGTAAAAATGACTACGTTGTTTTGAAATCTTATTAAACTTGCTCGGATTTTCTATGATAAAATCAGCAAACTTTTCAAGAGTATCATATTTTTTATATTCTGCCTTACGATTCTTCCATTGTTTTGTAAAAGAACCCCAATGTGCTTCTTCATAAGGATTCTCCATACTTATACATTATATTTTTATAATTTGTTGTAAATATTCCTCTGCTTTTTCTTTTGTATCAAAAGCAATATATTTATGTTCCCATATTGCTCTATATTTCCCATTACGATATTGAATACTACCAGTTCCTTTTTTTCTACGAATATTTTGACATATTTTTTTATTATATTCTGCGGAGAATATTTTCTTCCTTAAAATAAGGTCAGTTTCCAAAATATCTTCTCTATATCTATCTGTATTACGTCCATTTTCTTTATGAGTAATATATCGTAAATTATATACATTATTATTTAATTTATTTCTATCTATATGGTCTGTATCAAACTTATTCGGTCTTTCTCCAATAAATAATTTTGCTACTTCTTGATGAATAAGATAATTAATTCTTTTTCCTTCACGTTGAAGTTGAAAATATTTATATCCTCTATTGTTAATAGAACAATTAATTACTTTATCATCTTTTCTACAATTTCCAAAATTAGAAACTTTATAATTTTCAACAATAGTTTTCCACTCTTCCATTAATATATTTACCATATCGTCTTTAAGTTATAGTTACCATAATAAAATTGAACTATAATACCCTTTACTTCCCAATATTTTTGAATCTTTTTTATGCCTTAAATGATATAATCGTCTTCTTGTTAAAGCATATTCCATTCCATGTGTTTTCACATATGTTGGGAAATCACTATAGTTTCTATCGCCAATCGAAAAAATATATTGACCATTCCAATCGAAAATATCTATCTTCTTCCCTTCTCTATGAGATGGAGCGATTTTTACTCCAAGTTTTATCGCTTGGTCATAAGTATATGGTTGTATATGGTACATTTATTTTACTAATATATTTTAATTATAGTAGTAAAACGAATTTAAAGCACATATATTTCATGCTCCGAAAGTATTACTTGTGGATATGTTTTACACCAAGTAACTGCTCGTGAATCCAAACTTTTCAATTTTTTTTGTTGTTCTTTATCCAATCCCATATAATTTTCCAATAAGTATTTTAAAGAACGGCCTTGCATTGTTTTCGTGAAAAAAGTAATTGTATGTGATTCTGCCAAAGCAATTTTTGTTTGTGCTCCATTACATGCTAAATGACTTGTAAATATACAAGAAATATCGTGATGGCGGCCTTCCTGGGCTATTTTATTAAACAATGCTAATACTTTTTTATGTTCCAATTTGTCAGACAAAGTGTCGCAATCGTCAAAGATTACAAGCGAGTCAGCAAAATCTTCCATTCCAATTTCTTCATCTGCCATGAATTTTGATAAAGTAATTCTTCGTAATCCTTTAATTGAATCAACCGATGGGTCTGATTTAACAGCACTAAATAAGTATATGTCATTTTCGGGAAATTGTTTTCTGTATTGATTTGCTAAATTACACGCATATACTGATTTACCCGAACCCGAGCATCCATTTATCATGCTTATCACACGACCTTTTTTTGGATATATTTGTTGTAATCTTTCATCTTTGTTTGTACGAAATTCCTTAAACGGATGCATGCTTTCTCCTTTATCATCTACATAAATCGTTTTCTTCCTACTTTTTGTTTTTGTTTCTATATTACATATCGGAATTCCATCTTGTTCTATATTGAGCATTAATATATAACTATATATTTTATTTTTCTGTTTGAACTAATTTCTTTTGTTGATATCTTAATCTATCTTTTTTTCTTAATTCTTCTTTATTTGCCTCACGTCGTTCTTTTGCTTTTTTAGCAATTTCTTCTTTATTTGCCTCACGCCATTCTTTTGCTTTTTTAGCAATTTCTTCTTTATTTTCTTTTTGATATTCTTTTGATTTTTTATTGTGTTCTTCTTTATGTGTTTTATAATATTCTTTTTTTTGTTCAAGTATTTGTTCTCTATTTTTATCACGCCATTCTTTTGCTTTTTTAGCAATTTCTTCTTTATTTTCTTTTTGATATTTTTTATCTTGTTCCTTTTTGTGTTCAATATGTTCTTTTCGATATAATTTTCTATATTCTTCTTTAGTTTCTGCTCCAAAACATTTTTGCATATTTAATTGTGATTGTAATTCTACTCTATACTCTTCTTCCTTTATACATGCTTGAATGAGATTTTCACAAGGATATTCTTCCAAAGGTATCATAGTAAAATTATTCCAACCTCCATTTTCTCGTATCATTTGATATAATTTTAAATTATTTGTTTTACAATTACTTTTATGATTATATTTTCGTTTCACAAAATTTGTTGTATGTCCTACATACGACTCCAACACATTCTCATCATTACAAACAATTTTGTAAATAATACATTTGCTATAGTCCATCGCTTCTCTCGGCATTGTATAGGATTATATAGGATTTGTCTTTAAATAAAAATTCAATTTCTTCTGTAAATAGTTAATAATAGCATTTAAAGACGACCACGATTCTTGCTCACATATTTTATCAATTTCTCTGGAAAAGTTTTTAATTTTTATTTCAAATGAAAAAGATAATTGTTGTTTGATTATTTGTAAATTTGTAATTAAATCGTGTGCAGATACTGGACGAAATGTTTGCTCTGTCATTATCATAATGAGTTTAAGATTATTTATAATTTTATTGATATACCCAGCCTCACTATTAAAAAGTTGTATTAATTGTGTTTGTCGTTTTTTATTCTTGTCTTGATATCGAAGCAAACTAAATTCACGTTTATACGCTTTAAAAATATTTCCCTCACGTTTATATTTTGAGATTTCTTCCTTCATTTCTTCCTCAAAATCACTATCAATTTCATTAGATTTTCCTTTAATTGTTATATTGTAATTTTCGCTTATCTCGATAAATTGACCATTCAGTAACACTACATAATCAATCTTCATAATAGTAGGATCGAGTATACAATCTTTAAAATATTTTTTGTGTCCATTAATTATTTTATATCCTTTTGCAATATCACATCTATCCCATCTCATTTTTCGTTCTTCATCTGTCCCATATGGATTAATTCCACATTTCATATCCGTAATCCATTTTGTGCGTGAATCATATGTATCTTTGAATAATTTTTTAAAATGCTGTGTGATTCTATTGAGAGCATTGGAAGAATTACTTTTGAAATAGTCGTGCAAGTCAAAATCATTTATGTACATTGTAGAACGTAATGATGCACTTCCTAATACCTTATATTTTGTTTGAATACTTAATTTGTCAAAAACTTGTAAAAGAGGATTCATATAGTCTTCAGTTCTATGCATACTATTACTAATTATTTCTTTTTGAAAGTGAATGAACAAACATACTATTTACATTATGTGATGCAAACATTGCTGGTGAAAGCATTTTGTTGCGATGTTTTCTTCCATATCCAATCAATTCATCTCTTTCAACTGGTGCTATTTCTTCTTCTGTTCTTGGCAAAAATTCACTCGTTGAACCTTCTGATCCCAAACTCGTCGCAATACGACTTAATATTTTATTTAATTTGGTGTAAATAGGGCGTGCAGTTCCAACACTAATTACTTTTTTTACATTATTAATTTTAACAATAATTACTTTTAATTTTTGTTTCTGTATTTTTGATAATTGTTCAAATGGTAATTCTTCTACCAAAAATTGACAATTTACTACTTCTCTTGTTAAAGAATTTAACACAACAGAATTTCCTTGAGCAAATGCTATATTCTCTTGTATGCGTTCTTCATCTCTTGTTGGTTCTGATAATTGACTCAATCCTTCCCATCTTGTAGATGGTCTTCCAATTGAGGATTGTTGAGATTGAGCTGGTTGAGGCTGTGAATAAACGGAAGATTGAGGTTGTGAATATATTGATGCTTGAGGAGAACCTCTACGATAAAAAGGTTGCCCGCTAGATGCTACTGACGCTTGAGATCCAAATGGGTTTGCATAAGACATTTGTGATGCTTGACTCTGTAATCCAGAAAATTGAGAACCTTCTTCACCAAAACCCTCTGATAAATCTGGCAAATCATATTCAAAATCTGCTTCACCTTCTGGTATTAAACCAAATCTATATGCGTACATCTCTCGTAGAGAGAGTAAAATAGTTGTTAGCGATTTCATAAGAGAAAGATAATTGACTGATACATCTGAATCTACTGCTACTGGAGGTACATCGGGATTTTGCTCTTGAACTTGTTTGAGCATCGCTTTAACAACCCGTTTATTTATTTTTTGCATATCACCGTTCAAATGAGTTAAAACCATTATACTATAAAGAAAAGAAATTAATTTGTCGCTAAATATGTTTGATGTTTTTGAGTTTTTTCGTGTCTTGATTTATTACTTATACTACAAATTAAACCACAATTGCATTCAAACTTTTGATTTTTTTTTTCTTTAATTTTGTCTGCATTATCTTGATGATATTGTGCTTTATATTGTGCATTATATTCTTTTATTTCTTCTTTATGTTCTTGACGATATTGTGCATTATATTCTTTTATTTCTTCTTTATGTTGTTGATAATATTGTGCGTTATATTCTTGTATTGTTTCTGCTCCAAAACATTTCCGTGAATTTAAATTCGCGTTCAACTCAACGCGCCATTTTTCCTCACGTATTATTGATTGTATTTTATTTTTACATTCTTTATATTCTTCCAAAGGTATCATTTGCCAAGCAGTCCATCCACCTTTCTCACGGATAGTTTTATATATTTTACAATTATGGTCTTTGTTTTTTTCATTATTACAAATATGTTTATGACTACGTTTCCGATTTGTAAAATCAGTTGTTGATCCAACGTAAAAGTCGTCATCTTTCCAAATTTTATAGATGATACACTTGCTCCATTCAATCGGTTTCCTTGGCATCTTATAGCATTATATAGCACGATATCTTTAAGCATTTTCATAATATATTTTTTCGCGGCAGATAGGACAACGTTTTTCGCCTTTTATTTTTGCCCAGCAAACAAGGCATAAAGTATGGTCACAATTTGTTTTTGTTTTAGTAGGCTCTATGCATACCGAGCAATTCTCAATTGATTCAAAGCAAATATTAGGATTTGTAACAATTTCTCGTAAGCAAATATCTTGTTCTGTATCACATAATTTTCCGTTGATTCTGCAAAACGCTAAAGAATTAATTATTTTCTTAAAGGAATCCAAAAAAATATCATTATTTATTACTGGATTAATTATCTCAATATCGTAAAAGAATGATGATAATAATTGTAATGGAAGATCTTCTTCCTCAATGTCTACTCCATTTACATCAATATCTACAAAAAATAAATATTTTTCAGTATTTGGAACAATGACAATTTTTGCAATTATTGGCAATTCATTTATACATTGAATAGGCAAAAGAATTTCTTGTTCTGATTTTGGGTTTGAATTGATAATTGATGCAATTTTTTTAATCAACTCCATTACATTTAATAAAGATAATTTTAAAATTACTTAAACATATTTGCGAATATATTCTAGAATGTCACACAATCAACGCATTTTGGAAGAATTAAATCTACTTGGAATTACGTGGGAAGAATTTCAAACATTTAAGTATGCTGGTGGTGAAAGAGGAAGTCACGCTAATTATTTTAATATAGCTTATCCAAATATAAAACGACCAATGCATAAGGATAAATGTATTTGTGGTAAAAAAGGTCTTGTTGAAAATTGTTATGTAGTTAAAGATGGAATTTTTATTGTACTTGGAAATTGTTGTATTAAAAAATATGTTCCACAAAGTGGTCGTACGTGTGAAGATTGTGGTGAATCTCATAAAAATCGTACAACTAATAAATGCAATGAATGCAAAAAGAAAAAGCGTTGTCTTGATTGTAACGTATTAATTACACGACGTTATCATACACGATGTCTTAAGTGTTATATTAATTACGACGAAGATATTTAAATTTTTCGCGACATAAAGGACATCTGTATTCTGTATCTTCATCATCGCTCTCATATCCATCTAACTTTGATGCGCATTCTATGCAAATTGAATGTTTACACTCGGTTGTTGTATTGCATAACTCGTGACATACAGAGCAAATATCATAACAAAGTTTAGTATTTTCGAATTTGAATAATTCTATATATGAAGTATTATTTGGTTCTTCTTGTGTTAGTTTTGCTTTCAACTTATCCAAACGTAATTTCGAAATTATTTCAAGCATCTGTTTGATATAATTGGTAATCTTTTCTACTGTAAATAGTGTGAAATCCACAGTAGGTTGTATTAATTCCAACGTATGTGAAAATAATTCTGTGTCGGAATTTCTAGAATATTTTACATCAAATGTAATAATTTTCATTACACATTGTTTTGCATTTGATACAAGTGATTGAAATTCTAACTCAAGATGAATATTAACACCACAAATACTTCTGATCGGAAAGTCGCAAAAAGTTCTATTGTCAATGTATTCTGGTTTGCTTTGGATCTCATTATGAATTCGTGCTGCCAATTGTTCCATCTTTATAGATTATATACGCAAGACATCTTTAAGCCCTTTTCTATATTCTAGACTCCTTAGCAATTTCATTGCGATTTTTTATTTCAGTTACTAGTTCACGTATCCAAACTCGCATCATTTCGTGAGTATCTTCGTGTATTTTACACATTTCTTTGTAATTATTTTTTTCTTTTATAAGTTCATTTTTAATTTGTAAAAGGTTTAACTCGGTTTCAATTAATTTATTTTTGGTTTGTAAAAGTTCAATTTTTGATTCCATTAATTTGTTTTCTATTTCCAATTTCGAAGGTTTTTGATTTTCATTAGGTTGACATTTTTTTTTGTGTCTACATAAACTTGATTGATGATTAAACTCAATTTCACATTTTTCACAAGTATACTTTTTCTCCATTATTATATAATGATAATTTTATTTAACTTGTTTTATACAAGCTAATATCTTATTTTTTTGAGTAGATATCGCACACTTTTTGTATATTTTTTGGAGAACCATCCATAAGTTTATTTATAAGATCATTAAAGTCATCATTATGTGGCGATAATGAATTATCACAATTTGGATGTAAAGTTTTCCATTCTTGTAAACATTTATAAAGTTTAAATTGAATACAATGAATCAACTTTTCTATATCTAAACAGTCTACTTTATTAATAATTTTTGTCATACCTTTTACAAAACCAAGTTCGCCAATAATTTCCAAGTCTTTAACTGTTATATGTGGATCTTCAGATTCTTGAACTAATTCTTGAATTGATTCTTGATTTTTTAAATGTTTTTGACTTTCACAATGACGACGATAATCTTTTTTATTATCTGTTTTAAAATCACATTTTTTGCAATCATATTTACTCATAATTTTTAACAAGATATTTTTTTAAATTAAAACCCCAAATATTATAAAATACCCCAAATAAAACCCCAAATATTATAAAATACCCCAAATAAAACCCATTTGTGTTTTAAATACCCTAAAATAAAAACCCCTAAAATAATACCCATCTATATTCCAAAATACCCCGAGGTTTTACCCCCAATTTCTCCAAATTTCTTCAAATTTTAAAAATTCATCTATATTTTATGTAAAATATTGTCAAATTACATTATTATTTATTATTTTACAAACTTGTTTAGTAATAATGTCGCAAATCCACATAAATGTCGAATATCCACATAAATGTCGAATTATCCCCTTACCACGATTTTTTTTTGTTGTTTTTTTTGTTACTACAATAAGTGTGTGTTATTTTATTTTATTTTTTATTTTTTTATAAAAAAAAATATTTTTTTTGATATTCAGCCATCCTTCGTTCGATTATAAAAACCTTTGGGGTTTTACCCCAATATATTTTCTCGTTTTAAAAAATACTTTGCGGATTTGCTATATTTTCAACCTTTTTTTTTTATAAAAATAAAATATAAGAGAACCAACACAACCCTTTATCAGTAACGCAAATATAAATGTAAAAAAATCGTGGTAATGGGATAATTCGACATTCAAGGGATATTCGACATTTATGTGGATTTACGACATTATTATTAAATAAGCTTAAAATAATAGTATACTATATAGTAATGTATGTTTGTAAAGAATGCAAATACAAAACAAATAAAAAAACAGACTATATCAAACATCTTAACACAACCAAGCACAAAAATCTTTGTGGATTTGCAGAAGCATTCATCAATATAGAAGAAGAATGGAACGCTAAACCTAAAAAAGAATATTACTGTAATCTATGTTTTTTTGAAAATAAGTATAAAATACACTATGATCGACATCTAGATTCTTTAAAACACATAAAAAATCAAGAAAAAAGTGATGAAATAAAAGAACAACTAACTAAAAAAAAAAAAGAACTTTTGGATAAATATAACGAAGAAGAACTAAAAGCAAAAATAGAACGACTAAGACTTTCTCAGATAGAAAACGATAAATTTATAAATCAGTTCTAAAATATACGGTGAGTATACTAATATGTTTTATCAAGCGCTTCGTGAAAACTGCATTTCTCTTTTTTAAACAAAAGGAAGTAGTAACGGCCATACCACTTTTTTACGGAACACGTTACGATTTTGTGCAAATACAAATTTTTATTGTTTAAAATCTTAATTCTTCTTGGCGTTAATCCAGAGAAACATTTTTCATTAATTAAAAAAGCCATACCTTTCCTTACCTTGTCGCTAAAATGATCAAGTATTATCCAGAATGAGTTTACTCGTTTAGTGCCAGTTTCCAATCGATACGGAGGATTACTAAGACACCAATCAACAGTATCTTTATGACTTGTATAACATCGTCCGTCTTCAATCTCCGTCCATTCTTTTATGACATTGCAAGGAAATGCGTCATAAAAGGCTCCTTCCCCGCGAAATGGTTCAAGTACAACATCACCGTCTTCAAACGTAATAAATTTAATCAAATCTTCTGCCAGTTCTTTAGGTGTTTGATGATCAAAATACAAATCATCTTTCATAAAAAGATAAAATATTTATTTAATGATAAGTATACGCATTCAAAGTGCGAATAAACGTTTAATTTAAAAAATAAAATTCTATAGTTAATATATGCATAAACAGAAGAAAAATAAAGCAATAGAAGATATGCAAAAAACATTAGCATATTCTTTATCAGACGCAGATATGAGAACGATTCTGGGACAAGATTGTAAGATTGTCGAGTATTGCGATCTAGACAAATTTTCCGATATGGACGATTTGTTGCCAAATGACACTGATTATGTA
>Ga0214921_10009289_pt1 | contig 12477 bp, 11 predicted proteins | sample LL1505_MetaG_FD_177992 | JGI IMG/M metagenome (GOLD analysis project Ga0214921, IMG submission 177992) | Freshwater microbial communities from Lake Lanier, Atlanta, Georgia, United States - LL-1505 | ecosystem: Environmental > Aquatic > Freshwater > Lake | place: USA: Georgia | collected... | reverse complement strand
GAAAAACGAAACTGCCCACCGACAGTTAGCGAAACAGTTGCTGGATGGCGGAGGCGAAGAGGTCGAGACCGAGATCCACGTCCACACGGAACGAATGTTGATTCGTGCCAAAGCCCCGGTCACTCGTTTCACAATCGTGTGGCCAATGCTGAGCGTGGTTTTCCCGCTCGCGGTCGCGGCGGCGGCGATTGAGTCGCACATGTACGTCTTGAGCGGCGTCGACAGCTCGCTCAATAAACTGCTGCTGATTCTCATGGCCAGTTCGATTCGATCTATTTTTCAGACGGTCGCCGTGTTCGAGGCACTCGCCAATCTTGCCGCTCGGGCGGTGCGACGCGACGCGATGGACGCCGACGAGGACGTCTAGAGGAATTTACGTCCGAACTCTCGCCAATCTTTCGGGAAAGCCTTTGCCTTAGCGACGGTGCCGAGCGGTTTCATCGCTGTAACCCGACGGATTTCCTTGGCCCAACCCGAGACGTCGAATGGGTCGATGACCGTTACTGCGTCTTTGTCGAACTTCGTCGCTATCTCGGGCAGTGCGGTGGAATTCGCCACAAGCACTCTTTTGCCCCGCGATAATGCTTCAACGACGGGAAGTCCGTATCCTTCGGCCAGAGACGGCACGGCAACCACGTCGACCGCGTCATATATTGCTTGAAGTTGAGCGTCGGAAACAATTCCGGAAATCGTGATCCGGGCTCGTTGTTCAGTCGTGAGATCGGCCAAAACCGAACGCAACGCGTCGTCACTCACCTGTGAGTAGCCAGCGAGAATCCCCAACCGCGCGTCGACCCCCTCCTCGAGTAGTTGGCGAATCGCCGACACGACCACCCGGAAATTCTTGCGTTTGTCCAATTGCCCGATGAGAAGCACACGTACCGCGGCGTTATCGAACATGGTCGCGGCGATCGTCGTATCGCTCGAATCGTTGGTTGTAAGGTTTGGCCACGGAAGGTACAACACGGATCGCTTCTGGTTTTTCGACGACTCGACGAGTTGACAATACGTGTTGTATTGGCTCAAGGTGAACTCTGAATTTGTCATGACATCGGTTGCCAAGTTGACCGCGTCGAGATACTGGAGGTGCAGGCTGCGTACCTCGGCGTGTCCGACTCGATCAAACAGTTCTCTGTGCGACAACGGAAAGAGGTCATGGAGGTAGATGACGGACCGGATCGTGTTCTGCGAAAACAGGTCAGACATCGCCCAGGTGTGAGCCGACGTGATGGGAATGTCCATCATCACGTACGTCTGTGACGACGTTGGCCGCCACTCTGGTTGGTTTTTGAGCACGTACGTGTGTTCAACTTTTTGCGCTTGCAAGTTCTTGGTTATGAACGAGCGCAACCACAGGTATGCGGGCCGCGCCATCGGGATTTCTCGCAGAATGTGGCGCCACGACGACGTTTTGGCGTTTTCAACAAGATTCGTGGACGCCTTTTCTGCCCGGGCTCGCACTTCCGCGACGATTCCGGTCTGTTCGCGCACCACAATGTCACCTAGTTCCGGAACCGACCGCCACGTCGAGCTCGCGTAATCAAAACGGATGAATTCGATATCGTCCCGATTAGCCGCAACAAATTGTCGGACGACGCGCTGCACTCCGGTCGTGAAGTTCAAATCGGCGACGGCCGTTATGTCTAGAGCGATGGGTTTCGTCACGTCGATGCCTGTTCTACTCGGGTGAGCCATTCGTCCCACACGTCGGTGTGGGTCGTCTGCAATGATCGCAACTTGCGATTGGAGGCCAAGAAGCGTCGCAACACCCAACGACGATCTCCGGAAGACAGTGACCACGGCTGAAATGCTTGACCGTCGGGGTCTGGCAGTCCCGAAAGAGCTTGATTGTGATATTTGACGGTCCACGAATCCCACACCGCGGTCAGCCGCGGCCGGAAGGGTGGCCATGCCCACGCGAACCGCGTCAGCGACTTCAGCCAGGCCATCTTCTTCATGCCGAAGGTCGAGAATGTTGGATGAATACGGAGTCCCTCGATGCCATCGATACGCGGTGCGGAACCTAATGATGCAAAGTCAAAAATCCGATCGATGGTCGCAAATGAACCCTGGTCTCCCTCGTCGTACGGAACGACAATTACATGCTCGTGACCCACGATTCGCGCCCAACGCGTGTACTGAGCGACGTAATCGAGTGCGGCAAAATCGCGCAGCCGGGGAATTCGTGATAGCTCAAATCGCGGTTGAAGCGTTGCCCATTTCTTTTCAAACATTTTCATGTTTTGGGCCACGATTGATGTCACCAGTTTGTCCTGGCGTCGAGCCATGAAAAGGTAATCAACGGTGTCGAATTGTCGACGAAGCGCAGAATCAATTCGAGCGGGGTCAAATCGAGGCAGTCCCGTTTCCACCACAAAAATAGCCGTCGCTGTGTCCACTTTGCGAGTGCGAAGTTCCTTCGCCACGCGCTCCAGGGCCGTATCAAGTTGCTGAACAAAGTCGGGCCCGATGTCGCTTCCCGCGGAAATGTCGCGCTGGGACATCAATGCCTCGAGCTCGTACCGCTGTCGAACGATGTCACCGTTTCTCCCAAACCACATGTCTCCAGTTGGAAAAATAAGGTTTTCTGGCGTCAAGCCCGCGTTGTTGGTGAGCGTGAGGTAACGCGACAGTGCCGTGGTCCCGGTTTTGATCGGGCCGAGGTGAACAAGGGCGCGTGCGACGGTCACGCCGATGTTCCTAGCGTTAAGTCGAACCACGAGCGCCACCGCGGTTCGTTGGCGGTTGCGCCGAGTTGGCGCTTGAACTCTAGGTTTGATTCGCGGTAGGCAGACCGAATGAATTCTTGTTCCGAAACGGTCAATTTCCAGGTTTCGAAGCGACCCCCACGACTCTGCGCAATTTGCGAGTGGGCACGTCGAAGCGTGAGATCGAACAGCCATTTCCCCAGTGCCAGGCCGCCCGGAACAACGCTCATCGAATTTGCCCACCGTTTAATGCGGGCGAGGTCGGCCATACGACTCGTTGAGAAGCTCGAATGGATACGCTCTCCGTTGAGAAGGTCAGGACTGTGCGGGAATTCCCCGAATCCGACGGCCGAAAAGATATCTTGCGACAGATCATCGGCACCCTCTCCATTCCGATACGGCACAAAATGCACTCGATATTCAGCGCTCGTCGTCATCCACTTCTGCCACAATCGGGAGTAGTCGTAGGAACCCCGACCGAAATGCTGCGTCACAAAATCCCTCGATTCCAGTGACGCAACGTTCTTCCTGTTCCACATGCGAATTTGCTGGCCGAGCAGAGACCTGACTGCGCTGACCTGTTCGCGGGCGACAATCACGAAGTCGACCGAATCGAAATACTCGGACAGGATTTTCCCTAATTCTGGGGTCGCTCGTTGATCGGCAATTTCGCACACCATAACCACCAACGTGTCTTTTCCTCGGTCACGAGCGGTTTGCGAAATGAGCGCAAACCGATTCCGGAGGGATTCGGGCGTGACGTCCGTTGTGCGCCGACGTTCGCCTCTCACCTTGATCTTTGCGGGCGCAATCTCGACGAGGTCGTGATGTTTCACGATTCCCCCGCGCGCTGGGAACCAGAGGTCGTCCGCGGGATAGATGATGTGAGCGGGAAGCGTCCCCGCCGTGGCACGACGTGACAGATGGGCCGCAAACGAACTGGTTCCGGTTTTCATTGGACCCAGGTGAACGAGGAGTCGAACCTTGGACATCTAGAAACCCGTCGCCTTGAACCATGCGCGCCATTCCGCCTGCGCAGCCTGCTTACCCAATTCTTGACGGATGACGTCCCCTAGATTTCCGTAGAGCGAGAGGATTCGAGCACGTTGTTCTGGCGAAACAACCCAATCTCCGGAATCGGTTGACCGGGTGTTGAATCCCGCTCGCATTACTTTGTCTCGATCAGCGTTGAGAATACGACGGAAGAGTGAATGGATAATCGACTCAAGAAACGGAATTCGCCTCAATTGCGATTTCAACTTTTTCAACCCGACGAGTCGCTTCAACGACGATAGCGGGAGGCTCGGGTGGATTCGGCGTGATCCAAAATCGCCGTCAAGTCGTGTGGCGGTATCACCGGTGACTACTTTCATGAATCGATCAACGACCGCGTATCCGTCGGATTCCTCTTCGAAATAGGGCATCAAGACGAGTTCTTTGATGGCGACGTTATGCAGACGTGAAATCAATCGACGGTAATCAAAGCTGAGCAAGCCCTCGTTTGTGGTGAGCATTCCGAGCAAATCGAAATCGACCTGATCCGATCGCCACTCTTTGATCCTGTGCACGAGGAGTGACTGACTTGCCTCGACAGGGGATCGAACGGCGAGCACAAGAACTACCTCATCAAACGTTGAAATCAACAAATCCAGCAGGCGATCGAGATGCGGTCGATCTTCTGGCATCTCACAGATGAACACCGCCGTCCCAATCGAACCCGGCAATTTCGCGACATGAGCGGCAATCTGGCGAACTTTTTCCGCGACACTATCCGGGGTTTGAATTGCGGTTTTCCGACCGGAATTCTGACGGCCTTCGGGGTACAAAAAGTCCGCAAGCTGCGGGTGTTTTGTGATTTCGCCCGAGGCCGGAAACCACAAATCCCCCACGGGATAGACGACGTTCTGCGGAAGAATCCCTGTCACGTGCGCCGTAGAAAAGTACGAACCCAGAGCGGTCGTCCCCGTTTTCACCGGACCGACATGAACAACTACCCGGGTAGTTGCCATGGTGGATGTCCTTTGTTCCGATTGTCCGCTGAAGCATTACCGAGCGGAGACGGTGGGATTTGAACCCACGGCTCCCAAAAGGGAACTCCACCTTAGCAGGGTGGTGCACTAGGCCGAACTATGCGACGTCTCCAGTACCACCCCATGTTACCCATTTATCGCTACCCAGGTGTGTCGCGTTCCCTGAGGGGAACCCTTAGTAGGCGTAGGACACGGAGCAAGTGTTTTGTGCCGCAGACTGACCCTTGATGCCCGACAACAACTTGCCGGATCCCGTCTTTTTCGCTTTGCCCTTGATCTTCGAACCAACGCCCGTTGCGTCCTTGTCAAGACGGAACGGCTTGTCCTTACGGATGACCGTGAAGAGCGTGTTAGCCAGGTCTTGTAGTGGTGCAACCTTCCCCGCATACACTCCACCGACTCCAGTGGTGCTGGGGTATTGAACAAACAGAATGTTTTCGCGGGGAATGTCCTTGAGCACCAACGCCATTGCGACCATCGTGTCGAGGCTTGATAGCGAGTTTGACAACGTCATCGAGCTGGCGGCCACAGATGCGAGACCGTACACTTTGCTCGGATCCAAGAGAACTCCCTCGTCTTGGATTTTCCGAACGAGCGAGGAGAGATAGACCTGCTGAGACGAGATACGCCCAAGGTCGGACCCGTCACCTACGCCGTGGCGTGAACGGAGGAAGGCGAGGGCTTCTTGACCCGAAATGTTGTACGTTCCCTTTTTGGGGAAATTGAGTCCGGTGTATTCGTCGTGCACGGGCGCATCGACGCAGACATCGACACCGCCGATCGCGGTCGCGAGCGATGCAACACCCGCGAAGGTCACCAGACCTGCGTACTTGATTTTCAGTCCCGTCAATGCCTCAGCCGTGAGTACCGCGCAAGCGAGCCCTCCATACGAAAGCGCAACGTTGATGGGTTGCGCAGACATTCCGGAGTTCATGCCGGACCCATCCTCGCGCGGGCACGAAGGAATGGGAATCACCATGTCACGCGGAATCGATACGGCAACGGCACGCGAATGGTCTTTCGACACGTGAACAACGATGTTGACGTCATTGAGAGTTGCGCCCGCCGCTTCGCCGCCAAACTTTTTGAGCTGCCCCTGGCGAGTGTCGGAGCCGACAATGAGAACGTTGAACGAGCCTTTCATCGCGCCAATCCCCGAAAGCTTGATTTCTTCGACGGTCCCGTCCTCGCCGGCCAAGGCGACGGAGTCGATCGACGACGTAATCTTCCAGGCTACGATTCCCGCAATCGAAGCCGAGGACACCAGCGCGACCGCAAGCGACAACCCGACGATTCGCAGGAAGGTTCCCCACGGGCGTCGAACCGTCCGTGCAGCGTGGCGAGGCGACGACTCGGTCGGTGCGGATTGTTTCGGTGCGGTCACGGTTCTCCTGAATGTTTGTGGCGGAGGGCGTGGGATTCGAACCCACGAGACATTGCTGCCCACTGGTTTTCAAGACCAGCTCCATCGGCCTCTCGGACAGCCCTCCGCCGTTAAGTCTAACCGAGTGAATCGCGGGAGTTAATCGAGTGTCGCCAGTGCCGACGGAAGTCCACCTTCGGACTCATCGAGCGTGATTTCGCTCGCTGCATTTCGCACTTCTTCTGGGGCTTGCCCCATCGCGATTCCGCGACCGAATTCGCCAGCCCATTCGAGCATGTCGATGTCATTCCGTCCATCCCCGATTGCCATCACGCGCGTTCGAGGAATTCCCCAACGTTCGCGGATCTTCTCGAGCGCTGTCGCCTTGTTAACGCCTTGCGGCCCGATATCGAGCCACGAGGTATATCCGATTGAATATGTCACCTTGTGGAGACCGAGCATGTCAACAACGTCAGTGAAATAGTCTTGCCGCGAATTGGGTGCGATGACGACCACACGAGTCGCGTGATCTGTCAAAAGCTCTTCGAATGTCTCCATCTTTTGAGTGTGCATGTTGACGCCCGTTTCGGGGAACCACCCGATGTACCGCAGCAGGCCGGTCTCGTCCTCGACGGCGTAATGCGCGTCCGGAATTGTGTCGTGAATTTCGCGCAGCACGAGACCCGGATCGAACAACTCCACGGTGTCCCGCACGTACTGCGTCGGGTCGGACTCGTCTCGACGGACGATGATCGCACCATTCGCACAGACGACGAATTCCGGCTCGATCCCGAGTTGGTTGACGAACGGCAGCGTCATCGGAACGGAACGACCGGTGGCGATGGTGACGTAGTGTCCCGCATCCACCAGTCTCTTGACTTCTGTGGTTGTCCCGGGGTTGAGGATTCCGTAATCGGACACGAGCGTGCCATCGATGTCGATAGCGACCAACCACGGTTCTGGACGTTCGCCCATCACGAAAGAGGCTCCGCGACGGAAAGACCGCCGAGGTAAGGACGAAGAGCCTCAGGTATCGTTACCGAACCGTCTGCGTTTTGATGCGTCTCTAAAATCGCAACGAGCCAACGCGTCGTGGCTAACGTACCGTTCAGTGTCGCGACCGTCTCGGTTGATCCGCCCTTTGGACGGTGCCGGATGTTAAGGCGCCGCGCCTGGTACGTCGTACAGTTCGACGTCGAGGTCAGTTCTCGATAGGTTCCCTGGGTTGGGATCCAGGCCTCGATATCGAACTTTCGAGCGGCAGATGATCCAAGATCGCCGGCAGCGACATCGATCACGCGATAGGACAACCCGAGCAGGCCCAACATTTCTTCTTGCCACGCAACGAGACGATCGTGTTCCGATTCTGCCTCGGAAGGTGCGCAATACGAAAACATCTCGAGCTTGTTGAACTGGTGAACCCGCAAAATGCCGCGGGTGTCTTTACCGTACGAGCCGGCTTCACGGCGATAGCACGTCGACCACCCGGCATAGCGTTTAGGTCCCGCGTCGAGATCGATGATCTCGTCTGCGTGAAATCCCGCGAGTGCGACTTCGCTCGTACCCGTCAAATACAGGTCATCCGCAGGCAAGTAGTAGATCTCGTCCGAATGGGCGCCAAGAAACCCTGTCCCCTGCATGATTGCGGGGCTAACGAGCGTCGGGGTAATGAGAGGCGTAAATCCAGCCGCCAGTGCTCGGTCGAGCGCGAGGGACATGAGGGCGATTTCGAGTCGGGCACCGATTCCTGAAAGGAAATAAAATCGCGAACCCGACACCTTCGTGCCGCGTACCGTATCAATCGCGCCGAGCATTTCACCGAGTTCGAGATGATCACGGGGTTCGAAGTCGAACGTCGGAATCGAACCCACCTCGCGGAGTGTCACAAAATTTTCTTCTCCGCCGGCGGGGACCCCGTCGATAATGATGTTCCCGATGCCGCCGGCAACCCGAGTGAATTCCTCGCCTGCTTCCGACGCGAGTTTTTCAGCAGCCTTAACCCGCTCAGACAAATCCTGGGCCTCGGCAACGAGCGCCGCCTTTTCTTCTTTGGGTGCAGCCGCGACAATTTTGCCATGCGCGTTTTGCTCGGCGCGAAGCTTTTCGAACGTTGCGATGGCATCGCGTCGATCCTGATCCGCAGTAATCGCGGCGTCGACCACCGTGGGATCGTCGCCTCGAGCAACGAGCGATGCCCGAACAACGTCTGGATTGTTTCGCAGAAGAGTGGAATCGATCATTCTTAAGCCTCTTCCCCCGCGACAAGACGATTAAGCCAGTCGCGCGCGTCGACGAACGCTGCGTCGGAGTACTGCTCCGGCACAATCGGAACGTGTCCGTCTGCACGATGGTACGAACCGAGGAACTGGAGTCCGGGGCTGTACCTTTTGAGCCCGAGAAGGGCATCCGCGACACGTTCGTCTTCGATGTGCCCGTCAATGTCGATCACGAATCGATACCGCCCGAGCGAATCTCCGATGGGGCGTGACTCGAGAAGCGAAAGGTTGACTCCCCGGGTCGCAAACTGTTCGAGCATCTCGAGCAAACCGCCGGGGCGGTCGTCGGGGAGTTCGACGATGACCGTGGTCTTGTCCGTTCCGGTGCGCGGGGCGATCGGACGACGCCGACCAATCAGAACAAAACGAGTTACCGCAGAAGGGTTATCGCCAATTGCCGCGTCGAGGGTTTCGAGGTCAACGTGCGAATCAAAACCAGCGGGGGCAATCGCAGCGTCACCCCGCGTGCCGTTAACAATTTCATGAGCCGCGGCGACGTTCGATGTGGCGGGCAGGTGTTCGTGCTGGGGAACGTTGGCCTCAAGCCAACGGCGACACTGCGCGTAGGCAACGGGGTGAGCGATCACGACCCGAATGTCCGCGAGGGTCGTCCCCGCTCGGACGACGACATCGAAGTTAACGGGCACAAGATATTCGCCCAAAATTTGCAGCCCCGTGGACTGGGCGAGAGCGTCCTGCGCAGCGCTAACGCCACCTTCGATCGAATTCTCTACGGCAATCATTGCCGCTTCCGCTCGACCGTCGATCACAGCGGATAGCGCTTCGCCGACATTGTTGACGGGCAGCCATTCAGCGCCCTTGGCCTCGGGCACACGACCCAGCGCGGTCCAAGTGAAGGTGCCAACGGGTCCCAAATAGGCGTAGGTCATGTCGGCTCCTTTCAATCACGCGGGGTCTCCAGACTATCGCCCGTCACCGCGCGCTAGCGGGCGTAATCAGGTGCTGCGGGTAGACCAAAGAACTCTTCCAACGTGATCTTCGGTGTGAGGTGAAGTTCCGCGGCAAGTTCGGTGCCGACAAATCGCCAGTGCCAAGGTTCGTACTTGTAACCCGTAATGGCAGTTTTACCCTTGGGGTATCGCAAGTGCCAACCGAATCGCCACGCATTCCTGGACAACCATTTTCCTTCCGGGGTTTTCGCAAAACAGGCCTGAATTGTGCACCCCGACGTTGCCGAGGCGATGTCGACCGACAAACCAGTCTGGTGTTCGGAAAAACCGGGGCGAGCGCTTTGTAAATCAGCCGCGCTTTGCCCCAGAGACGCCACCCAGCCGTTGTATACCGAGACCTGAGTGGAGTACGACCGATACCCGCTCTGAAAGACGAGGTTCACTCCGTCTTTGCTCGCTGCTCGGAACATTTTCAGATACGCTCGCGCCGCATCTCGTCGGAGCGCTGCCGGGTAGGCGTGAGGAACGTTGAGCGTCTTAAGGTCTGACGGGGAGTACCGCTTCGGATTCAATCGTCGCAACTTATCAACAACTACCCACAGCGAATCGGCTTCATCGGTTGAATGCAACGTCATGTCAAACGACGCAACCGTTGGGGCGGGAATCGGCACGGGCTTTATCGCGGAACTAGCGGAGGCCTTTTGAGTCGGTGCAGGGATTTCTGAGTGTGCTGGTGTCGTCGCCACACATCCCGCGAGAATCAAGGCGAGAAAAAAAGGAAGTGCCCTCGTGCGAATCATCTCTCAAGATTATCGGGCGTATGCTTACCGTCGTGCCTAAATCGAATACTGCAAAAAATGTCCCGTCGACCGAGGCCATGGCGCCTCGCGAAATCTGGCTGGTGCTCATCGGACTGATGTCCGGAATGTTCCTGTCATCACTCGACCAGACCGTTGTCGGAACGGCAATGCGTACGATTTCCGATGACCTCAACGGCTTGTCGCTGCAGGCGTGGGTGACGACTGCTTACCTCATCACCTCCACCGTGATTACGCCCATCGCGGGGAAGCTCAGCGACATTTACGGGCGCCGTCCGATCTATATGTGGTCCATCTTCATTTTCTTGGCTGGGTCTGTTCTGTCGGGTCTTGCCTGGTCGATGCCCACTCTCGCAGTGTTTCGCGCAATCCAGGGAATCGGTGGAGGCGGACTGATGTCCCTCGCGTTCACCATCATCGCGGACATGGTTCCGCCGCGTGAGCGCGCAAAGTATCAGGGATTCTTCATCGCCGTCTTTGGTTCATCCAGCGTCCTCGGGCCGTTGGTTGGGGGCTTCTTCGCCGGCGCCGATCAGATTCTGTGGATTGACGGATGGCGCTGGGTGTTCCTCGTCAACATTCCCATCGGCGCGATCGCCGTCTACATGGTGTGGCGATTCCTGCACGTCCCCCAAATCAAACACGACGTCAGAATCGATTGGCTCGGTGTGGTCACCGTTATCCTCGCCGTCGTGCCCCTCCTCCTTGTAGCCGAACAGGGTCGTGAATGGGGTTGGCTCTCGTGGAACTCGATCATGATGTACACCCTCGGCGTGGCGGGAATTGTTGGATTCATCATCGCCGAGGCGCGCATGGGGGATGCCGCACTGATTCCACTGTCCCTGTTCAAATCCACCACGTTCACTCAAATCACCATCCTCGGGGTACTTGTGGGATTCGCGATGTTCGGCGCGATGATGACAATTCCGCTTTTCTTGCAGTTGGTCGTCGGATCGACGCCAACCGAGAGCGGAATCCAGATGCTGCCCATGGTTCTGGGAATCATGGTCGCAACCGCCATCGGTGGACGCGTGATCTCAAAAACCGGGCGATACAAGGCCCTCCCCATTGTCGGGACCGGACTCCTTGTCGTTGCGTTCGTTTGGCTCGGTCAAATCAACAAGGATTCGGACCTCGCGTTCCTCATGATCGGCATGCTAATTGTGGGTTCAGGACTCGGGTTGATGATGCAGACGTTGACAATCGCCAGCCAGAACGCCGTCGAGCCACGTCAGGTCGGTGTCGCTACGGCCGGCGCGACGTTCTTCCGGCAAATCGGTGGAACGCTGGGAACCGCAATTTTGTTCTCCGTTCTGTTCGGCAAGATTCCGGAAGCGCTCAAGGAGATATTTGGGCGAGCTGACACTCAGAATCAAATCGGAGCAGCACTTCGCGACCCATCCATCGTCAGCGATCCGGCCAACGCGGGAATCCTCGAAATGTATTCGAACGCATCATCCGATCCTGGATCACTGTCGGAATCGCTCAGTGGAAACACGTCATTTCTCAACGGAGCCTCGGATGTCCTCAAGGCACCGTTCATTGAAGGCTTCGCGGTTGCGGCTCAGTCGGTGTACTCGGCTGCGTTGGTAGTCGCCGTCGTCGCATTTGTCCTGTCCTGGTTCATCAAGGCGGAGCCTCTTCGCGAAAAGAGCGGACACCAAGAGGCGGCCGAGGCAGCTGCCGCAGCGCACTAGGACGATCGATGGAGCTTCAGGTTGACGACGAGCGCATCACCGGTTTGCGCGATGGTATTCCCGTCGGATGGGTCGATTTCGAGGTCAGTAACGGCGTGGCCAGACTGTTTCACACCGAGGTTCTTCCCACGATGCGAAACACGGGGGCCGGCACAGAACTGGTTGTGTCTGTTCTCGAATGGTTTAGGGACAACACCGCGTATCGAATCGTTGGCGTGTGTCCGTTCGTGCCCGTCGTGATTAAACGACACCCCGAATTCGAAGCGCTGACGACGCGCTAGTCGTCCAGGTCGTTGTCAGACCAGTCAGCGGTCGTGAGGTAGCTGACCTTCGACGAGATGTCGACAACGTGATCCGCAATGCGCTCGAAGTACCGACTCGCGAGAGTCACGTCAACCGTCTGGACAGCCTTCTCTTTCCACTTCTTGTCAAGAACAATCTCGAACACCTCTCGGTGGAGCTCGTCGACACGCGCGTCGGCAGCCTGAATGGATCGGGCGAGGTCGACTGAGGTGTTTTTGAGAAGCTTGACGAGTTTCTTGCACAGCCGAATATCGAGCCGTGCCATTTCGTCAAAGGTGTCTGACAGAGCTTCCGGCACAGCGGAGTCCGGGAAGCGGAATCGTGCGATGGTGGCAATGTGCGAAGCGAGTGCCGACATACGCTCGAGCGAC
>Ga0214921_10009287_pt1 | contig 12479 bp, 13 predicted proteins | sample LL1505_MetaG_FD_177992 | JGI IMG/M metagenome (GOLD analysis project Ga0214921, IMG submission 177992) | Freshwater microbial communities from Lake Lanier, Atlanta, Georgia, United States - LL-1505 | ecosystem: Environmental > Aquatic > Freshwater > Lake | place: USA: Georgia | collected... | reverse complement strand
TTAGTGAATTAGGTGTTGGACCTTATGTAGGATGGCAACTTCACGATAAACGAGGAAGGTTTTGCCTGAAGGATGGTCTCGCAGTTCATAATACTCCAGAGGGTGCTTCAGTTGGTGTAGTAAAAAATTTGAGTTATATGACACATATTACCATTTACTCCAACTCGCTACCATTGTATGAATATGTTATGCCAAATATTACTCATATTGATAGTGTAGAACTTACTTCTGCTGATATGTATGAAAAAGTAAAAGTATTTATTAATGGTGCATGGGTTGGTATTACAGATTCGCCTAATGAATTGTATTTGATGTTGAAGGATAAAAAATACAAAGGAATTATTAATATTTACACTTCTATTATATTTGATTATAAATTGCGCGAAATCAGAGTTTGTAATGATAGTGGAAGACTTACGAGACCATTGTTGCGTGTCAAGAACCAAAACGTGTTATTAAGTAACTCTATTATTGATAAATTAAATAATGGTGATTTTATTTGGGATGACTTGTTAACTAGTTCAAAGATTGATGATTCTGTTTTGGAATATGTTGATCCAGAAGAACAAAGTCGTTCGTTGATTGCTACGAAACCAAGAGACATTATTGTAAAATCTGATAGTATACATAAGTACACACATTGTGAAATCCATCCTTCTACTATGTTCGGCGTCTTAGCATCATGTATTCCATTTCCGGAACACAATCAATCCCCTCGTAACACGTATCAGTGCGCTCAAGGTAAGCAGGCAATGGGTGTGTATGTTACAAATTATGAGAACAGAATGGACAAAACTGCGTATGTATTGAATTATCCAATGCGACCTCTTGTGGATACTCGTATTATGAACATGATTCAGCTGAATAAAATTCCATCAGGGACACAAGTAATTGTCGCCATTATGACTCACACTGGTTACAATCAGGAAGACTCATTGTTAATTAATAAAGCTTCAATTGACAGAGGGCTTGCATTGGTAACCGTTTATCATACGGAAAAAGATGAAGATAAGCAAAAGATAAACGGCGATGAAGAAATCAGGTGTAAGCCAGATAACACAAAAACCAAGGGTATGAAAATGGGAAATTATAATAAAGTAAATTCAAAGGGTGTCATTCCTGAAAATATGTTGGTAGAAAATCGCGATATTATTATTGCAAAGGTAACTCCAATCAAAGAAAACAGAAACGATCATACGAAAGTAATTAAATATGAAGACCAAAGTAAAATTTACAAAACCCTAGAGGAGACTTATATTGATAAGAATTATATTGATAGAAATGGCGAGGGATATAATTTCGCCAAAGTTAGACTTCGCACCACCAGAAAACCAGTAATAGGAGATAAATTCAGTTCTCGCCATGGGCAAAAAGGAACCGTTGGTAATATTATTCCAGAATGTGATATGCCATTTACTAGTAACGGCCTCAAGCCTGATATCATTATTAATCCTCATGCAATTCCATCTCGTATGACTATTGGTCAACTGAAGGAAACAGTTCTCGGTAAAGTATTACTTGAACTTGGATTGTTTGGTGATGGAACTTCATTTGGCGAATTTGATGTAAAAGATATTTGCGAACAGCTTATTAAGTTAGGATATGAATCAAATGGAGACGAACTCCTTTACAATGGTCTTACAGGCGAACAACACGAGTGTAGTGTCTTCATAGGTCCAGTGTTTTATCAGCGTTTGAAGCACATGGTAAATGATAAGGCCCATAGTCGTTCTATTGGACCGATGGTAAACTTGACCAGACAACCAGCTGAAGGTCGCTCGCGAGATGGAGGGTTAAGGTTTGGCGAAATGGAGAGAGATTGTATTGAGTATCGCTCTCCAATTCTCCTAAATTGTGGTCTAAGTGTAGAAATCGGTACAATGGAAAATTGTAATTATAATGTTTTAGGGTTTGATGAAAAAACAAGTAATTTAGTTCCTTCAACACAAATAGGATTTCTTTATAAAGGTGAAAAAGAATGCGTTGATGTAACATTTCAAGATGGTAGAAAAATTAGAGTTACTGATAATCATAAATTATTAACCAGCTCTAATGAATGGGTTGAAGTTAATAAATTTGTTTCAAAAGAAACTAGAATTAAAAGTGGTATTACTAATCCGTTGATTAAAGTGAAAGAAGAAATTAATATGTCTAATTCATGGAGTTTAAATGTTGGTACATTAATATTAAAAATTATTGATAATGAATCTTATTTTAAAGCATTATCGTTCGCGCGTATCATTGGTTATTTATGCGCTGATGCAACAATTTATTACGATAATAAAAGAGAAATGTATAAAGGGTCTATAAATTTAGGACACATTATTGATGTAAATAATATTATTGATGATTTAAATAAATTTTGCATTATTAACCAATCTAATTATAAATATAAGAATTATTATTCGGTTAGAATTCCGAATCATTTGCTTTGTAATATTATTCAATTAAAAGGAATTACTATTGGTTCTAAAATTAAGCAACCTGCAAAACTACCAGAATTTATTCTTGATGCTAACTGTCCTTTACCAATTGTGAGAGAATTCTTGGGCGGATTATTTGGTGGAGACGGACATACGTGTGTTCTTGGAATGCATCGTGGAAAACGTGATATATTATCTTCCATTTCCTTTTCAAGAAGTAAAACCAGCAAACACTTAGAGACGCTTACAAAAATGATGGAGGATATTAAAACCTTACTAGCTAGATTTGATATTCATAAGGTTACTATTCAAAATTTTAAAGAAACTAGTCATTCTAAATGCAAAGCATCAAATGATCCTAACTCTACAAAAAGTTTTCAATTAACATTACATTTAGAAATGGATGAGTTGATTCCTTTCCATGATAAAATTGGATTCCGTTATTGCTGCCATAAATCACAGCGTCTGGAAGCAGGTGTTTCTTATAAAAGACTACGCAACGAGGTTACTAGACAACATAACTGGCTTGTTGCAAAAGTGGATGAACTCACACATTTTAGTGAAATTAAAAAAGAAAATCCCAATAAAATTGTACATACAAAGCAAGCAATTGAAGACGCAGTTAAAGAATTAGAGAAAACAGAACCATTGATCCATCCTTATGCTATTCCATCAACACATGATATTACGGATCATCTTATTAAAGGAACCAAGTTTGGCAAATTCACAAGCAAATCCTTTCCAACTGCAGAAGAATACTTGAAAGAAATAGGTGCATTAGATTGGTTCTTAAATGATGAACCCAATAATAAAATTTCAGAAGATGAATTGGAACAAGAAACTGAAAATTTGGAAGAACAAGAAAATTTAGACGAAACAACAATTGACAAATCCTGTTATGGAGTAAATAGAGAATGCGATGGATTACCTACGATGGACCTGAAAGTTATTGATATTAGACCAGCAGGCGTTCATCCAGTATATGATATTGAAGTGGAAAACACTCATTCCTTCTTGGCCAATGGTGTTGTAGCACATAATTGTATGGTATCGCACGGAGCTTCTAGATTTACTAGAGGAAGAATGTATGATGCGTCAGATAAATATTCAGTATATGTTTGTAAAAAGTGTGGTCTCATCGCATCATATAATGATAAAATGCACATTCATCATTGCCGCACGTGTGATAATCGTGTTGACTTTTCATATGTAGAAATTCCTTATGCTTGCAAATTATTATTCCAAGAGTTAAACACAATGAACATTGCTCCGCGTTTTATTACAGAAAATTAAAAATATTAAATAGCAAATAATAAATAGCAAATAATAAATAGTAAATTGGTAATGACAGTCTAATAAAAATATTTTTTTATAGTCGTGAAATTAAAAACAAATTTATATTTTAATTTATTCTACTCATTCTAAGATTCTAGATAAATATATTACATTAAAATTTTATTACATTAAAATTTTTAAATATTATATTTTTATATATGATATTTAAAGATATTTCTAATTTCAGTAATGTAAATGATTATTTGCCTATTTTAAATGGTTGTATAAATGCGGATTTAATTATTATATTTTTACTCTATCATGGCGCATTCAATTCTTTTTACTTGAGAAAATGGTATAAAAAATATCAATTGTCCGCAGTTTTAGCAGATGTTTTGATTCTTTTTCTCGGAATAATTTTGGCACGTTTTTTTTATAAATACATATTTTCAACGTTTAGTATTTGGAAATTTACATTTTTAGCAGTATGCATACAAATAATTCATGATATATTGTTTTATTTTTTCTTTAGTATAATTCCAAAAGGTCATAATTCTATGATTGATTTCTTTAAAGAATACGCTAAAGAAGTGGGTCTAGGTGCAATAGCAGGGGATAGTTTCATGATGATTTTAGCATGTTTATTAAGCTCTAATTTTGCTACAGCAAATTTGAATACCAATATTATCTGTTTAGTAATTTCAGTTTATTTCTTTCCCTATATGATAAATCATGAATAATAAAAATACTCATAAAATATATATTAAACTATTCCTCGTAATAAATTTACAATGTATGTTGTAATTGCAAATAAAACGCCGCCCCATAATGTATCCATTATAACGGTTACAATGGACCAATTTTTAAACAAAGCGTAATTAGTGGTTTCGTAAACACCATAAATAATTAAACCTAATAAAAACGCGTCTTGAACGCTTTTACGCGGTTTTATGATAAAATAATTTATACCTATTATTAAAAATATATAGCAAAGAACTGCTCCCAATAGATTAACTTTTATTTCTGCCCCTTGTACGCTTTTAATCTGTTTGCCGAAAAAATCCTTAATTAGATTCAAATAAATAAAATCAATCACAACGAATATAATAGCACTTGCTAACATCAAAAAGTTAAACATTATATTATATTAAAATATTTTATAATGTTTAGATAAAGTTTTTATAATATAATTTCTTTTTTTTACTATAGTATTATATAAATGACAAGTATCGGATATACTAACGCAATTGGTGGTTTTAATACCGCATATTCTAAATTTGCTAGAGATCCCAAGAGCCCTGGTGGTGCAATTCAAGGATGGATACCGCAACCCGTCATAAATGGTGATAGAAGATATCCTGAATGGCAGAATATTCGTTTTACATTAAAGAATTCGTGGAATACCACATATCCTAGTCAATTAAAACGTGATAATTTAAAAAAACCAATAATTGGACCTTTTAGAGCTACACAAAATGCAGGTGATCTTTTATGTAGAGAGAATTATTCTTGCGGTGGTAGTTGTCAAACCCCACAATTTAGACCAAATTTGCATGGTTTAAAGCAGCGTTTTGGAGCTACATCCAAGTCATGTGATCCCTCTGTCGTGTATAACACTCTTCAATTGATTACAAATATTCCTTCTGCTACATGTAATGGTAAATGGGTTTATGATAGTTCCGATTACATTACTTATTTGAAACAAAAAGCTATTAACAAGAATTACAATGATTTAACTTTTGGTGGCGATCAATCTAACGCAAGTCAATCTGCTATAAGACATAGTAGAAGAGGGTTTTAATTCCATTCTCCTTTAGCTATGAAAAGGGTTTACCCAAAAAATATTAGAACATTTGTAAATTTTTTGGCTATACCTTTATAAAAGGTAGATGAATAACAGAAGAAGTCAAATCTTATATAATAAAACTGATTTTAATAGTCATTTAATTTGCCAGTTACCGTGTATATTTAAATGTTGCAAATGTAAGCGTAATAATACAGTATTCGTTCCTGTTGAAATAGTAAGTCAATTCTGTTTATTTTGTGGAACTCCTAACTATATAAACAGAGAAAAACCAATTAAATAAATATATAATATACACATTTTGATTTAGCATTTAGGTATTTTGCAATACTTTTTATAAATGTATATATTATATTAAATGACTACTCCATATGCCGTTTCTACAAATATAGGTTCCGTATCATATAACAACTATGTAAATGCACCAATAACTGGACCATTAAGTACAAACCAAACTCCTAGCCAAATTCCTTATCATAGTTATGGCACATTAACAGGACTAAGACCTACACCTCCTCAATTTTATCCATCGCAAGAACCGGTTTATGCTGACATGAATGCAAATGCAAGATATCGTTATTTAAGAGCAAATGTTAGTAATCAAGATTTACAAAGACAATTGGCTTTAGGAAAAGCAACTACTCCATTAACTCACTTTACACAATCTACAAATAGATATGCAGCGGTTTCATCTCATTTTAATTACATAGTTCCAATACCATCATCCATGCGCACTGATATACTTAAAGCAAATGCTGTAGGTCAAACAGCCTATAAAGTAAATCTTCCTAATTCTGCACCAACATCAACGAAGAGTTATTATCCAAGTGGTATCAGAACAACATTAAACAGAGTGCGTTCTGGTGGATGTACTGCGCCAAAAAAGAAAGGGTCTATTTATAATACAAGCTTATCAAATGGTAAAACATGTGGTTGGGGTTCTATTGTGCGTCAAAACTATTAATTCCACTTTTAGAAAAAGTGGAGCGAAATATTTTGTAATTTAGTTCAGCCTTTTTCAAAGGTGGGAAAAAAAATAATATTTAGTATTATTATAATATGCCATACACATATCCTTCTTTAACGCCTTATTATGGTTTAGGAAGCTACGGAAGAACAGGTGCTGCCGTTTTAATTAGTTCTCCTCGTAATAAGATTGGTTCTCAAGGTAGAATCTATGCTTGGCAAAAAGCAAATGGTCAAGGCCCTCAATATATTAACTTTTTATTAAGCGTGCTCCCACCTGCTCAAGGCAATCCTAGAAACGCCTTTAGTTTAATTGGATTCTAATTTAATTTGATTATAATTAGTTTATAATTTTATTATAATTATTAAATAAAAATTTTATAATTATAAATTATAATGAACAAATATCTAGTTGAATTTTTAGGAACATTGTTCCTAATGTATGTTATTTTTGCTACAGGAAATTGGGCCGCTATTGGTGTTGGTTTAGCCATTCCTGTATTATTAGGTGGACCTATTTCTGGCGGAGCGTTTAATCCTGCTGTGGCTATTTCTCTCTATGCCGCGGGTAAATTACCCAAAGCAGATTTGATTCCTTATATAGTTGTTGAGATTCTTGGCGCTTTAGCAGCCTTTTATCTTTACAAAAAATTTGTAAGCAAGGTATAAATATAATTTCTTTTAATATAATATATGCCAAGAAGAAATAGAAGTAAAACAATGAAAGGAGGGTTATTTGATTTCGGTGAAAGTTCATGGTCATCATGGAATCCATTTAAAAAATCAACTACACAACCAGTAATGCAGTCACAACCAGCAATGCAACCAGTAATGCAGCCACAACCAGTAATGCAATCGCAACCAGTATCTAATTATTCTACGGTTACAGGAGGTAAGCATAAATCAAAGCGTCGTCATATGAAAGGCGGTTACACTTCTAATGTACCTACAATGAGTGTTGCTTCTCATGCTGCACCAATTTCGGGGGTCGCAAATGCTCAACCACAAGCTTGGGTTGGAAAAGGTGGTAGAAGAACTAGAAGACGCAATAAAAGATATAATAAATCTTATAGAAAGCATTAAATATTTAATAATATATATTTAAATATCTATTACTACATTATTGTAGTAATGGATTTAATAGTAGAATCGGATATATATGAGCCATGTATTGACGAAAAGGGAAACTATATGGATTATATACCGCCATCAAGTAAATTTAAAAATGGTATGAGGTGTCCTTGTGGAAGTAGAAAAGAACATAATTTTGATAGTAGGCAAAGTTTTGCAGGACATATAAAAACAAAAACGCATCAGAAATGGTTATCAGATTTGAATACAAACAAGATGAATTATTTTACTGAAAATATAAAATTAAATGAAACAATATCTAATCAAAAATTAGTTATTGCGAAGCTTCAAAGAGAGAACGATGAAAATATAAAATTAATAGCGCACTTAACTAAAAAGATAGAATGTAAAATAAATGAGAATATTGTTGGAGATTTATTAATATTTGATTAATTATTATATTTTATTTTTTATCTATGGTAGTCATTTTTGCTATATTTTTTGATAATTTTATCTTCTTTCTTTACTATACTCAGAGTACCCTCTTTAAATTGGTTCTAGAATTTACATTATTTAAAATTGATTTAAATAATATTTAATATTTAATATTAAATACAACGATGAGTCTATTAAAACAAAATGAACCAAAACAATGCAGAGGAATACTGCGCGCTTTTATTTGTTCATCAAAAGATGAAGATTGTATGCTTTTGTATAAACATAATACAGAAGTATATGCATGGTTATTACGAGAAAAGCTTATGACTGAAGAACAATACAGAAAAGTATATAATCCTCATTATACTATAGGTGATAAAATATATAATGGTGAGATAAGTATTGGAAGCAAAGAATATTTGGAAGACGAGGAAAGAAGGCTAACTAATTTTAAAAAATATGGGAGTTTTGAAAATGTGAATTAGAATGATTTATTATAAATATGTAAAAACAATATAAACAAATGCCACATAAAATACTATTATTATGGATAACAGTTATTTTACTTTAACAGTTTTGAATATTTATTATAATAATACCGAATATTTACAATTGATAATAGACAAAAGAGAACAAAATTTTTATTGCCATGCAGACGAAGATGATATAATGTATGAAACTGAAGTTATTGAGAGTAGAAAAAGGTCTCTATGTGTGTATAAAAACCCGATTCTTATATATAACAATAAGAGTTTTAATAAATTGCTTTGTGAGACAAAATACAAAGCGCGTGTTGAAAAATTTATAAATGAATGTGGTAGAACTTGGGATGATATTACAAAAATCATCAAAGTTGAAGAAAGAATTGAATATGATAAGTTAACAATTATTAATGGACGCTTAGCAATTAACAAGTAAAATTTTACACTGTTTATGATTTAGATTTGTTTCTATAAATATATTTAAACGAATTAAAAACAATTGATTAATACATATTATCAAGATATGTATAAATTACGTGGTTGGATACCTGAAGATAAGATTAATTGGGAGAATGTATTACGCCAGAAAAAGGCTCTTCAGATGAGTCAAAAATATATTGATAAAATGTTTGAACGTTTAATTGTTCCAGAACCATGGCAGCAGTCTGGTATATATGAGCGTCTAGATATTGTTCCCTTATTAAAAAAATACCCAGATAAAATTCATTGGCCGTGCTTATGCCAAAATAGAAGCCCCGAAGCGATTGCTTTGTTGCAGGAAAATGTGGATAAAATTTGTTGGCGTCGTTTAGCAGACAATCCAAGTGCTATTCCTATTTTGGAAAAACATTTAGATATGTTATTTTTAGATGATGTAAGTTTTCGTTATTTATGTATTAATCCAAACCCAGATGTAATTCCTCTTATAGAAAAAATTTTGGAACAAGCTCCCGAAAAAATAGATTGGGAATATTTAGCAAGCAATCCAAATGCGATGCCTATTATAAAAAAAAATTTGGATAAAATATTTGGCAACGACCGTGTTTTCCACAATTTTTTAAGGGATAATACACATCCAGAGGCAATTAGCATAATAGAACAAAATATGGAGAAAGTTGATGAATTAAGTTGGCATTTTTTATCACAGAATTTATCTGCGCTTCCTATTTTGGAAAAAAATCAAAAACATATAAATTGGTATCACTTAATACAATACCCAAATGCTCTTCACTTAATTGAAAAAAATTTGGATAAAATTAACCCACTATATTTACTAACATATCCACATACAATTCATTTGGTGGAACGTATAGATGAATCAAGATTTCATAATTTACACGAACTTAGTTGGAGAAACATATTTGACAGAATGCCAGCCACCAACAGTCCAATTCAAAAGAAAATAATAGCCTTTTTAGAAAAATATATAGACAAATTGGATTTCCGACGTTTGTCTAGAGTAGCAAGCGCAATTCCTATTTTGGAAAAAAATTTGGATAAAGTTCATTGGCACTATCTGTGTCTAAATCCCGAGGCTATTCATATATTAGAAAAAAATCAAGATAAGATTGACTGGAATTCCCTCTCTTTTAATTCAGAAATATTTGATTATAGTTATGAATATTTGGAAGAACGGTGTAATGTATTCAAAGAAGAACTAATGCAGAAGGCGATGAATCCAAAAAAGTTGCAAAGATATATAGACGAAGGTTACGATATGGAAGAATTTTTAGAATTTCTATAAAACAAGTTAAATATAAATATGTATAATTCATTTTTTATAAAACATATTAAAGACACTAATTGAATAGTATGAAAACTATGGGAAATAGTATGAAAGCGCCTGAAAATCAATCAGCTCCTATTAATGAAGAAGCTTCTACTAATACAGAAATTTCACCATTGTCTACGGTTCCCCCTTATGAAAACTCTATCAATGAAATCCTGCCTCCAGTAGACCCAACCACAAGAACAAATCTAGATGAATTGACATATTCTATAAAAAAATTGGAAGCAGAAAAAGAAGAACGAAACAAAAAAGACGAAATGTATAAAAATGTTGTCTTAACAAAAGAATTTTTGCAGCAAAATATTGCGAAGGAAAGTTGGATGGAATTTCAGACACATCTTACCAAACATTTAACAAAAGATATACATGGGTTTGATATTTTAAATTTTGATTTAACGGAATATGGTCTACAATATTCAAAATATATTAGTTCTGTTAAAATTAACTTTGTTTCAAAAGATTTTGATGAAGAAACAATAAATATTATTTTACGAAATTTGAGATATACTTTAACATTTGATACATATAATTTAATTTTTTATGGAAATTTTGTACAAAACCAAAATCTATTATTATCTAATAATTTAGAAAACTATATTGTTTTGCCCATTAGTATTACAAAAGCCTATAATCATATTGATATCAATATTCTCAATATTAAAAATTTGTTGCCTATATTGGAAAAGTTGGAAGTAAAGATTTTGGTATCAACCGTAGAATTTAATGAATTTGCCGAAGGTAGGATAAACTACAAACATTGCTTTGAACAATATTATGAAAGAAATGATGGAACATGGAATATATTAAATATTTCTGACGGTGGCCACAGTTGTGTTGGTTATTCAATGAATATGCCTATAAATAAAGAAGAAGAAGAAACAAAGGTAGCAGGTGAAGATAATGTATAAGATTAAAGAACTTATAGACCGCTACTTAGAATCCGTATCCAAAGTTAAATCAATCATTTCAGGAGGTTTAACTTTAACTCGTGTTAGAGGAAGCCCCTTTTCGCAACCAGGACATTTATGAGATTTTCCTTCTAAAGCGAAACCGTCTTCTTCATCAAACCAGCATTCTTTGCAAATTCTATGCGCTTCTAGTCTATGGTTTCGCAAACACTCCAAAGGAATAAGCGCATTTGTTTTATCATTTACATTTAAAGTTTTATTACACATACAACATTGTGTTATATCATAATTTTCATCACCAGGACCTCTTGCTAAATTTTTTCTTTTGAGTTTTTTACTTTTTCTAGTCGTTCTTGTTTTTCTCTTTTTCTTTAAATGTTTTCTACTTGTTCTTGTTTTTAGTTTATTGGTTTTTTGTTTTGTTATTGTTTTAAGTTTATTGGGTTTTGGTTTTGTATTTGTTCTTGTTTTTAGATTGTTGACTCTTGTCTGGTTTCTACTTTTTCTCTCTCCAACACAATGACTTTTACCAGAAATTAAATAAAGAGTTCCCTTGCAAGATTTATTGTTTGTCATTATAAATTAAGTCTATATAATTTATAATGTTTCTAAAAAGGTTTCTTAACCAAAGTTTCTTAACTAAAATTTTAACGAGATTTTTCCATAAATCGGTATAAAATATAAATACCAATAGCTGCTAAACTTGCAAAATACATTTGATCTAGTGGATCATCCGACATAACAGGACTCGCGTCTTTTCCTACACCAACCTGAAAAGTCTCTTGACATGATTTCCCATTAACAGGATTTTTACCATTTGGAAAAGTGCAAGCATCCATATTTGAAATATCTGACAATGTTACATAATGTGTTTCGGAAGAACGATTATTGTTAATATCTATTGTTTGCATAGTTAATTCTTGACACTTAGGTGTAGATCCTGATGTAAATGCACTCATAATAGCAAATGGGTTCAATACATTTAAATTTCCCATTGCACCTGGAATTAACCCTCTAAATTCTTTAAAATTAACGCCTAATCCACTTGATATAAAGGGTATATTACCTTGCGGAACATTATTAACATAAATAAATCTATCTACCTGTTGACATGTAGAAGAATTATTTGGGTCAGAACATTTGTCAATAGCAGCACATTTTGCTCCTGTTTGTAAAAAAAATTTGTTGCCTAAAGGTCCTCCTGTTGATGAAGCTTGACTATTTCCTGTAACTAATACCTCAACATATTGTATTAAACCATCCACATCCTGAGCCATTTGTTGAATAGAACCCTTATCACTCATACCCAATTGACTCGGCGTT
>Ga0214921_10009286_pt1 | contig 12480 bp, 12 predicted proteins | sample LL1505_MetaG_FD_177992 | JGI IMG/M metagenome (GOLD analysis project Ga0214921, IMG submission 177992) | Freshwater microbial communities from Lake Lanier, Atlanta, Georgia, United States - LL-1505 | ecosystem: Environmental > Aquatic > Freshwater > Lake | place: USA: Georgia | collected... | reverse complement strand
GTCCCCATCAGTATCGTAACGAGTACGCGGGGCTGGCGGTTCCCGAGCGGGCTCAGCCTGCCTGATCGTATGGCTGCGGGAGCCACTCGCCGCCCGCCAGGGCATGGAGCTCCCCGAGGGAGATATCAAACCAGGCGCCGTGTAGGGTGAGACTGCCGGAGCGCTCGCGCTCCGCGATCCACGGGAAGGTGCGGAGATGCTCCAACGACTGCTGCACGCTGAGGTGCTCAATGAGGCGCTGTCGCTCTGCTGGTCCGCCAGCCGTCGTGGCTGGGGTTCGCTCATCGAGCGTTTTCAGGTCGGCAACCCACGCGCCGATAAAGTCCGAATCGGTCAGGCGCGATTCAGGATCGAGCGCCGCCGCAACGCCACCACAGCGACCATGCCCCATGACCACGATGGAGTCGACTTCGAGGCCGAGCACGGCGAACTCAAGGGCCGCACTAGCGCCGTGGCTCTTCGCGTCAGGGGCATAGACGGGGACGAGCGCGGCAACGTTCCGCACCACGAAGAGTTCACCCGGGCCTGCATCAAAGATCGTCTCTGGGGCAGAGCGCGAATCGGAGCAGGCCACGATCATCGTGCGCGGCTTCTGGCCCTCTCGCGCGAGTTGTTCATATCGAACGCGCTCATCGTTGTAGTGACCGGCGCGAAAGCGCTGGTATCCCGCACGTAAACGCTCTGAGAGCGGCTGACTCGTCATGGGGTAAGTCTAAACGAGGGCGCTGGGACGCCATGAGTGAAGGGGGCGAAAAGATGAAGTTGTGGTCGGGGCGAGAGGATTCGAACCTCCGACCTCCTGCTCCCAAAGCAGGCGCGCTACCAAGCTGCGCCACACCCCGACATGCACATCCTAAACGCTCCCCTCGTTCGAGTGGCATCATCAGCGTATGCCTGCTGAAATCACGCCCAAATCGGGCTCTCTCCGTGCCGCCGCCGCGTCGGCCGTACTTCCGGGTCTCGGTCAGTGGATGTCGGGCCGCCGTCGTGCGGCACTCCTCTCCGCCCTCCCCCTGATCATCGTCCTTGTCGTAACGGTCGGCGCGCTCCTTCTCTTCGGCGTGGTCCGCACAGCCGCTGCGATTGCCACCCCTGGCCGCCTCACGCTGCTCTTCGCCCTGCTCCTTCTCTCCATCCCGTGGCGAGTGTTGGTCACGGTTGATGCCGCACGTGGCACCGGTCGAACCCGCCGCTCGGCGGTCCTCCTCGCCCTCGCCTTGCTGATCTCGATTGCGCCGCAGGCGGGTGCGGCGGCAATTGTGTACCGAGCGAAGGTTGCCGCCACCGATGTCTTCTCCGGATTCGGCACGCCAACCCCCGACAGTTCTTCGACAGCAAGCGCAACGCCAACGCCCCCACCGCTTGCTGATCGATTCACCATGCTGCTCATCGGCGCCGACACCGTTGGGCACCGCACCTCGTTCAACACCGACTCCATGATCATTGTCAGTTGGGATCGAGTTGGCGGATACGTAACCACCGTCTCGATTCCACGGGACCTGGTCAACGTCCCTCTCGGCAATGGCGACGTCTACGGACCAAAGATCAACTCGCTCTGGTCGCACGCGGTGCGCAATCCAAAGAAATTCCCAGATGGTCCAGCGGTAGCCCTCAGCACAGCACTTGGCACAATGTTCAATGTGAAGATTGATGCGACCGCCGTCGTCGTCATTCCAACGTTTGTCAAGATCATTGACCAGCTCGGCGGCGTTGACCTGACGATTCGCCGAACCATTCTTGACGTGACCTATCGAACGAATATGGATGGTGCCCGCCTCCCCGCTGGGAACTGGCATATGAGTGGTGAGTGCGCCCTCGCCTACGCCCGCATTCGTAAGGCACCAGGTACCGACGACATGACCCGGGGCCCGCGACAGATTGAGATTCTGCTCGCCGCGCGCGACGAGCTCGCTCGCAGCGGCAACTTTGTAAGTAACGCCCTCTCGCTCTTGGATGTGATTGGAGATGGCGTGCGAACCGACCTCAATCCGGCGCTCATTCCCGTACTGGCCGAGGCGGCAGGGTCGTTTGATACGACCAAAATCGTGCGCGCGGTCATCGAGCCTGGTGACACGATCCTGCGGTATCGCCATAAGGGCGAGTTCAGCCCGTTCGGTTCCGTTGTCTTCTTCGATGCGACGCGAATGTCGCTGCTTGGCACGCGCCTCTTCCCCGCTCCAGGAACTCGGCCGTGGGGATTCCCCGCAACTAAAAGCGAGCCGAAGCTTGGCGCCGAGGCTGGGTTCAGCCCCGCTCCACTCGCCAGTGGCGCATCTCCAACGCCGACTGCAACACCGTCGCCATCGCTGACGCACCCGTTCCCAACCTTGGCCTCGTGCGACGCTGGGCTGCCGCTACCGCGCTACACCCCAACCCCAGACCCAACGGCGCCACCGCCGAGCGCAACGCCGAGCCCGACGTCCACAGAGTCAATCACGCCGTCGCCACTGCCATCCGCGCCGTAGAATCCCACCATGCCATCACTGCAGCACAACCTATTCGGGTGGATCTTGGGAGCGATTGCGGCGCTGAAGCCGCCTCGAGACGAGGCGCATGCCCGTGCGATGTTCGCGCGGATGCACAGCCAGAAGCCTACGCTCCCACCGAAGGGGATCTTAAAGACGGTAAGCGCCGAGGTTGCACACACGCTTGGCTTCCCGGTTTGGACCCTTACACCGAAGAGCGGCGGCACTGATCTGCAGATGGTGTACCTGCATGGTGGAGCGTATGTGGGTGATGCTTCAATCATTCACTGGAACCTGTGCGCAGAGATTGCACGCACTAGTGGCGCTACGGTCGTACTACCCGTCTATCCACTGGCACCTGATGCAACTTGGTCAACATCATTTGATGCGCTCCTAAAGTTGGCGCGAGGGAGCGGCGGCAGCGCCCCCGTGCTGATGGGTGATTCTGCCGGCGGTGGGCTGGCACTGGCGCTTGCGCAACGCGTCGCCGCAGAGGGTGGCTCGCCTCGTGTCGCACTCATTTCGCCCTGGCTTGACGTGACCATGTCCGATCCCACAACGCCAACGTACGACCGCGCCGATCCCATTCTCAGCGCACCATTCCTTGAAGTTGCTGGCCGCTTCTGGGCCGGGAGCGATGATCCTCGCCGTGCTGAAGTGAGCCCGCAGTTCGGTTCACTCCGTGGGATTCGCGAGCTGCTGCTCTTTAGTGGCTCGCGCGACGTGCTCTACCCGCAAGCGCTCCGTCTCGTGGCAGATGCAAAGGCTGCCGGCGTCTCCTGCACCGCCCACCTCGAAGAGGGCCTTGTGCACGTGTATCCGCTCCTCCCGATTCCCGAAGCGAAGGGGCCGCGCGCGGCGCTTAGCGCGTTTGTTCGAGCTCACTCCTAAGCGCTGCTGCAACCAGGGCGGCGGCACGACCGCGGTGGCTGAGGGCATCCTTCTCTGCAGGTGCACGTTCCGCCATCGTTCGACCATCCACCTCAAAGATCGGGTCGTAGCCGAAGCCGAACTCGCCTCGTGGTGCTGTCGTAAGCGCACCAGGGCACTCGCCGCGGAAGGTGCGCTCTGATCCGTTGACGGGATCAATCAGCGCCATGGTGCAGACGAAGCGTGCCGTACGATCAATAACGCCAACCATCGCGGCAAGGAGCTTCTCGTAGTTCTGTTGGTCGCTGGCGTCTGGCCCTGCGTAGCGACGCGTGTAGACACCAGGTGCACCGTTCAGCGCGGCAACCTCGAGGCCAGAGTCGTCGGCGAGCGTCCATTCGCTCGACGCCTGCGCATACCAACGTGCCTTCTGCAGCGCGTTCTCTTCAAACGTTGCGCCGTCTTCTGGGGCTTCGTCGGTGATACCAAGATCGCGGAGCGTCACCAAGTCAATCGGTAGATCACCGAAGAGTCGCTGCAGTTCGATCAGCTTATGCGCGGAGCCGGTTGCGACCAGGAGCCGCCGTCGCGGCGCGGTCACGCGCGAGCGAGCGTGTCGCGCTGGAACGTGATGAGGTCGGCGATGCCTGCGTCGGCGAGCTTCAGCATTTCGTCGAGCGCGGTGCGGTGGAACGGATCCTGCTCTGCGGTTCCCTGCAGTTCCACATAGTGGCCAGCATCGGTTGCGACCACGTTCAGGTCGACATCGGCACGGCTGTCCTCTTCGTACGGCAGGTCAAGAACGGCCTGACCATCAACAATGCCAACCGAAACGGCGGCCACGTTGCGCACCAGGTGTGCCTCGAGCTTCTTGGCGCGCATGGCAAGCGCCAGGGCGATCCAACCACCGGTGATGCTGGCGCAGCGAGTGCCACCGTCGGCAACCAGCACGTCGCAGTCGATGAGGATCGATCGCTCACCCAGTTTGGCGAGGTCAACCGACTGACGGAGGGCGCGGCCGATCAGGCGCTGGATCTCGTGGGTGCGGCCGCCCAGCTTGCCGCGGACCGCCTCGCGGTCGGAGCGGGTGTTCGTGGCGCGCGGGAGCATGCTGTACTCGGCGGTAACCCAGCCGGTCCCCTTGCCACGAAGGTGTGGTGGCACGCGCTCTTCAATAGAGGCGGAGCAGATCACCACGGTGTTGCCGATCGAGATGATGGCAGAACCTTCGGCCCACTTCTGCACACCGAGTTCAACCTTTAGATCACGCAGTTGATCTGCGGCGCGCCCGTCGGCTCGTACTTTGCTCATTGTGCCCCCTACCCTTTCGCTTCGCGCTCGGCGGCTTTTGCCTCATCCCAGAGCGCATCTAGTGTGGTGAAGTCTGCATCTTTTAGAGAGATCCCGCGTGTAGCGGCGCGGCGCTCAACGTCGCCGAAACGGCGTCGGAACTTGTCGTTGGCCCCACGGAGCGCCGCCTCAGCGTCAATGCCACTGCGACGACCCAGATTCACGATGACCGCGAGCACATCGCCAAGCTCCTCTTGGGCGTGCGCCAGCGCCGCAGCGCTCGATGCCTGCGTGCTGGTGATCTGATCCGGATGCCCCGCCTCAGCCAGCGCCTCATCAAGTTCAGCCAACTCTTCACTGATCTTTGCCCGTACTCCGTCAAGGGTTGGCCAGTCGTACCCAACCGCACTGGCGCGGTCCTGCAGTTCGCGACTCGCCGAGAGCGCCGGAAGTCCGCGGCTCACCCCGTCCAGCGCACCCTTCACCTTCTCGCCCTCGCCGGCGGCGGCGCGCTCGCTCGCCTTGATCGCCTCCCAGTTCCGCTGCACATCGCGCGTGGTCGCCGCGCTCGCTTCGCCAAAGACATGTGGGTGCCGGCGAACGATCTTGCGTACCAGCCCATCTTGCACATCGGCGAGATCAAAATCACCGCGCTCCTGCGCGATTTGGGAGTGCAGCACAACCTGCAGCAGCACGTCGCCAAGCTCCTCGGCGAGATCGGCGGTCGCCGCTGGCCGCTCCGACTCGCTTGCAGAATCGAGTGCCGCAATGGCGTCATGCAGCTCCCAGGCCTCCTCGATGAGGTGCTTCGCCAGCGAGGCGTGCGTCTGCTCGCGATCCCACGGGCATCCATCGGGAGCTCGAAGTCGAGCGCTCAGCCACGGCATCGTCCAGGGCGAAGCAAACGCGTCGAGCGGCTCGAGCGCTTCGAGGTAGACCGCCTGATCGCCGTCTGTCTCTCCCGATGAGCAGGAGGCAATCGTGCCGCGCTTTCCGCTCGGAAGTAGTGTCACCGCTCGTTCAGCGCCGTACAGACGCGAGAGAAGCGGCCAACCTGCGCCACTCCGGCCAGGTAGTTCATGGTCATGCTCCGCCCCGTCGAATAGCGCGATGAGTGGGCGCGACGTATCGAGCGCAGCGGCGCCGCACTGGCTCAGTGCAACGATCGTGATGCCGTTTGCCGGATTCAGGCTTGCATCGGTGCGTTGCGCCGCAACGATGAGTGCGTCGATTGATCCGCGGAACCCGTTGACGGTCACGGAGTTGGCGAAGCCCCAGCCTCCTGCACCACGGATCCGTCGATCGCTACGCGCGCTGCGGAGCGATAGAGGTCGAGCCAAATCGAGAAGCCACTCGCCTTGATACCAGTGATCTGGTCTGCGGTCAGCGCTCTGGTCTCAACGCCATCAACATGCACGATGAGATACGTCTTTGAGCTTTCGACGACGGCACTCGTGCCACCCGCCTTCAGTCCCCAAACGACGCTGCCGAGCTCTGGGTTCACGGTGTACTTCGGCACGAATCCTGGGCTCGCGAACGTGAGCTCTTCAATCGTATTGGTTGCAGTGGTGGCGGCCTCCTTGAAGTCCACGCCATCTGCGGCAAGCGCCGTAGCAAGTTCATCAAGTCGATCCTTGAGTGACGGACGTCGCGCGTCAAACTTGATCACGTGATAGCCGAACTGCGTCTTGATTGGCCCAAGGATGTCATTGTGCTTCACCCCGTCGGCCCAGATCGCCGCTTCAAACTCTGGAACGTAGGTGCCCTTCGGCGCCCAGGCAAGAAGTCCGCCATCGGCGCCCGACGTCTTGTCGTCGCTCTTCTTCGCCTCGGTCTCAAAGTTGGCACCCGCCTTCAGGCGTGCAACAAGGTCGTTCGCCTCTTTCTCGGCGGCGGCCCAAGCCGGGTCGGCCGGGTCGAGGTCGCCTGCGGTGTTTGGATCATCTTTTGGGCTGAAGAGGATGTGGCTGACCTGGATCTGCGCCTCGTCCTTGGTTGGTACGGAGGCGGCAACGTAGCTGACTTCACGCTGCTCCACGGGGCCAGCAAGAAGTTGCGCAGTGATCTTGTCGCTGAGCGCGGTCTTTAGGGCGCGCTCTTGCACCATGCGCTCATAGAGACCACGGTCGATTCCCGCGTCGCTCACCTGCTTCTCAAAATCTGGATCAAGCTTCGACGCTTGGGACTTATCGAGGCGGAAGATGACGAACTGATCTTCAGATCGCGCGATGACGGCCGTTAGCGGCTGGGTGGAACCATCTGCGGATGGGGTGAGTGCCCATGCGGCTGCATAGGCGAGATCCTCGGTTGGATCCTCAGACTGCGCGGTCCAACCAATGAGGCCGCCGAGTTCTGCAAATGAGTCTGTTGAGTCGCGCTTTGCGATCGCTGAGAAGTCGCCGCCGGCCTTGAGCTCGGCAAGGATCGCCTCAGCCTTCGCCTTCGCCGCCGCTCGTGTCGCGGCGGTTGGCTTCTTCGTCTTTGGATCGTCGGCTGCATCAATGCTAATGCGACGGAAGAGGCGCAGCTCTGGGAGGGTCGACTCCTTTGCCCATTCGGTGGCAACGACGGCCGGATCGGCCGAGACGCTGTTGGCGGCGGCAAGATCACGAATGAGGAGCGTATCGACCATGTCGGTTGTGACCTGATTGCTAATCGCCTGCGCCTGATCATTGAGCGCCTGGAGGGCGGTGTCACCAGCGCTATTCGTCATGGTGCCAGCGGCAACGCGGGCACGAATGCGTGATCCCTGGAGCGCAATCTGGAAGGCGGTGACTTCGGCGCGTGCCTTCGCCTCCGCCTTATTGATGGAGGCACTGTTGACCTCAACGGCCGGGGCCCAGGTGCTGTCGTACACGGAGTACCCAGCAACGCCAACGAGCAGCACTGCGGCAAGCGCAATCGCCACCACAAATGAGAGGTTGGTGAGGGCGGTCTTGTCCGCGGCTTGATAGCGGGCTGCGGCTCGGGCGCGAAGGCGTGCGATTGGGTTCATGCTCAGCGATCCTCCTTCAGTCGGGGCCTGGTTAGGGGCAGTATAGGGGGGACGGGTGCTATTCTCGCTCTCTCATGACGACCCACAGCACGGATCTGACCGTCGGCCGGCCGCGCCGCGGCAGCATCGGCTCCATCTTCGAAACCGTGGCAGCGCTCATTGAGCGCCGCCGACTCGTCTGGTATCTCACCATCTCCGAGGTCCGAAATAAGGGGACAAACTCTCTCCTTGGCAATGTCTGGTGGTTCCTCGACCCCGCCCTGCAGCTCTTCGTCTATTTCTTGCTGGTCAACGTCCTCTTCCATCGAAGCCAGCCAGCCATCCTGCTCTTTCTTGGCTCCGCGATCCTCCCCTGGAAGTGGTTCACCACTGCGCTGACCACAGGCGTGACCGCAGTGCGGGGGCGTGAGCAGGTGATGCGCCAAATCGCCTTCCCGCACATTGTGCTTCCAGCGGCATCGGTCCTTGCCAGCGTCGGAAACTTTCTCTTTGCCCTCGTGCCACTCGGGGCGCTCTACCTGATCTACCCCGATCGACTCACCCCATGGGCCCTCGCCGTCTTCCCGGTGGCAATCGTGCAGTTCCTTTGGACCATTCCGGCAGTTATTACCCTGAGTGCGCTCGCCGTCTTCTTTCGTGACATCTCAAACTTCATCCCCCACGGTCTGCGCATCTGGTTCTACCTCTCGCCGGCACTGTTCCCCATTGAGACCCTGCGTGCGATTGGCGAGCGACACCCGTGGTTCGGCGTTCTTGTGAACGCCAACCCGTTTACCTGGATCTTCACTGGGTATCGCGACGCCCTCTATAACGGACGGGCGCCGGACTGGGTACCCCTCGGGATCCTGGCGCTGGCCTCGATACCCGCGATCTTGCTCTCGATCTACTTCTTCCGTCGCGTCTCGCCCCTCTTTGTGAAGGTGCTCTAAATGGCGCAGCGAAAGAGTTCCGGAGCAAAGGGGTCACCACCACCAATCCTTCTGGCTGGCCTTGGGGTGCAGTACGACCTGCGCCTGAGCAAGAAGCGCAAGCTGCGCGACACCGTGCTTCGCGACGGGCGGCACTCTAAGACGGGTAAGTTCTGGGCGCTGCGCGACGTGGACTTTCGTGTTGAGGCGGGGGAATCCGTTGCAGTGATTGGGCCCAACGGTGCGGGGAAGAGCACGATGCTGCAGGTCCTGGCCGGCATCCTTGAGCCCTCGGTTGGCAAGGTTGAGGTGCGCGGCAAGATCGCAACGCTACTCCAGCTCGGCGCAGGGTTTGACCCTGAGCTCAATGCTCGCGAGAACACGCTTCTCGTTGGTGAATTCCTCGGAGTCCCCCACAACGAAATGGTTCGACGCGTCCCCGCCATTCTTGAGTTCGCCGGTCTTGGTGAATTCGCCGATGCCGAGGTGCGCACCTACAGCTCAGGGATGCGCGCCCGACTCGGGTTTAGCGTTGCGACCTCAGTTGAACCTGACGTCCTCCTCCTCGATGAGGTGCTCTCGACGGGTGACGCCGCGTTCATTGAGAAGTCACGTAGTCGAATCTTGGAGCTCATGAAGCGGGCACGGGCAATCGTCTTTGTCACACACGATCTGGACTCCGCTGCCTCATTCTGCACGCGCGCTATTGAGCTTGAGGGTGGTCGGATTGTCGCCGATGGCCCTGCGAAACGAGTGATCTCCGCCTACAAGAAGAAGATGGCGAAGCGCTCAGCTACGGCGTTGCGTTCGGGTCAGGCAGCCCGCCGCGGTAATTAAGGATCACCAAGAGCGTTCGGACCGAGTCCAAATCCAGCGTTGGTTCAACGTCGGCGCTTTGAAGTACGGCCGAGGCGATGCTGTTGACGGCGACCACTCGCCCAACCGCTAGGCCCCTCGGGAATGCTGATCGTAGGGTGGGGCTCAACTCAATTCCAGAGGTCGTAATCTCGGCTCCTACGAGTACCTGTCGCTGAGCGTCCACATCATCAAAGGCGAGCGGATTCGCGGCGCGTCCACGCACCTGGCCAATCGCGCCGGTTGAGGCGATCTCAGAGGTGACCGAGAACTCTGGGTCGGTGAGGAGTCGGACCTGGCAACTTTGATCGGAGACCTGCACGACTCGCCCTGCGAGCGATGCACCCGCACCAATCACAACGTCGCCAACCTTGACGCCGTCAATACTTCCAACGTCCAGGATCACGTAGCGGCGATCGATCGCAAAGTCTCGGGCGACAACTTGCGCCGCCACGGTGGTGAACGAGGTGGTGGCGCGCAGGTCGAGCGTCGCCTGAAGTTCAGCCACTTCACGTTCAAGGCTGGCGATGCGGGCGGCCTCAGAGGCGAGCTGATCGCGCTCATCAAGTAGCGCAGCTAGTCGGGCCTGCAGGCTTCGAATATCGACGAAGAGATCCCGAACGGCGGCGATCCCCTTTCCAGCTGCGGCGACTGGCTCGCTCACCGTGCGCACTACCTGCCCCGCGGCGCCCTGCACGGCGAGCACGGGCGCGCTCCCAGAGAGAAGGAAGAGGAGGCCGTTGAACACGAGCACCACAGCAATCGCTAGGAGGCCAGCCCGTGGATTTCGCTCTCCTCGGTCGCGGGGGAGCATGGCGGCTTAGCGGAGTGGGCGCTGGTAGGTCTCAGGGACGAGCATCTTCTCGAGCGCCTCAACCTCTTCCAGGATGATGCCTGTGCCGCGCACAACGCAGGTCAGCGGATCATCGGCGATGCGCACCGGCATCTTCGTTTCGGCGGCAAGGCGCACGTCCATGCCGAGCAGTAACGCACCACCGCCAGCGAGCACAATCCCTTGATCCATGATGTCGGCAACGAGCTCGGGTGGGGTCTCTTCAATTGTGTCGCGCACTGCATTCACAATTTCAATGATTGATGGTTCAAGGGCTTCGCGTACCTGCGGTGCTGCAACTTCTACGGCACGCGGCAGGCCGGTGAGTAGATCGCGACCCCGGAAGGTAATACGCTGTGAATCCCACTCACCAGAGTGGGCCGAACCAACGGCCATCTTGATGTCTTCAGCGGTTCGTTCGCCCAACAGCAGGTTGTACTGGCGTCGGGCGTAGGCAACGATGTTCTCATCCATTTCGTCACCCGCAATGCGAATGCTGCGCGCGGTCACGATGCCACCGAGGCTCGTGACGGCGACTTCGGTGGTACCACCACCAATATCAACGATCATGCTGCCGTTTGGCTCACCAACGGCGAGGCCAGCGCCGATCGCAGCGGCCATCGGCTCCTCAACGAGGCGGACCCAGCGTGCACCAGCACGAATGGCGGCGTCGCGCACAGCACGCTTTTCAACTTCGGTCACCCCTGAAGGGATGCCGATGATCATGCGCGGACGGGCGGAGAGCCATCCGCCTTGGTGCACCTTGCGCACGTAGTAGCTAATCATCTGCTCTGTTACTGCAGCATCGGAGATCACGCCATCACGGAGCGGTCGAATCGCAACAATGTTTGCGGGGGTGCGACCGAGCATGCGCTTCGCCTCGGCGCCGATTGCGAGCACCTTGCGTGACTTGGTTTCAACGGCAACCACGGATGGCTCGCTGATCACAACACCCTTGCCGGAGACGTGAACGAGCGTATTGGCCGTGCCAAGGTCAATGCCGATGTCGCGGGAGAAGAGGTTGTAGATTCGGTCAAGCATGGCGCGATGGTAGCACCCACCCCGCGGACCCCCGCCCTCCCCCCTATGGCGCCTCGGCACCCCAGATCGCGGGCTGCTTGGAGCGAATGCTCACCCAGCGTCCATGCCCAATGACGAGGTGGTCCAGGAACTCGATGTCGAGCAGCCGGGCGGCGGCGAGGAGTTCGCTCGTTAGTCGGAGGTCCTCATCCGAAGGCTCGGGGTCACCACTCGGATGGTTATGAACGGCGGCAAAGCCGACGCCGTGCGCCTCAAGGACCGGCCGCAGGAGCTCACCGATGCGCACACTCGTACCTGTCGCTGTTCCCGTATAGACGTGGCGCAGGTCGAGCAGACCGTTGCGCCCATCAACGATGGCGATGTGCAGCTGCTCCTGTGCCGACCTGCCGAAGATCGGCTGAGCGATCGCGGCGAGATCCGCCGGCGCCTGCACACGGGTTCGCTCTTCGGGCCACCAGGCGGTGAGATCGTGCGCGGCGCTCACGGTGCGGACGACAAGTTCAGCGGTGTGGCTCGGCACACCGGCGCGCAACAACCTGTCGATGACGTTCCCTTGGATGAGCCCCTCTGGCCCCTCAGCGAGTTTGACCAGGTCGTGCGCGGTATGCGTTACGCCGCTGTGGGAAAGCAGTATGTCGAGTGCACGAATGAAACGCTGATCACGATCACGCTGTTCATGGCTCATACCGCTGGGTACGGCCGCTGCTATGGCGAGACTCATTGAACCTCCACGGCGTAGAGCAGGCGGCCGAAGTTGGCACCCCCGGCAGGGTGGCGAGCCCGCCGTTTTCCCGCCGCCCTACCGAAGGCGAGTGCATCCTCTCGCGCGTCGCGTATCAGGCACGTATGGGTTTGGTGACGCTACGAGAGGGCGACGATGGCAAGGTTGTAGGCGGCGTGCAGTGCGACCGTGGCGAGGAGTGATCGGCGACGAATCCAGAGCCACCCAAGTGCGATCCCGAGTGGGAGCCGCACGAGGAATGCGACGGCGGCACCGCTCACAGCACCGCCGACAGAAGTCCCACCGACCGTAAGTGTGTGCGCGAAGGCGAAGACGATCGCAGAGAAGAGGATCGCTCGGCGTGCAGATGATTGCCGCGCCCAGGCTTGCGCAATCACACCCCGATAGAGGAGCTCTTCGCCGATCGGCGCAATGAGCCCAGCGGACAGCGCGTTGGCGGCGAGGTCTACTGCACCCATCGCCGGTGGCAGCACCACTGGTGC
>Ga0214921_10009285_pt1 | contig 12482 bp, 10 predicted proteins | sample LL1505_MetaG_FD_177992 | JGI IMG/M metagenome (GOLD analysis project Ga0214921, IMG submission 177992) | Freshwater microbial communities from Lake Lanier, Atlanta, Georgia, United States - LL-1505 | ecosystem: Environmental > Aquatic > Freshwater > Lake | place: USA: Georgia | collected... | reverse complement strand
ACCAAAATTAAAAAATTTAAAAAAAAAAAAAAAAAAATTAAATATTTTTATTCCAAATACTCTAAAAAAAATATTATTTTCAAAGCCTTATAAATTTATTTTCCCAAAAAAAACTTTTAATTTCAAATTTTTTAATATAAATTCTAATATAGAATTCATAAATTGTAGTTACCTTACGCATTCTAATAATAGATGGGTAATAAAAAATAACAAAAAAAAAATATCCACTGAATATAAAAAACTGATGAATGAATTAAGAGAAGAAGTTATAAAAAAAAGCGCTATTATTAAAAACAAAAAATTATCTAAGTATATTTTAGTTTCAAGAGCATCTTCGTTAAGAAGAAAGTTACTAAATGAGAAAAAATTATTTAATCAAATAAAAAAATATGGATTTATAAAAGTATATTTTGAAAAGTTGTCTTATGAAAAACAAGTTGAATTGTCAAAAAACTGCAAAATAATGATAGGATATCATGGTGCCGGTCTTACTAACTCAATCTTTATGAGAAAAAATACGCATTTAATAGAGATTTATAATAAATATTATAAACATGAACATTTTAAATTATTCTCAATGTGCCAAAATATAAAATATAAAAATTTTCAATGTGATTATAATAATAAAAACTTAGATGGAGTTTGTAATATTTCAATAATAAAAAATTACATTGCTAGTATTATAAAAAGTAATTAAAAAATTGAACCACAAACTCACAATTGTAATTGCAACACTAAATTCACAAAAATATTTAAAAAAAACTTTAGATATTTTAAAGCAACAAGTCTTTAAAGATTTTATTATTTATGTGGCTGATGGTGGATCTAAAGATTATACACTACAATTATTCAAAAAATCAAAATTAGAATATAAAATTATATCTAATAAAGATAAATCCCCAGAAGAAGCTGTTAATAAATGTTTTAGAAAAATTAGGACAGAGTATTACACAGTGTTAGGGTCGGATGATTTTTATGGAAATAAATTTTATCTACAAAATTTAGTAAATAGTATTAAAAATAATAATATTGATCTTGTCATGCCCGGTTTGGCATTTATATATGGCAATAAAAAAGTTTATAAATCTACTAATTCTAATTTTAATGTAATTCGATATAGACCAATCTTTCCAGGTTATGGCTGGATGGCTAAAAAAAAAATATCGAAAATCTTATTTGATGAAAGATATAAAGTTGCAAGTGATTATAATTTTTTATTAAAGGTTTATAAAAAAAAATATAAATTTTATAGAGAAAATAATTCAATTTATTGTTTTAGAGTAGGTGGATTTTCTTCAAGAAGTTATTTAAAAGGACTAAAAGAAGCAAAATATATTGCTATAAAATTTAAAGGGCCCAAACTACTAATTTATGCTATTTATTATTTTCAAATTATCAAGTATGTTTTAAAAAAATTCCTACAAAAAATAATTAAATTTAATTAATGATTATTAAAAAACACTTAAAAAATGTAATTGAAGTACAAAATTTGTTTAAAGAAAGCGACTTATTGAAGATTTTGAAAAAATACAAAAATTGTAAAAATTGGAAAAAAATAAAACAAATCAGAAAAAAACACTATTCTCACGTTTTTAAAAATAATTCTCCATACTTGCCTTCAAAAAATGAAAAATATTTGTCTAGTTTTTATAGAAGTGAAAAATTAGAAAATGATAAATTCATTAAAAATATAATAAATAATTATTTAGTCAAATTATTTAATAAACAATACAAAATTAAAGACTTTGATATTGATATGAGATGTCACAAATTTACCACTGGAGATTTTTTTCGAGTTCACATGGATGGTTATGCAGGTGGATATGCAATCACATTGTCACTTAACAAAAATTGGAAATGGGATTGGGGCGGAATATTAAATATTACACATGGTAAAAATCAGAGTGAACTTTTAAGTTTATTGCCCAAGTGGAATTGTATAAATATCCTTAATAATTATGTGCACCCGAGCCCACATTTTCTTTCATGTATTCAAGAGCATGCTTTAGATACGCGTTACACAATTACTTGCTTTATAAAAGAAAAAATTGAATTAATAAACAGTTAATTCAAAATAAGTAATTTTTTAATTTTACAGGAACAGTTTATTTTGTGAAAATTTTAAATAAATCATTATACAGTATATCTAAAATAAGAAATAATATTATAAAAACTGTAGCAACATTTTTTTTTATATTTTCACTAATCCCTTGGGTAAATTTTGGTTTAAATGATTTAGACAGTCAACCGTGGAGTTTTATTTTTGCAATTTTCTTTTTAGCATGCTTAAAAAAAGTAACATTGCCAGCTTATTCTAGTAAAATTTTTATTATAACCATAATTGGATTATGTTTTACATTTATAAGAACAAACTCAATTGACATTTTTAATTTACTTAGGACTACAATAAGCTATTTATCTTTACCGATTTTATATATTTCTTTTTATAATTATTTTATTCGATATAATTTTCCTTTAAAGCTTTTTGTCATTTTAAATTTTTTGTGGATTGGTTTTGGATTTTTACAATTATTTTTTCCTAAAATAATTAATTTTATTGTTAATTCAAGAAATCTTGATGAAATTAGAGGCGTATCATCTCTGGCGCCTGAACCTACTTTTTTTGCTATTTATTTATTTTTTAGTTCATGGATTTTAATTGAGGTAAAAAATTTAGTAATTAGTAATAATATTAAAATGTTATTATTTATTAACTTCTTAACTGTTACATTCTTAGCAAAATCTTCAATGGTATTCTTATTTTATATTATTGTGACATCATTATTTATAATCTTATATTTTTTTTATTTTTTTATTGACTTAAAATTTTCAAAAAAAAGTATGTTAAGTTTTATAATTTATTTTATAATGCTTTTTATAGCTCTAAAATTATTTAAAAATTTATTACAAGACTCAAGATTAATTTTTTTAATAAATCAAATTGTCAACTCTCCCCTATCTATTCTTGAAATTATTAAGACTGACGCTAGTATCAATTCAAGAATTGAGTCAATTTATTTTTCTATAATTGGATCATTCAAAAACTATTTATTACCTGGTGGGATAGACACTATAGTAGAAATGAGAAGTAAAATTTTAGATTCGACAGAAAATAGTATTTTTTTTAACAGATATGAAAGCAACAAAATTATGTCATGGATAGGTTCAACTATTTATGAAATGGGTATTTTTGGTATTATAATTATTATTTTTTTTTTTAAAGTCATTTACAGAAACTTTAGAGGGTCATTATTTTACTGTGCAACTCTTTTTTTATTTTTATTAACTGCTATTCCAGTTGCATTTCCTTTAATTCCAATGATATTTTCATTATTGGTATATAATAAAAAAACGTAAACTTTTAATAAGTAAAAAAAATTTAATAACCCTTTTATAAAATTATTTTAACTTTAATTTATAATGAGATTGCATCTAACCAACGTGACAGGAATTGGGGCTTCAAAATTATTAGAGTCATTATTGCCTGTAATTGAGCAAAATAAACTTATGAAAATCAATTGCATTTATCTACCCAACAAAGGATCTTTAATGAATTATAAAAGTATCAATAAGTTTACAAAGATTTGTATTTATAATCGTTTTTTACCAAATTTAGTTTCACGATTTCTTGAGTGCACATTTTTATCATACAAATTTAATGGCCCAGATCCCCTTTTGGTTTTAGGTGATATTCCTCTAAGGGTTAAATGTTCACAAATTGTTTTTGTTCAACAATCTCATTTGATAAAACCAAATGTATTTAATTGGAAAATATCTTATTTTAAATACATAATTGTGAGACTAATATTTAGATTAAATTTAAATAAAGTTAATGCATTCATTGTCCAATCTAATATTATGAAAGCTAGATTAGAAGGTAGTTACCCATCTACAAAAGGAAAAGTATATGTTGTTGCTCAACCCGTTCCGATTTGGCTTTTAAATAGTGGTATTAAAAGAGCTGCTCGGGTTAATAGTAATAAATCTAATTTGCAATTAATTTATCCTTCAGCTGCATACCCTCATAAAAATCATAAGTTGTTATCAAAAATAAATCCTAGTGACAATTATCCAATAAGTGAGGCGATTATTACTATTGATAAAAATCTAAATCCTTCGCCACATATTCCTTGGGTTAAATGTGTTGGTTTTCTTACTCCAATAGAATTAATAAAAATGTATTCAAAAGTTGATGGTTTGATATTTCTATCAAAAGAAGAAAGTTATGGCTTTCCTTTAGTTGAGGCTATGTTTGTTGGTTTGCCGATTATTTGTCCAAATTTACCGTATGCACGTAATTTATGCGGTGCCCAAGGAATATACTTTAATCCAGATTCTCAAAAATCTTTATTATCAGCTGTTAAAAAATTAAAAAAAATTTTAGACAGTGGTTGGTGGCCATCATGGGATTATCAAATGAAGAATATTCCAAGTAACTGGAACATAGTTGCAAAAGCAATGATTGAAATCACGTTTAATTCTAGTAGAGTAAAAAAGTTAAATTAAAAATTTGAAAATCTCAATAATCACCGTAACATATAATTGTGAACTGGTATTATCAGACTGCCTAAACTCAGTTGCTTCGCAGAAATATAAAAATATTGAACATATTATAATTGATAATGCGAGTACTGATGGAACTATATCTTTATTGAATGCAAAACGTGATCAGTTAGCACTTTTAGTTAGTGAGAAAGACGAAGGAATTTATCATGCAATGAATAAAGGAATAAAACTTGCAACAGGAGATATAATTGGCTTTTTAAATTCTGATGATTTTTATATAAATAACGAAGTTATTTCAAAAGTAGTGAGTGAGTTTAAAAAAGAAATTTCTCTTGAGGCTTGTTATTCTGATTTAGTTTACGTTAACAAAAATTACACCTCAAAAATTGTTAGATATTTTAAATCTTGTGAGTTCAAAAAAGGTTTGTTTTCAAAAGGTTGGTGTCCGCCTCATCCTACTTTTTTTGTTAGAAAATCAGTATATGAAAAATATGGAAACTTTAATCTCGATTATTGTCTAGCAGCAGATGTTGAGCTTATGATGCGTTTTTTTGAGGTGCACAAAATTAAGTCTCATTACATACCAGAGGTTTGGGTAAAAATGCGTATGGGTGGCACTACCAATAAAAGTTTAAAAAATATTTTGATACAGAATCTAGAAATTCTTAATTCATTAAAGAAAAATGGCTTAAGAGCCAATCCAGTAATTTTTTTTTTATATAAACTTATTTCGCGTGCTATACAGTTTCTTAAAAGGTAATTTTAATGAAAAAAATTTTAGTAACTGGTGCTTCAGGATTCATAGGTTATTCTGTCTGTAATGCATTATCAAGGTTAGGCAAAAATGTATGTGGCGCCGTAAGAAACATAAATTCCCTCACTAATGACAACATGTTTGAATATATTTCTGTCGGCGAAATTGGCCCAGAAACAAAATGGAAAAAAGCGTTAGAAAAAATAGATTGTATCATTCATTGTGCTGGTAAAGTTGATGAAATAAATAAAAAAAAAGATTTAGATGCTTATCGTTTAGTAAATATAGATGGCACAAAACGTTTAGCAGAGCAAGCGGCCAGTATAGGTGTAAAAAGATTTGTGTTTTTAAGTTCAATTAAAGTAAACGGGGAAAACACGTGCGAAATTGACAACAATAAAATATTTACAAATAACGATATACCATTTCCAAAAAATGCTTATTCAATATCTAAATTTGAGGCTGAAAAAGTTTTATGGGAAGTTTCTTCAATAACAGGTTTAGAGCTAGTAGTTTTGCGTTTGCCATTAGTTTATGGATTTGGTGCAAAAGCTAACCTGTTGAGATTAATTAAACTAATTAATTTTGGCATACCTTTACCTTTTGGTCTTATTAAAAATCAAAGATCTTTAATTGGAATTGATAATTTAGTTGACGTATTAATTAAATGTATTGACTGTCCAGAAGCGAATGGCAAAATTTTTTTAGTTTCTGATGGTCAAGATTTATCTACTCCTGATTTATTAAGACATATTGCATCTGCAATGGGATGTAAGGTTCGTTTTTTTCCGTTTCCAATTTCACTATTAAAACTTTTGGGTTTTTTTATAGGAAAATCTAGTGAAATAGATCGATTAATTGGATCGTTACAAGTTGATATTGAATACACAAAAAAAATATTAAATTGGTCACCACCTATAAGCACTAAAGAAGGCATAAGACGAATGGTACAAGGTAAATGATCCGTTTTTTTGATTTTTTATTTTCTTTGTTAGGATTAATTATATTATCGCCATTGTTAATTTTATTAGGGATTATCATTTTTTTTGAAAATGGCTCCCCTTTATTTAAGCAATATCGTGTTGGTTATAATCAAAAATTATTTTTATTAATAAAATTTCGAACTTTACCAATAAATACAAAATTTGCCGCAACCCATCTTGTATCCAATCTATCAATCACTAAATTAGGATTTTTTTTACGTCACACCAAGTTTGATGAATTTCCACAGTTATTAAATGTACTATTAGGACATATGAGCTTAGTAGGTCCTCGACCATGCTTACCAACCCAGCGAACATTAATAATTGAACGTAAAAAAAGAGGAATATTTAAAGTAAGACCTGGAATGACAGGACTTGCACAATTGTGCAGTATAGATATGTCAACCCCCAAATTTCTTGCCAAAACAGAATTAAAAATGATTAAAAAGATGAATGTATATTATTATTTTTATTATATTTTAAAAACTTTTTTTTTAGTATTAAAAAAATAATATAACACTAAATTTTTTTTATTTAAGTTTTTTAACTAAGAATGACTAATATAATATTTAACGGTTTTATTCACCCAATAATCGGGATTTGTTCAGGTCTATTTTTGATTTTAGGTACAGAAAATTTAGGAAGATTAATTTTAAATAAAATTAAACATAGATTTTTTTTTTTAAATTTATCTATAGGTTTAATAGCAGTTTCTTCAATTGCATTTATTTTTATTCTTATACAACTACCCAAATATATTAATTTTTTTTTAAGTTATATGCTAGTTGTATTTGGCGTATATAATTTTTTTTTTTATTTAAAAAAGTGCTCTAATATTATTAATAGTAAGAAGAAAAATATTTTTTTTTATATAATATTTTTATATTTAATTTTATTATTTTTTATCTCAATTTCTGCACCAACAATGTCTGATGCTTTGGATTATCACCTAGGTGCGGCAAATTATATTTATTATAATAATAAACTTCCAAATCAATATTATAATAATCATGCATCACTTATAGGTTTTGGAGAAATTTATAATTACCTGGGCCTGATAGTTTATTCAGATATTGTTGGTTCTTTATTACAGTTTATAGCCTCAATTTCTTTTCTCAATTATTTCAATAGAGTTATTAGAGATCGAGAAAGATATATAACATTTATTTTGTTTATTACTGGGTCGCCTATTTTTGTTTATTTTATAACAGGTGCAAAATATAATTTATTTCCTCAATTAATAACTACTTATGTTTTATTTCTTTTGGTTCAATATAAAAGAATTGATTTTAAAATATCTTTACTAATTGTATTTTTATTATTAGGTGCGGCAAATTTTAAAATGAATTTTTATATAACAGGAACACTTTTAGGGTTATTTTTGTTGCTAAAATGTAAGATTGATACAAAACTAATATTTTATTTTATTTCATTTTTAATTTTATTATTTCTACCAAAGGCAATTTATAATTATTATATAGTACCAAAATTTTCGTATTTTAATTTTTTTACCTCAGCCAATGAATTATTTTTAAATTATCTTCAAAATTATACAGATAATGATTTAATATTTCCGATCTCACTTTTTTTTACAGACTCATTTGGAAAAATTTCGACAATTTTAGGTTTTTCATTTTTAATATTAATTTTTATAAAAAAAACCAATAACAAAAATAATCAAATTTTTTTAATCACTTTTATTGGTTTTATTTTATATTTTTATTACAGTCAAAAAACATCAAGAATTTATTTTGAATTATTATTATGGCTTTCTCTAAATATTATTTTTTTTAAACATTATAAAATTAAAATTAGATATATTAAGATATTTTTATTATTAAATTTTATTATTGCTTTTATAATTGCACTATTTGGGTTTTACCAATTATCCTCATCCATTGTTAGTAACGAATACCGCAGGGATGTTATGCGAACAGCTGCTTTTGAATTTAAAGGTATTGAGTGGTTGAGTCAAAAAATATCTACAGAAACTACAATTCTATCAAACTTAAGATCAAATGCGCTTTTAAATAATAAAAATATAATTTTAAGCGATGCAAATATAACTGATATAAATTATAGAAATTTAATTATGAATAGTAAAATTGATTATATAGTTATTAAAAATTTCGATAATTCCATGAAATATTTCTTTAATAATTGCAAACTTACTATTATTGCTCAATCCCCTAATTTTTTAGTTGAAAATAGGAATTTTTTAAATCGCAATACTTTTTATTCAGTTTCAATTTTTAAATTAGCAAAAAAAAGTTTTAAAAATTGTATCAAAGATTAAATTTATGAAATTAAGTATATTAATTCCATGCTACAATGAGGTTAATACGATTTTAGAAATTATAAAAAAAATTGAAAACAATTATAAAGATGAATCTGAAATAATTATAATAGATGATTTTTCAACAGATGGTACAAGAGAAAAATTAAAAGAATTGCAGTCATCAAAATTATACAAAATTATTTTTAATGATCGAAATTATGGAAAAGGTTTTTCTATAAGACAAGGAATAAAATTTGCTACAGGCGAAATTACTTTAATTCAAGATGCAGATTTAGAATATGATCCTAGCGATTATGCAAAATTATTAAAACCATTCAAAGATGGTATTGCAGATATTGTATATGGCTCAAGATTTATAGGTTCGTCTGAAAAAAGAGTGCTTTATTATTGGCATAGAGTAGGAAATTTTTTTTTAACTCTGTTATCTAATATTTTCACAAATATTAATCTCACAGACATGGAATGTTGTTATAAATTATTTAAGACAAGTATCATTAAAAAATTAAAGCTAAAAGAAAATAGATTTGGTTTCGAACCTGAGGTTACAGCAAAAATTTCAGATTTAGATGTTAGAATTTTTGAAGTTGGAGTAAAATATAATGGTAGAAAATATATTGAAGGAAAAAAAATAACATGGAAAGATGGTATTGCAACAATTTATTGTATTTTAAAATATAATTTATTTAAATAAATTTTGTATTTAGTCCGAATTTATTTAAACATAGTCAATATTGATTTTATAAAAATAATTATATGAGTTCATTCATTATCAGTTTGATCATTCCTTTATTAATATGGGGGCCTTTTCTTCCAGATCTGATTGTTAGTTTATCGTCTTTAATATTTTTAGTTTATGTTATTAGAAAGAAAGCGTTTTATTATTTTAATAATAAAGCTTTAATTATTTTTTTTATTTTTTGTATTTATTGTATTTTAGTAAGTATTTTTGTTGCTAAGGATATTTTGCTTAGTTTTCAAAGTTCACTATTTTATTTTAGAATTGGAGTATTTGCTTGTTTAATTTGGTATTTAATTAGCAAAAATCAAAAAATATTAAGTTATTTTTATTATGCTTTAGTTGTATGTTTTGGAGTCTTAATAGTTGATGGTTATATTCAATTTTTTACTGGAACTAATATTATAGGACTTTCTAAATCTGGAGTGCGTATTTCATCTTTTTTTGGAGATGAGTTAATTTTAGGATCATATTTATCTAGATTGTTTCCTTTATTATTTGTTTTATTTTTAGTGAAAGAAAAAAAAAAACTGGAGTTATATTCTATGAGTATATTGTTTATTTTGTTGGGTGGTTTGATTTATATTTCAGGGGAAAGAGCTGCTTTCTTTTTCTTTATTTTGTCATATATATTTATTATGATTTTTTTAGAAAAATTTACAAAATTCAGAATAATATTATCAGTTTTTTCTCTAATCTTAATTGTATTGCTTACGATTAATTTTAGAGATGTTAGAGATCGCATGGTGTTTAATCCATTAAGTACTCTAAAAAAATCTATCTTTACTCCAGAACATGACAGTTTAATTAGAACTGCTTATAATATGTTTTTAGATAAACCTATTTTTGGACATGGACCAAAAATGTTTAGAGTAATCTGTAAAGATGAAAAGTATGCTGTTGGTAGTACGCCTTGCATGACGCATCCACATAATTTTTATGTACAGTTATTAGCTGAGACTGGGATTATTGGATTTAGCTTTTTATTTAGTGCCTTTGCTTATGTTTTGTATTGTGCTTATAGGCAATTAAAAAGTATAGTTTTGAGACAAAAGAGGTATTTAACCGATTATCAGGTTTGTTTGTTAGCTGGAATATTAATTACCGTTTGGCCATTAACTACTAATGGTAATTTTTTTCATAATTGGTTGATGATCGTTTATAGTTTGCCTGTGGGATTTTATCTTCACTCTATTTATGGTAAAAATAAAGAGAATATCTCTTTCTAATTTTTCTTATGAACCTATCAATAAAGGAAAATTAGGTTACGCGCAAAGTTGGAAATATCAAAAGGAGAGAAAATATCGCTATTATGATTAGTTTAAAAATTTTTAGTTTGGTTAAGCCTTTAGATTTAAAAAGTTATGATTTATAATGTTTTAAAGATTTAAAAGTTAAAATAAAATTATTTTATTATTATGCTAGTTAAAATTCATACAGCTGCAAAAAGTATTTTAAATCTTCCCCGTTTTGCAAAACAGATTGTTGCTATAATTATTGATTTAAGTTTGTGCGTTTTATCTACTTGGTTTGCATTTTATCTTCGCTTAGATCAGTTTATTTCAATCCAAGGGGCAGCCTTAACGGCTGTGATGGTATCCGTTACTTTGGCATTTCCTGTCTTTTGGTTACTTGGATTATATAAGACTATTTTTAGGTATTCAGGTTTGAGCATAACGTTTTCAGTATCCATTGCTTTATTAGTTTATGGATTTTTATATTTTTCAGTTTTTGGAGTTTATGGAGTTGCAGGTATTCCAAGATCCATTGGGATTCTTCAGCCCATGTTATTATTTTTTGCAGTTGTAAGTTCAAGATTATTTGTAAAATACATATTTGGTGGCAATTATCTTTTTAAAGAAAAATCTCAATTTTTAAAAAAAGTATTAGTTTATGGAGCCGGCAACGCTGGTCGACAGTTAGTATCTGCCTTAGCAAATAGTAATGAATTAAAAGTAGTTGGTTTTTTAGATGATGATGACCGACTTCATGGTCAGGTTTTGCAAGGTCAAGAAATTTACTCACCTTTAAAAATTGCTGATTTAGTAAAATCAAAAGAAGCGTCATTAGTTTTACTTGCGCTCCCATCTATCTCTCGATTTAGACGAAATGATATCTTAAAGAATTTAAGTAATTACCCATTGCAAGTGCAAACTTTGCCAACGGTTACAGATATTATTCAAGGAAGAGTAAGTTTATCCGATATTAAAGATTTAGATGTGGATGATATTTTAAACCGTGATCAGGTTTTACCAAATACTCAATTATTAATTAAAAACATAACTTCAAAAGTTGTACTGGTAACAGGAGCAGGCGGTTCCATCGGCTCTGAATTAGCTCGTCAAATTATAAAATTAAATCCTCAAAAATTATTGCTTTTAGAACTAAATGAATTTGCTCTTTATAAAATTTATGAAGAATTAAAGATTATAAATGAAAATTTAAAGATTATTCCGCTTCTTGTTAATGTTCAAAATCAAATTAAAGTAAATGAAATATTTAAAACTTTCAAAGTCGACACTGTTTATCATGCTGCAGCTTATAAACATGTGCCGTTAGTTGAGGAAAATATTTCAGAAAGTATTAAAAATAATGTTTTTGCAACTTTAGCTGTTGCAAAAGCAGCGCTATTTAATTCAGTTGAAAATTTTGTACTAATATCAAGTGATAAAGCGGTAAGACCAACGAACATTATGGGAGCATCTAAAAGACTTGCTGAACTTTGTGTTCAGGGACTTTACCAAAATACAAAAAATAATAAAACTAAAATGTCTATTGTTCGCTTTGGTAATGTTCTAGAATCATCAGGCTCTGTTATTCCAAAATTTAAAAAACAAATAAAAGATGGTGGACCTATTACTTTAACTCATCCTGATGTTACTCGTTATTTTATGACCCTTACTGAAGCTTCACAACTTGTCATTCAAGCTGGGACCATGAGTGAGGATTGCGATGTATTTGTTCTTGATATGGGCGAGAGTGTAAAAATCAAAGATTTAATTTATAGAATTGTAAAACTTTCAGGTTTAACCGTTAAAGATGAAAATAATAAAGAAGGTGACATTGAAATTAAAATTATTGGACTTCGACCAGGTGAGAAACTATATGAAGAACTATTATTAGGTGATAATCCTCAAAAAACTCAACATCCTAAAATCCAAAAAGCGCAAGATCCTTTCATTCCCTTTAATCAGCTGGAGGTCG
>Ga0214921_10009284_pt1 | contig 12483 bp, 13 predicted proteins | sample LL1505_MetaG_FD_177992 | JGI IMG/M metagenome (GOLD analysis project Ga0214921, IMG submission 177992) | Freshwater microbial communities from Lake Lanier, Atlanta, Georgia, United States - LL-1505 | ecosystem: Environmental > Aquatic > Freshwater > Lake | place: USA: Georgia | collected... | reverse complement strand
AACTCCATGGCAAGGCGAGTCATTGCCGGCCCAAGTACGAAAGGCATAATTTGCTCAACCGTCATTCCGGGTGGCATTGGAAGCGGAACACCACCATCTGCAAAAACAACTTCACCTACTTTGTCTGCAAATAAACCAACCAGCGCAGCTGCAACAAAACCGCCCATTGAATGGCCAATAACGTCAGGCTTGTTCCAACCAAAGTGATCGATTACCGCTGCCATATCGTGTGCATGCTGCTTCATTCCAAATGGTGCTTGCACATTATTTGAATCTCCACGCCCACGCAGATCTACGGCATATGGAGCTTTTCCTCTAGCAATCAATGAATCTGCAAATAATTGAAAGGCACGGTTGGATGATGTAACCCCATGTATAAGCAGTACTGGCGTTCCAGATCCATCACCATATTGGAAGACCGCTAAATCTCCACCTAAAACCGGAACCAAAAAGCGCTGTGTAGGAAGTGACATGTGGGTAGTCTGCCTGTGGCGGGGCTTAAAACCAAGTCATTTTCAGAAGTACGAGAAAAATTGTAATCAAAACGAAACCTTCCTGACTTGGGAGTAAGGGGCTCCACCCTCTAGATTGATACTCAAGATGGTCCGTCGATGACGGACCCAAAATCTCGATGAGGAGCACGTATATGAGCAAAAGCTCACTAAAGCGTTTATTAGTAGCGGCGGTTTCACTTGCTGTGATTGCCCCAAGCATGGCACCAGCCCAGGCTGCAGATGACATCAAGATTGGCGTCATCACATCAACATCTGGCCCACTTGCTTCATACGGTGTGGCATATAACGAAGGTCTTGAATGGGGATTGAATTACTACACAGGCGGAAAGATGGCCATTAATGGCAAGAAGCTTGTTGTAACTTCAAAGGATGATGGTGCAGATCCTGCATCAGCAACTGCATCATTCAAAGAGATGGTTGGAAACGGTACAAAGATCATTGTTGGAACAGCATCATCAGGTGTTGCACTAACTCTGGCTCCATTAGCTGCACAGAACAAGGTTCTGTACATCTCAGGTCCAGCAAAGAATGACCTCGTTACATCATCAGCTAACAAGTATGTTTTCCGTTCAGGAAACTCATCAACTCAGGATCTAGCTCCACTTGCTGGCATCAAGCCAATTTCTGGCAAGAAGGTTGTTTTATTTGTTGAAGACAACGCATTCGGTGCAGGAAACATTGCAGCAGCACGCGCGCTCATGACATCAAAGGGTGCACTATTTGAAGAGATCAAGGTTCCAACATCTACTTCAGATTTCACACCATTTGCAAAGAAGGCTGCAGATGCGAAGGGCACTTACATCTTCATCGCATGGTCAAACGCTCTAACAGCTGGTGCAATGCTTACATCTCTTAAGGTGCAAGGCGCATTTGCTAAGCAGCGTCCAATCACTGGACTTGCTGGAGCTGCAACGTATGACATCTATGGAACACTTTTTGAAGGAACAAATGCGATCCTTACAAACAGCTACTTCGCAGGTGCATCAAAGTCATCAGCAGCTGGCGATCTAGCTGCATGGTATGCAGCCAACAAGAAGACTCAGGATCTGTTTACTTCAACAGGTGCAGATGCTGCAAAGATGATTGTTATGGCACTGACAGCTAACCCAACTCAGAATGTGGATCAAATGATTCGCAATCTAGAGGGTAAGTCATGGGTTGGAGTTAAGGGCTTGATGACTATTGATCCAACTTCACACTTATTGATCCAACCAATGTTCTTGGTTTCATTGAATAAGTCAGGAAGCCGCTATGTACCGACACTTTTGAAGACTATTTCGGGTGTAGGTAAGTAGTACAAAACATATAGATTAAATGAACCCCGGTGTAGAAATGCACCGGGGTTCACTATATTCTTTCCCATCAGTAACAAAGGGGTTGCGATAGTGAATTCGGCATTAAGCGTTAAGGACCTTTCCCTTAACATCGGTGGCGCCAAGATTCTTGATGGAATCACATTGGACGTTGCGCCAAATGAAACTTTGGGAATTATCGGACCAAATGGTGCCGGTAAAACTTCTTTATTCAATCTTCTCAGCGGAATTCGCAAGCCTTCGCGCGGACAGATCTTTGTCGGAGCTACCGAGACAACTAACTTTGAACCACACGAATGTGCTCGAGCTGGAATCGCTCGCACATTCCAGACTTCAAGTGTTTTCATAAATCTAACCTGTCTTGAAAATGTTCGTATTGCAGCACAGGCCGCTAATGGACAATCAATGAACCTGACAAAAAATGCATATAAATTTACTGAGGTTGTTCAAACAGCTCATGATTGCCTGGCTAAAGTTGGATTGTCGGCACGTGCGATGCAACGTGCGGGATCCCTTTCACACGGAGATAAGCGCCGCTTAGAAATTGCTATTGTCCTAGCTTCGCAATCCGATGTCGTTTTACTTGATGAACCAATGGCGGGCATGAGCGTCGAGAATGTTCCAGAGCTGGTAGAAATTATTCGCGCACTTGCCACAGAGCATAAGAAAACAGTGTTAATTGTTGAGCACCACATGGAAGTAATTTTGGGACTTGCTGATCGAATTGCGGTTCTTAACTATGGAGAGCTACTGGTCTGTGACACTCCTCAGAATGTCATTAACAATCCAATTGTTCAATCTGCATACATCGGAGAAGCGCTATGAACGCCTTGACGGTGAAGGATCTTCACGTAAAAATCAATGAATCCCATATTTTGCATGGAGTCACTTTTGAGGTTCCTACTAATAAAGTGACGGCATTGCTTGGACGAAATGGCGTTGGAAAATCGACAACATTGCGAACAATTATGGGCTTCTATGGGGGGACGGGGTCAGTAGAACTCAATGGCAAGCAGATTCTTGGTATGCAGACCCACAAAATCGTTCAATCTGGCGTCGCCTTTGTGCCTGAAGATCGTGAGGTCTTTGCAACACTTACAGTTAAAGAGAATCTTTCACTGGCTGCACGGGCTAAGAACAATGAAGATGCATATAAAGCTGTTTATGATCTTTTCCCAGAGCTTGATACACGTGCAGCCCAGCAAGCCGGTTCGCTCTCTGGTGGACAGCAGCAGATGGTTGCAATTGCGCGTGCGCTGTTGAATAAAAATGAAATTTTGCTCGTCGATGAACCAACAAAGGGTTTAGCGCCAAAACTTGTAACCGAAGTTGCCGATGTGCTTGTAAAGGTTTCTCAATCAACCACAATGTTATTAGTTGAGCAGAATCTTGCCCTTGTAAAGCGTGTGGCTCAGCATGTAATTGTGATGGACCAAGGTCGCGTTATTTATCAGGGCGGACCAGAGAATCTTCATGATGAATCTTGGGTACATCAGATGCTAGGCGTAAGTGGAGGTCACAAGTAAATGGATACATTTATTCTGATCGGCATCACCGGCATTGGATTAGGTGCGCTGTATTTCTTAGTTGCCTCAGGGCTTTCATTGATTTATGGCTTAATGGGAGTATTAAACTTTGCGCACGGAAGTTTTCTATCTGTAGGCGCATTTGTTGGATATTGGATTGCTACACAACTTGGCCCTGAAACTTCAATGCTTGATTTTATTCTCGCAATGCTTGTCGGCGGACTTGCAGCAGGTTTATTTGCATTGCTGATGGAACAGCTTCTTATTACCCGTTTGTATGACCGACATATCGATCAGGCCTTAGTAACAGTGGGCGTTGCATTGGTCGTCGGCGCAGTACTTGGTGGTTGGTTTGGAAATGACTTAATCATGTTTCCAACCCCAATGTGGTTTTTAACTGCAGTAAATGTTGGTGGGGCGATGATTCCTGCAGACAGAATTGTTTACATCGCAACTGCAGTGTTGCTCTTGGTTGCCAACTGGGCTTTATTGAAGTTCACACGAATTGGCTTGATTATTCGAGCCGGCGTAGAGAACCGAAATATGGTCAATGCCCTGGGAATAAACGTTCGCTTGGCCTTTAGTACTGTCTTTTTTATTGGTGGATTCGCAGCTGGCGTAGGTGGAGTTTTGGTCTCCGTGTATTCAAATGGCGTTTCACCACTAATCGCTGGTTCATATCTAATCTATGGATTTATTGTGGTTGTAATCGGTGGCATGGGTTCTGTACCAGGAAGCTTCTTAGCGGCAATGTTGATTGGTGTGATACGCCAGTTTGCTAATTACTACGTAACCGGACTTGGTGACTTTGTTGTCGTGATTTTGTTAGCAGGTGTCTTACTCATTAGACCACAAGGCTTACTTGGAAAGGTGCGTGCATAATGTTGCGTTGGAAGTATTCACGCCCACTTTTAGCTCTGCTACTTGTTGTTCTAGCTGTTGCACCAATGTTTACTTCACTTCCTTTGGGTGCGCCAGGTCTTCAGCAGACCTTGGCAGTTGCCTTTATCTGGGGTGCGTTAGCTTTAACTTACGATCTTCTTTTCGGATTCACTGGATTGCTCTCATTTGGTCACGCACTGTATTTCGCTACAGGTGTGTACGTTTCATGCATCTTGATTAATAAAGAAATCGTCTCTTGGTGGCTAGCGGCGATCATTGCAACAGTTACTAGCGGTGTATTAGCCGCACTAGTTGGAGCCGCTTCATTACGCACAACTGGAATTACTTTTGCAATGGTTACCTTGGCATTTGGCGAAGCGGGTCACGTAATCGTCGGACGTAACTTCTTTGACCTAACTGGCGGTGAGAATGGAATCGCGCTTAATGCTGACTTCATTCCACAGATCTGGATTGGCGTTTTTAACACCAAGTACATCTACTGGACGGCCTTGCTGGCTTTAATTATTACTTATCTGGTTATCTGGTGGGTTACAGAGAGCTCTGCAGGCAAGGTCTTTGCAGCATTACGTGATAATGAGCAACGCGTTCAGGTTCTTGGTTTAAATACCCAACGTTTCAAGCTTTTATCTTTTGTTATCAGTGGAACTTTGGCTGGAATGCTGGGCTTTGTAATGTTGATCGCGGCCGGCAGTGCTGCGCCACGTTTTGCGGAGTCATCAGTAACTATTGCCCTCTTGTTAATGGTCGTTATTGGTGGAGCTGTTACTCGCTGGGGAGCAGTGCTGGGCGGAATCTTCTATTCATTTGCCTCTACTCGTATGCAGGATCTAACACAGAAAGGTTCTCTTGAATCTATTCCTGAATGGATTGCAGGGCCAATTGCTGAACCTGCACTCTTATTAGGTCTGATCTTTATCTTTATCGTGATGTTTGCACCAGGTGGTTTATCAGGTGCTTACTATCGACTTCGATTGAGAGCTCTCACCCGTAAATCCTCATGAGTCAAGAACTCTGGAAACCAACTTTAACTGGCACAACAGCTTTAGAAAGGCTGCAGTCAGATAAAGGTTTTGAATCGTATTCATCACTTCATCAATGGAGTGTGAAAAATCCTGGAGAGTTTTGGTCGCGAGCTTGGGATGACAACAAAGTCATTGGAAGTAAAGGAACAGTTTTTTACACCCAAGGCGATAATTTCTTAACTTCTAAGTTTTTTCCTCAAGCACAATTAAATGTGGCCGAAAACTTATTGGCACATGGTGATGCAGATGAGGTTGCGATTGTTTCAATTCTTGAAACCGGGGTACGTTCTGAAATCACCTGGGCTGAACTTCGCAGCAAGGTTGCGGCAACCGCAGCAGCTATGCGCGCAGAGGGTTTGGTTGCTGGAGATCGCGTAGTCGCTTGGGTACCTAATGTCACGGAAGCAATTATTTATGGACTGGGTGCATTAAGCATTGGAGCAGTTGTCTCAACAGCATCGCCGGATTTTGCTCCTCATGCTGTCCAAGATCGCTTCGGCCAAGTAGAGCCAAAGATTTTTTTGGCTGCAGATGGCTATAACTACAATGGTAAATACTTTGATTGCAATGAAAAATCCGCAGAAATTGAAAAGCTTCTTCCAACCTTAAAGAAGACGGTTAGGATCAGCCAATTTGAATCCTGGATTGCACCGTTTATTGGTACTGCACCAGTGTTTGAGAAATTGCCCTTTGATCACCCTGGTTTTGTGCTCTTTTCATCAGGAACCACTGGCAAACCAAAGTGCATTACACATAGCGGTGCGGGAGTAATGCTTAAGGCGCAAGCTGAACTGTTGTATCAATTCAATGTTCTAAAGGGGAATAAAGTCTTTTTCTTTACAACATGTGGCTGGATGATGTGGAACTGGCTAACTATGGCTCTTGGTCGCGGGGCAACTATTGTCTTATTTGATGGTGCACCGATGGCTCCAACACCTACGCGTTTATTTGATATCGCTCAAAATGAAAAATTAGATTTCTTTGGTGTTTCGGCCAAGTTCATAGATTCTGCACATAAAGAAGGGTTGATTCCCAACGAGACACATGATCTATCTTCAGTAAAAACAATTGCTTCAACAGGCTCGGTGCTTTCACCTGAAAGTTTTGACTATGTGTATGCATCCATTAAGTCTGATGTTCACCTTGCATCTATGTCGGGTGGGACAGATATCTGTGGTTGCTTCTTAGCTGGTGTTCCAACCCAACCTGTTTATCGTGGAGAGCTACAGGGGCCATGTTTGGGAATGGCAACTGATGTTTTTAATAGCAAAGGTGAAAGCGCTGCCATAGATGAAAAAGGTGAACTGGTGTGCACCGTTCCATTTCCTTCCAAGCCAATTGGATTTTGGAATGACGCGCATAATGAAAAGTACAAAGCCGCATATTTTGAAGGTTTCCCAGGCGTGTGGACTCATGGAGATTTTGCTTCTAAATCAGCAACTGGTGGATTTACTTTGTACGGTCGAAGTGATGCCACATTAAATTCAAAGGGCGTACGAATTGGTACTGCCGAGATTTACCGAGTTGTTGAAGCCTTCCCACAAATTCAGGAAGCAATGGCGGTTTCTCAAGATTGGGACAATGACACCAGAGTTATTTTGTTTGTAGTTGTTAAAGCAGGACAAGATTTTGATGTATCGGTCGAGAAAGAGATTAAGGCCGCTTTGCGTAATCAAGCATCTCCGCGCCACGTTCCAGATTTAATTGTTGTCGCACCTGAACTTCCGCGGACAAAATCCAACAAATTAGTCGAACTGGCCGTCACCGATGTCATCAATGGGCGTGAGGTTAGAAATCGTGATGCGCTTGCCAATCCTGATTCATTGGATTGGTTCAAAGGGTTGGTGCCTTAGGCTTAGTCAGTGATCACAATCGCTACCGCCGAGGCAATGCATCAACTTGGCGTGAAGCTTTCAGCCCAGTTGCGTGCAGGGGATCTAGTACTTGTAAATGGGCCACTTGGCGCAGGTAAGACTGTTCTAGCCCAAGGTATTGGCGCAGGTCTTGGTGTCACAGGAGTGACTTCTCCGACCTTTGTTATTTCTAGAGTCCATAAAGCAGCCGTTCCATTTATTCATGTTGATGCTTACCGTTTGGTGGATTCTGAGAACCCCAACCTTTACTTGGATGATTTAGATCTAGATGTAGCAAATTCAATCACTGTGATCGAATGGGGCGGTGCTGAATCAGCACGATTAAGTGAAGATCGCTTAGAGATCACAATCGATCGAAGCGAAGATCAACGAAAAGTTGAGATTAATCCGATTGGCTCGCGCTGGGCAGGGTTCTCTCTATGAGTAAAGTCTTAGCAATTGATACTTCAACTTCACGCACAAGCGTGGCAATCATTGAAAATGGAACAGTTGTTTACAGCGGCTTTAGAGATGGAGCAACTGCGCACGGTCCATCCTTGCCTGCACTAGTTCAGGAAGCTTTAGCTATCAGCGATGTTGATGAAGTTGTTGTGGGAATGGGTCCAGGACCATTTACTGGTCTGCGAGTAGGAATCGCATTTGCACAAAGTTTTGCTTTAGCTCGAGCGATACCTGTGCGCGGGGTTTGTTCCTTAGATGCAATTGCTGCACAGATCCAAGAAGCTGATTTCATCATTACCGTTGATGCGCGACGCAAAGAGGTTTATTGGGCACGATATACAAATGGAGCTCGGGTTGGAGAGCCTGCAGTTAGTTTTCCAGCAGATGTAACAGGTGCGCCTATCCATGCAGATCTTTTTCCTGACATGAATTCCTTGGTGAATTTGACTGGGGATATAACTGAACCAATTTATTTGCGCAGACCAGATGCGGTAGCAACGGCGGACAGATGATTAGTTATCGCGTAGCAACTGCTTTTGATCTTGCAGTTTTTGTTTCTTTGGACAAAGAGTTGTTTCCATATTCTCCGTGGTCGGCATCTCAGTACAAAGAAGAGTTTTCTAGCCCAACCCGCCACTTTGTTGTGGCAACGGATGCAGCACAAAACATCATCGGTTATGCAGGGGTTTTTGCACCAGGAGGCGCTGAAGCAGATGTGCTTACTGTGGGAGTAATTCCTAGCCATCGCGGACAAGGCATTGCACGCCAATTAATGGCCATGATTACTCATTGGGCTACAGAGCAAGGCTCAATCGCCATGATGCTCGAAGTCAAAGTGGACAACGCTGATGCCATTGGTTTGTATGAATCTTTAGGGTATTCAAAGCTCAACGTACGTAAGGATTACTTTGGGGCAGGCCTTGATGCTTTGGTAATGCGATTGGATCTGCCATGAGCGAACCAATTGTTTTAGGAATCGAAACATCATGTGATGAAACCGCGGTTGGAATTGTTCGTGGTCGCACCTTGCTGGCCAATGTGATCGCATCAAGTGTTGAAGAACATGCACGTTTCGGGGGAGTAGTTCCTGAAATCGCAAGCCGCGCACACCTTGAAGCCATGATCCCAACTTTGCATCAAGCTCTTAAGGATTCAAAGATTTCGCTGGAAGATATTGATGCAGTTGCTGTAACTGGCGGACCTGGATTAGTTGGTGCACTCCTTGTTGGTGTTGGTTCTGCTGCAGGTTTAGCACTTGGATTAAATAAACCAATTTATGCCGTCAACCATTTAGCCGCACATGTAAGTGTTGATTACTTAACTCATGACAAACCACTTGATCCGACAATTGCTTTATTAGTCAGTGGTGGCCATTCGTCGTTACTACAAGTTGATGACATCACAGGATCAATTACAAAGCTTGGCGAAACGATGGATGATGCTGCAGGTGAAGCTTTCGATAAAATTGCTCGTGTCATGAAGTTAGGTTTCCCCGGAGGACCTGCGATCGATAAATTAGCCGTTGAAGGAAACGCGAGTGCCATTGATTTTCCACGCGGCCTAACAACTTCAAATGATTGGCAGACCAGGCCATTTGATTTTTCTTTCTCTGGTTTGAAAACCGCAGTTGCTCGGTACCTTGAAGCAACACCTGATTACGCACGAGCAGATGTTGCAGCCTCTTTCCAAGAAGCCATCGTTGATGTTTTGTTGTTGAAAGCCCTTGCTGCTTGCAAACAATCAGGGATTGATTCACTGGTGATCGCTGGTGGAGTCGCCGCCAATTCCAGACTTCGCGCCGTTGCCCAAGAACGGTGCGATAAAGCTGGGATCCAGCTGCGGGTTCCAAACCCTGGACTATGCACCGATAACGGGGCCATGGTCGCCGCCATTGGCTCATTAATGGTTTCAGCCGGCCGCACGCCCAGTCCGGTGGCCTTTGACGCTGATTCGAGCCTGCCCGTGACCGTCGTAAGCCTCTAAATCCAATTTGCCCCGCGGGAATAGCCCGCCTAGAGTTTGCGTTAGCACTCACGGCCCGAGTCTGCTAATTCGAGCCGCACGAGGAAACCAAAAGGTAAAACTTAGAAGGAGCACACCATGGCAGTAAAGCCACTAGAAGATCGCATTGTTATCAAGACAAATGAGGCTGAGACAACAACAGCATCAGGTCTTGTTATCCCAGATACAGCAAAAGAGAAGCCACAAGAAGGCACTGTTATCGCAGTAGGCCCAGGTCGCTTTGATGATGGCGTACGCGTTCCAATGGATGTCAAGGTTGGCGATGTAGTTCTTTACAGCAAGTACGGCGGAACTGAAATCAAGCACGGTGGAGAAGATCTACTTGTTCTTTCAGCTCGCGACATTCTCGCTGTAATCGAGAAGTAAATGGGAAAAAGCCTTCAATTTGATGAGCAAGCACGCCGCGCCATGGAGCGCGGTGTCAACATTCTTGCTGACACAGTAAAGGTAACACTTGGACCTAAGGGTCGTAACGTTGTTATCGCAAAGTCTTTTGGTGCACCAATCATCACTAATGATGGTGTGACAATTGCAAAGGAAATCGAACTTTCAGATCCTGCAGAAAACATGGGAGCTCAGTTAGTTAAAGAAGTTGCGACAAAGACAAATGATGTCGCAGGTGATGGAACTACAACAGCAACTGTTCTTGCTCAAGCAATGGTTAAAGAAGGACTTCGTAACCTTGCAGCAGGCGCGCAGCCAATGGATATCAAGCAGGGTATCGAAGCAGCCGTAGCAGCGGTTTCAGAAAAACTTCGCGAGCAGGCAACTCCAGTTAATGGAAAGCCACAGATCGCAGATGTTGCAACTATTTCTGCACAAGATCGCGCAATTGGCGAGCTCATTGCTGAAGCTATGGACCGTGTTGGTAAAGATGGAGTTATTACAGTTGAAGAAGCTTCAACAACTGGACTAGATCTTGAATTCACAGAAGGAATGCAGTTCGACAAGGGCTACATCTCTCCATACTTTGTTACAAATCAAGATCGCATGGAGGCAATCCTTGAGGATGCCTACGTGTTGATTTCAGCTAACAAGATCTCTGCACTCTCTGACCTATTGCCTTTGCTTGAAAAGGTTGCTCAGACATCTAAGCCACTTTTGATCATCGCTGAAGACATCGAAGGCGAAGCACTTTCAACGCTAGTTGTTAACCGTATGCGTGGAGTATTTGCTTCAGCTGCAGTTAAAGCGCCAGGTTTTGGAGATCGTCGCAAGGCGACACTTCAGGACATCGCAATCCTTACAGGTGGACAAGTAATTTCTTCAGAGCTTGGAATGAAGCTTGATGGAGTAACTCTTGAAGATCTTGGAAAGGCACGTCGCATCGTTGTTACTAAGGATGCGACAACAATTGTTGATGGCGCAGGGGACAAGGCAGCTGTTGCTGCTCGTGTTTCAGAACTTCGCAAGGAGATCGAAAACAGCGACTCGTCATGGGACAAGGAAAAGCTTCAGGAGCGTCTGGCAAAGCTTGCCGGTGGCGTTTGTGTCATCAAGGTTGGCGCACACACCGAAGTTGAATTAAATGAAAAGAAGCACCGTCTAGAGGATGCAATCTCTGCAACCCGCGCCGCTGTTGAAGAAGGAATCGTTGTCGGCGGAGGCGCAGCACTTGTGCACGCAGCTGATGCACTTGAAGGCGATCTTGGATTCACTGGCGACAAGGCTGTCGGAGTTCGTTTAGTTCGCAAGGCTTGTGATGAGCCACTTCGTTGGATCGCAGAAAACGCAGGACTCGAAGGCTACGTAGTAGTTGCAAAGGTTCGCGCAATGAAGCACAACGAAGGTTTCAACGCTGCAACAGATGTATACGGTGATCTTGCTGCTGATGGTGTTATCGATCCAGTTAAGGTAACTCGTTCAGCACTTGCAAACGCTGCATCAATTGCTGCAATGTTTATTACAACAGAGGCAGTTGTTTACGAGAAGCCAGCAGAGCAAGCAGCTGCTGATGCTGCCGGCGGACATGGTCACTCTCATGGTCCAGGTGGACATTCTCACTAAGTAATTAGTTAATAGAAAAAGCCCCGCAGAATTATCTGCGGGGCTTTTTTATTTCTCGAGGTTGGAAGAAAACTATGAAGCGTGTGAAATATCCGGCGTGATGTCATCCTTGCCAAGAATTGCTAGGCGATCATCTTCTGATAATCCTCCCCAAATTCCATATGGCTCTTGGACTGCAAGTGCGTGCGCACGGCAAGCAGCAATTACTGGGCATGAAGCACACACAGCTTTCGCGGTGTTCTCGCGATTACGTCGGCGTGGACCGCGTTCTCCATCTGGATGAAAAAACATCTCAGAAGGTAGCTCGCGGCATGAACCTTGGTACTGCCACTCCCATTCATCTGCAACGGGGCGGGGTAAGCGTGATATTTCGGCCATGGCCATACTGTACAACCGCGCCATAGGTTGTTCAAGCATTTCCGAGCCAGAAGTTGTTCAAAAGCCGATTTCAGGTGGTGAGTTGAGCCACTTCACGACACGATAGGCCTATGGAAGAGGAGCTATTGACCGTTGCCGCGGTCGCTCGCCGCATAGGTGTGGCTCCAGCAACCCTTCGAACCTGGGATCGCCGATATGGCCTTGGCCCTTCAGCCCACGAGGCCGGAGAGCACCGACGCTACTGCCCGCAAGATCTAGCGATCCTGACCGCCATGCGAAAGTTGATTACCGCTGGCGTTGCACCAGCAGAGGCAGCTGAGCAAGCAAAAGATTTCAAGGGCGAAATATCAGTTGATCACATCATTGATAACTTTGAAGTTCGCGAAGATCTAGTTGAAGCACTTTATGCAGCATCTAAAGTGCTGGACAAAACTTTTGTCGAAGATGCACTGCGAAAAGATATTGAAAAACATGGCGTTATT
>Ga0214921_10009283_pt1 | contig 12486 bp, 10 predicted proteins | sample LL1505_MetaG_FD_177992 | JGI IMG/M metagenome (GOLD analysis project Ga0214921, IMG submission 177992) | Freshwater microbial communities from Lake Lanier, Atlanta, Georgia, United States - LL-1505 | ecosystem: Environmental > Aquatic > Freshwater > Lake | place: USA: Georgia | collected... | reverse complement strand
AAGATCTTTCATTCCTGGTTTTTTCTTTTCCTCCTTAAATACATATTTCTTGAGGAACCAAACTAATACCGCCGCCGCAGCCACGCCGCTGAAGAGCTCCACCGCTGACCCGCCAGGCTGCAATAATGGAACAAGAAGAATGAAATAATAAGAATAGTTTCGCCAGTCGCCTCGTCGTAATGCCTGTCCACAACGGATATCCCAGAACGCAATCAGCCACCCGAGAAAGAACATGCAGATCACCACGCCCGCTCTTTTATAATTCCCGTAGAACTCCATGATTTGGCCCAACCCAAAGCTGGTTCCCTTGGCGTACACTTCCCCTGTGAAGTAACCGGCGCAATCCATGCTGCCCGCCACTACGGTCTTGTTTCGCCATATAATCCTGGGAACCAAGGACTGGACCGCCCACCACAACGTCAACCCTCGGACAGGGCCTATCGCCCCGGTATCAATTCGGTCGACTGTTTTGCCCACCATGCTGTTCTGATTCAAACGGATATCGATTCGGGCGATATGATCCTCGTTTTTCAAATCGAGCCACTCAAAGTTGTCGACCAGTTTCCTCATTTTCTCGATTCGGTTTTCCAACTTGTTCCCACCCCAGACTTGTTGGCGGATCTCATCTCGGTCACGCATATACGTTACGAATAAGGATAGGGCGAAATATACACTCGGCAGACCGATGGCCCAGACTCTCCACTGGGGCCGATAGAAGCTGGCAGCCGCCAACAACACCACAGCTGCCGCTGTGGCTCCAAAGCTTAGAAAGCCCTGAAAGGCCAAACTAAACAACGGAAAGCCGGCACACATCAGAATCCATAACAACATCTGTACTTTTCGGTTTTCGACCCAGCTTGTCCAAAGCCCCAAAACCATCCCAACCACGATGAGATTGGTCCCCGCATTGATGGAGGCACCGATACTGGGAATCCTTCCTAATACCGATCGGGCGAAAAAGAAAACTAATCCCAGCCCAATCAACCGAAAGATAATGTTTAATGGCACCGCCACTCTCTGCTCTTTCCCTGTCATGTCCTCTAAAGTCGCTCGGCCCAAGATGGGAATGAAAGCGCCCGCACAAAAAGCCGCCATTCCCCAAAGCGACTCCCGAAAGCCTAAAACTACATACTCTACTTCTTTGAGCGCAAACTGAGGAGCTGCATGGATGATCGCTCCAAATAAATGAATTACAGATAACAGCAGGATGTAGATAAAGACAAAGCCGGCCCCTCCATAGGATTTCTTGGCCTGCAGCCATACAAAGAAGCCGCAAAGCCCCAGCCATACCCAGATCATCCTGACTAGCTCCTTCTGTGGCTCAAAGATTACTTCAGCGATCATCAGACCTTAGTCCCCTTTTTTCTCTGACAATCACCACAGTTTGCCATCCCTTTACCCGCCACTTACAACTCCGGCCTGTAAATATCCGCATCCCATATCCCCCAATCATGCGCTTTGCTTTCTGGTCAACAGATCTGCACCAGCCTCGGCCAGCCTACGGGCATGGATTTGCCAATCGACGATCTTTTTTAGCTTACCTGCCTCGTCTGCGATTTTGGCGAATGACTCCCTGTTTCCATCACACCACACCAACCTTGCCGCTATCTGCTCGGGTTTTCGAATGGGAACCATCCAGCCATCCATCCCCTCGTTAAGAATATCCCCAGCGCCACAGTTATGGGTCGCCAGGATGGGTAACCCTGCCGCTGCAGCCTGAGCCAATACCGCCGCATACCCATCCTCTAACGTTGGAAAGAGAAATAGATCTGCACGGGCGTAATCCTCGGCAAGTCTTGACTGATCAACCCTGGGGAGAAACTGGATTTTTCCTCCAGCTTTCTCTTTTAGATCAGCGGCATCTTTCGCCACATCACCTCGAAATACAAAGTCCACTTTTCCTGCCATCGCTTCCGCCAATTTCACCAAGTCCAAAGCTCCCTTGCGAAGAGAAAAGGTTCCAGCTGTAAGCACCTGCAGCTTTCCGCTCAGAATACGCTGCCTTCTTTTTTGCAAGACCTCCTGAGAAGCTTTGAACAAGCTTTCCCGTACTCCCAGTGGGTTCAGAAGAAGACGGGCCGATTCGAACCCTTTTTCTTTAAAAGAGTCGTAAGCAAAGCTGCTTAAGCAGACAATTAGATCCGCAATCCCGTATTCATCTGCCTCTCGTCGTATCATCCAGTCACTTGGCTTATCGATGCCATGACCGCTCCGCACTTCTTCTTCGTCTAGGATTTCGCGCTGTTTCTGAATATGACTGGAGCCCCTCATCAATGTATGAGCCTTGCCCGTTTTTTCCCCTGCAAGGATGGCCTCAAGACCCACTCCTGAGAATAAATGAGTCATATCCACAGGACTCTTTGAAAGCTCACGAGAGGCCCAACGCCCAAACCATGTATGGAGAAACTTTTCTCCTGCCTTCTGACTTCCGATCACTTTGTTAGCCTGTGCCATCACCCGGGATACAATTCCGTGGGCAACATTGCTCCGCACATTCTGCCTAGGCACCCCAAGTCCTTCTGGCCAGTTTTTGGGATAGTTCGTGTAAAGAGTTACTTCATGCCCTAGCCCAATTAACGCCCCAGCTATGTCGAATGCATGAAAGCGCCCGTGAACGACTATGGCAATTTTCATTCTGCTCTTTTGTTGGCCTGCGAAATCTGATTTGAAAGCCCATAATTCGAGCCCAATGCCGCAAGGCTTATATTTGTCATTTTAAGCCTATTTTTTATCTTTTTCTTCCCTGCCCTCCGCCCACTTGATCATCTTTTTGAGCCGATCCGCATATGTATTCGGTCTTGCCGTGATCAGCTTGTGAACATTCATTCTTAGCTTTGATCTCAATTCAGGATTCGTGAACGCCTCACGCACCCTAGATACAAGCTCTATAGGCGTGCGGAAATACAGCACCGCCTCTCCATCCGGACCAAACATCTCCCGATGCTCTTTCGTGTCTTCGACAACGCAACAGCCTCCACAGGCTGGAATTTCGAAGCTCCGCATGGCTGAACCATCCCGATTGGCTCTTCGCACCACGACCAAGCTTACCATACACTTTGCCGCCTCGTGACGAATCCCCGCCGCATCTAGGAATCCACTGCTTTTCAGTCCCGCTCGCTCCCAATACCCGCCCCATAAACTTAAGGCTATATTATCCTCTTTCAGCGCTTTAACTAAAGGGTACCTGTCTACATCCCCCCCGCCGGCCAGAAACACTTTCGGCTCCTCACTTCCACTGGCATCCGGAAAGTAGAGATCTGGATCATACCCAAAGGGCAAGAATTCGACTTCCCTCACTCCTGCATCACGAAATTCCTCGAGGTTCGCCCTTCTTGTTGAAAATACAGCGCCATAATAGGGCAAAGCTTTTAGAAACCAATCCGCCCGGTGCGCCGGATTCCATGGATCATCGGTCGAAAAGTTGACTGTTCTCACACCCATGGAACCTATTTTCTTCAAGGAACTGCAATCCAGTGGTCCCATTCCGGTCGTCAGAACCATCTTGGGTCTATCCTGCTCTACATAGGCCAATACGTTTCTCGAAAATCTCGTTAGCTGAATCGGCCTTTTTGCCAATTTCCAGACCAGCTTCGCCAGAAGTCGATTCCCCTGTCCCGCTTCTCGGACATCCATAAAGCGAAAATCCAGATCTAACTTTTCTGCCGCCTTCCGTAACTGCCCCCCCACGTGCTTCGCCTCTCCCACCCCCAGAATAAATATTTTTTTCCGCATCACCATTTATTAGCGGGAAATTCTCTTCACAGCCTCGACAATTCCCTGGGCAGCAGATCGAGTCGAAAACTTGGCGACAGCCTCCCTGCATGCCCCCCTTCGCTCAGATGCGAATCCGCCAAAACAGACCTTTTTCAACCCTTCGGCCAGACTCGCCACCTTTCCAGTTTCAAATATCGCACCACATTCACTCGTCCTTACCAGATCCGGTGCGCTGCCCACTCCTTCACTCACCACCACGGGCAACCCATGCAGCAGGGCCTCATTTACAACCAACCCCCACGTCTCTCCCTGCCGACTGGGTAAAACCATCAGATCACTGGCATGGTAGATCTCACTTAAGCCGGACTGGTTCACAAACCCAAAGAAGAGCGCCTTCACCCCCAGCTCTTTCGCTCTTTCCCTTAGTGAATTCTCCATTTCGCCCGAACCACAGAAAACTAACACCGGATCCATTCCATCCCTCTTGAGCCTGCCAGCCGCCTCCACCAAAAGATCCGGCCCTTTTCTCCATACAAGTTTCCCGCTGAACAGAATCCATTTTTCGTCTTTGGAAACTATATCCGATATCCGACCTCGCAGCTCTCTCCGTTTTCTTTCTCTATGATTCAACCTTGAGGCCTCATCCCAAAGGAAAGAACTCTCATCCACGCAGTATGGGGAGTCCACTATCTTCTCCTCCGGTACACCCAATCTCCGGTAGTGCTCCAGAGAACGCGTTCCGATCGGCAGAACCAAGGCGCACTCCCGGTAAATTACCCTCAGCTTCCAGTCTCTAAGTCGGCTCTTTAGCCATCCCCTTTTTAGGGCATGATCCGTGGTTTCAGCTCGTAAAAGAACGGGGATTTCTCGCCTTCGACACTCTTGAAAAGCCCTTCGATCAAACGGATGGCTATAGCCACAAAGCAAAGCGGCCCCTGGCCGAATTTCATCCAAGACCGCTCCGATGCCTAGTCCCCTCACTGCATCATAATCTTTTGCCTTGGAGTCCAGAAAGCGACAAGGAACGCCTTTGGTCAAGTCCCGGTCCCAGGCGAACTCGGAACCAAACTCCCTGTCTCGGTATCCCCGAATGCTGAAATCTGATCCATAAATAACCTCCAGATCAACCCCCAACTCCCGGACCTTCCGATAAACCGGTGCATGATACTGCACGGGGTGGGTTTCTAATATCGCTAACAAGGACATTCTCCTTCTTGGATCACAATTACCCTTTCACAGCCGGTATTCGCTTCTGACAGACAGCATGTCTTAAGCATGGGCTTAGTTATGAATATCAAAGAGTGTTTTAGTATTTGCAGATACGTTACTACTTGCATTCGACAAACTCCGAGCGGATGCCTCCGAATTTACTTTTCAGTCTTAGGATTGGTTCTTCAAAGTATTTCCAGCTAGCTAGGGCTAATCCAAGAGTTAGGGCAAAAGCAAAACTAATCTCTAAAAGAAGTATTGGCGCTGTTCGAAGTACAACCGGCCCATAACTAGGTCGATAAATAGACCCCATCGCAAAAAAGAAGACAAAGGGATGAAACACATAAAGACCATAGCTCACCCTCCCGAGGCGCCGCAGCCATGCCTGACAAAGCACAATCGGTAGTGGGTTGAGATGATGATGACTTAAGGATAAGACCAGAACGACTCCGCAGATTAATGAAAAAAGCGAGAATTTCCAAGCTTGAAGAATCGGTGCATGCGTGCCTGAAAGGAGAAAATACGACAGTAATCCTGCTATTGAAATGGGGATGGATATTTTCCACGCTATTTTTTTGGTTTTTTCCCACGCATCACCTTGGTCATGAAATATAACCGCTAGTCCGGCTCCTAATGCGAGTGCATCCACCCGACAAAGCGTGAATGAAAATGAATCGAACCCATGAATATGCATTAGATAACGAAGGGGCACAGGAAAAATGAATGTAAAAAGTGACAATAACAAGAGTTGTCTTTTGCTTAAACAGTAGACCATCAACGGCCAGATAAGATAGAAATGTTCCTCGACTGCCAACGACCAGAAATGTGATGGACCCCGTAGTTCAAGAATATGAAAGGATGTAAGCAGATTGTTTGCATACATAAAGTATGGCCACATTTGCCCAAAACTGTACTGGCGAAGATTCCAGACATATCCTGCAATTAGGCATAAGGAAAGCACCGCGAAATAAAGCGGGAAAATGCGTAGACTTCGCCTGGCGTAAAAGTTGATAAAGTATTTTTCTTTACTTTTCGTCCTCAAAAGAATTCCTGTGATCAAGAATCCGGATAAGACAAAGAAGAGATCTACCCCTTTTTGACCAATGGAAGTAAATTGGAGCATGCGTACCACGGATGAAACATTTGGATTTTGCGCATACGTACCAACAAGGTGAAAAACCATCACCATCACGATTGCGAGACCCCTTACCCCATCTAGGACTGGAATATGTCCATCCTCTGACTTTACTTTCTTCTTATTTATTAATGCTTTTTCCAAGTTAATAATGGTTTTTCTAAATATGAATATGGGCGAGGACTTGATTCAGCATGGCTTCATAATTCCACTCATGTTGAATTTTTAACCTCCCTCTTTCTCCCATCTCCCATAGTTTTTGGCGGTTTTCCAACATCCAATCCAAACCCGCTGTGATCGATTCCCTGCTCTCCGGGTTGATCGCAATTCCATATCCCATAGCCGATATCGCACCTTTTACTCCCACACTACTTACGCTTGCCATATTCCCCCCTTCGCTTAAGTACATTCGGGTCCATTCCGGCAAGTCTGATATCACCACGGCCAAGCCCCTTGCCATTGCATCAAACGGCTTGTTTGAAGCTCCAACCATATCCTTTAGGTTAATATCGTGAGCACCCCTTGGCATCAGGCATAATGCTGCCTCACATTTATCTGCAATTTCCCAGATATTATACCGAGACATTGGCCCGTAATACTGAATGACACCTTTTTTCTGATAGTCTTGAATTTTTTTTGCAAGATCATGATGCAGGTAAGTTGCATAGCCGACAATTTGAAGGCTTATTCTGGGGTAGCGCTCCACAATGGCATCCAGCACATTCAATGGCAGACGATCGGTAGATAATGAGCCTCCGTAAAATATTTTTAACGAATCACTCGCATTAGGCTCTTGTTTCACTTGCCGGACTTCTTCATGTCTTGGCACGTTCCAAACACACTCCACCGGGCGGTGGGTTCCTGTTTTCGCTTTGAAATTCTTTACTCGCTCTTCATTTGGGAGGACGCATACCTCCGCCACTTTTGCCAGCTCTCTCCTCGACCTCATCACCACGCTTTGAAAAATGCTCACTTTATATTTGGTATTGAATATCCCAAACCTTAAAACTCCTGTGGCGAATCGTGTTCGTGATACACCATTTTGGCGCCTGTGATTTTTTTGATTGCCAGTGCAATCGGACAGATCAGCGGATCAGAGGCGTAGACCCAATCCGGTCTCCAAAGGAGGACAAATAGAAGACACCAAATCCCAAAAGCCAGATAGTGCGCTTTCTGCAAAAGCCCCCCATTTACAAACGACCAACGAATTACTTTGACAGAGGAATGCTCACGAAACGTCAGGTTTCCCGCGCCCTTTGCTCCCGTGCCCAAAAAAATCACTTTCCACCCCTCATTAGCCAAAATTCTTGAGGAGTGTTCCAGCGGGGGGTATCCCCCTGGATTGGTGTACTGAATATATAGGATTTTTTTCACTACTTAATAATTACTTTACTCATGCTCAAGGAACGATCCCGCTTTCTTTACCCTAGCGCTATCATGGTAACCTATCGTTTCATTAGGCTTCGTACACCAATTGCGGATTTAATACCCATAAAAGCGCATAAAATATTAAATATGTAAGGGGGTCGAAGGTGTAAGTCGTATTGCTTCACCTTCCGCTCTAGTTCAGCCACCTCGCATAGAAGCTCTTTGTCATCACGGACTCGGTAACCGATAGCTCGTATTCTTCTTAAACAGGCACAGCCTAGACTCTTCTTGAGCTTGCTTGCTTGAATTATACGCAGACTTTTCTGCAGCGATAGAACGAGGCTTCGTTTTTTGTTATAACTATTTAGGTTGCTTACGTTTCCTGCTGAGGGCTTGGTGTACGTGCAACGGCTCTCCGTGGCGAACAGCACTTTACAGCCCTGCAGCAGTACTCTCGCAAAGTATTCTCCATCCTGATCTACCACTAGCTCCTCATCCCATGGCCCCGCTTCTTTCACAATCTCTCGCGGCAGGAGCCAACTGGCAGGGTTAAAAAATTCCCCCGATGACCATATGGCGTGCAGAAGCTCTGCACCACTTTCGAAGTCTTTGTAGATGCTTTTCCGCAAACATAAGTCCTCGTTCTCATGCGCCCAGGGGCATGTTGCGATGGCAAACTGTTCCCCAGTTAACAGCCCCACCTGAGACGATATCTTTTTGGGTCCTAGTATATCGTCCGCATCTAGGAACTGGATATATTCCCCCGTTGCTTTACTAAAACCGAAGTTGCGCGCTCGAGGAGCCCCTTGGTTGGCCTGTGTGTAGATCTGTATTTTTTCTTTATACCGTTGGACGATTTCCAGGCTTCGATCTGTTGAGCCATCGTCCACCACAATGATTTCTATATTCGGATAGTCTTGCGACAAAGCAGACTCAATTGTCTTTGAGATATATTTCTCTTTGTTAAAGAGAGGTATAATGATGGAAACAAGTTTGCTCAATGCCTTGCGCCATCCCGCAGACTCCAACCGAATATGGGTTTGTGATGCAAAGTCTTATTCAGTTTAAACATTCTATGCCGAATGAAGTATCTCCTTGAGGCCAAGGATATACTTTTCGAGTGTATATTTTTCCATGGCGTCTTTTCGGGCATAAAGACCCATCTCTTTGGCCTTTTCAGGCTGGGCACACATTAGCTTCATCGCTTTTGCCATGCCTTTGACATCCCGTTCTTTTACAAGATATCCAGATTTACCTTCGACAACTACATCCGTGATTCCAGCGTGGCGGGTGCTGATCACAGGGATCCCAGTCATCAGAGCCTCCAATATGGCAACCGGAGTGCCCTCTGAATCCCCTCTATTGGGACCAACCTCTGGCACAAGGGAGTGCTGGACGTAACAGAGAGCTTTTCGCATATGGGAGGCAATCTGTTGGGGCTGTAAAACCCCTGGAAACTCCACTGACTTTTGCATCCCAAGGGCTATCGCCATGTTTTTCGTTGCCTCTAGCAGCTCGCCATCACCTGCTAGAACCAGTTTGCATTTGGGGTATTCGATTAATACTTGAGTAAACGCAAGCAGGGTTAAATAGGGTGCTTTTTTATCAACGAAACGCCCAACACTAAAAAAGATTTGTTCATTCGACCTTCTGCTTTGTGGCAGAAAAACACGTGGGTCAACACCATAGCGCAATAGGATGACTTTCTTTTCGGGTATTCCTATTTTGATCAGAGCTTTTTTCATCTTGTCCGAGACAACGATGATTCTATGACATGCCTTTCCTAGCCTTATATAGTCCTCCCGGAATTCGCTAAGCATCTGGTCTTTGTGAGCATCGTAGCCATGAAAATGAACGACGAGCTTGATGTGGGTGCCCTGGATAACGGGTAATAGCGCAACGCCGCTCGGCCCAAAGTTTGCAAGGATGGTTGATATATTATGTTTTTTAAGCCTACGCCTTAACTCTCGAGCCTGTACGGCTCCGAACGTCTTATTTCGAATCAGCATTTCAAGCGATATTTCACATAGCCCTAGGAGGCTCTTCTTGGGATTGATCGGTCCCCCTGGAATTGTCTCGCTAGCTACCGGCCCCCCGAAGATCTGAAGCTCTGGCTTCAAACAGGTTATTTGACACCTAATAAACGTTTCTGAGTAGGTGCTCTTTCCTGGGCTTTGAATTGCGAGGTTCATTGTCTGATGTTTATTGCGATGTTTTAAGTTCAGAGACATGTCTGCAGAATCATTATTACGATTCGTTTTGATTATCCGTTTAAAAGAGCCCTTCGAATGACATGAAATGTTTCCACTTATCAGGTGCCCCTGATGTGGGATAGGAAGCTTTTCAGTGTTAATCGCCCTTGTGTGGACGACAATAAAAGAGTTGTGGATCCTGCGCCAAAGGATGCACCAAGAATCGCTAGTTGTAACAAAGCGGGCGAGCCCTTGATCATAAGGGCGATCGGAGTGGCTATCGCCAGGCCGGCGATGCTCACGAGTATTGGGAGCTTAAGGGCTGAGCAGAAATCGATAAAGGTTACTGGGGTTTTTCGAAAGGTGTAACTGAGCCAAGGATAAAGAATGATATAGTTTGTTATGGCATAGGACATGGCGACACCGATCGCTCCCCACTGCACACCAATGGCAAAACCGAGACAGATCACTATTGAATTAAAGATGCCCCCGTACAGATAACGCCTTCCTTGCCCCAGACTCATCACCAGACTTCCTGAAAAGCCCGCTGCGGGCTGAATAAAAGCGGCCGCTGCGAGCCATTTAAAAATGGAAGATACTCCAATCCACTTCTCCCCAAGCAAGATTCGCACCAGCGGATCGACCGAAATATAGCAGAACGCGCAGAGGGGCATCGAAAGAAATGCAATCAGGGTTGTGGTTTGCAGGTAGTAATCTCGCAATTTGTCCCGCTCGATCTGCAACTTGCTCATGGCAGGAAAGGCCACGGAGTTGATGGGCCCTCGGATGGCGTTAATCGGAAACATTAACAATTGATAAGCACGCGAATATAAACCGAGGACATCCGCTGTGCATAGTTTTCCGATCAGTATGTTGTCTAGATTTCGCTGGAAATAGTTCACGAAGTCAAAAGCGGTGATACTCGCACCAAATGAAACTAGGGAGCGGGCTCCAATATTCTTTCGGGGCCACATGGGTCGAAACGATGATAGCCACAATAACAAGCCTGTGCTCGTAGCAGTTCCCACAATATTCCCCCACACCAACGCCCAATAACCCATGCCTCTTGAGGCAGCCCAGACAGAAACCGCCAGAGTCACCAAAGCTCCGCTAATCGTAGCCCCTGCCTGCTTGTCGAACCTCATTTCCCGGACAAGGGCTACCCCGCTTTGCGTTCCCGCACTTGCCAAGAGGAACGTAATGGAAAGCGCTTGCGTGATGGACATCAGTTTCGGCTCACCATAAAACCAGGCCACAAGGGGAGAGGCAGTTGCCAACAGAATTGTCAGCGATCCTCCAATGAGGACATTCAGCCAGAAGAGTCCGCTTTGTTGAGCAGACGTTAGCTCCGTTCGCTGGATGGCTGCGGCCGAACGGCCAAAATCGCGGAAGAGTCCGACGAATCCAGTCACCGCCATCACCATCGCGACAAATCCATAGTCCGCAGGCGAAAGCAGACGAGCGAGTGTGACCGTGGAAAGTAACTGTATAACGATAGAAGCTGCTTGGGCACCCACCGTAACCTTGCCCCCACGTAAAGATTTCCGTTTGAGATCTTGCAGATCAACTCCCTCGCCATCAGCCCCTTTCTTCATCTTAGACCCCTGCTGCCAGCCTTCCCCGCATCGAGGATAATTTTCGCGAGCTTTGGAACTAAAATCGAATCCTGATACCCCCGCCCGACAGAGCGCAAGCGATCCTTGGCTGCTTTTGGGTTTTTCTTCCGGTCGAAAATCAGCTTCACCAAGCCGGCCGTGTCTTCATGTCGGACCGCCTCGCATCCTGATTCCGGCCCCAACTCTTTTAGTAAATCACCCAGATGACTCTCCGTGGGCCCAATCCCAACCCAAGGTAACCCCAACGAAAGAAGGTTGTAGACCTTGCAGGGATGAACCAGCCCCACAAACGAATCTCCCATGGCCACGATGTGTAAATCCGCTGCCCCCAGCGACGCTCCCACCCTGCTCAAGGGCTGATAAGGCAGACAGATCACGTTTGCCAGATTTTCCCGCTCCTTGATTCTCTGAATCTCCCCCCACTCCGTCCCCCCGCCCACAAACGCAAACCTTACTTCATCTTCATCTTTCAACTTCATCGCTGCGTCAACGACGCAGCCCAACGGATGGCAGGGCGAATGATTGCCCGAGTACATCACGACAAACTTGCCCTCCAATCCATGAGCCCGACGAAACTGCTTGGAGCCTTCCGGGTCGAGCTTCACCTCGTTCTCATGCGCCCATGGAGCCAGCACATGAATCTTACTGCGATCGACCCCCTTGGCCGCAATCCGGTCACCCATAAACCGATCCAGTGCGATGATCGCCGAAGATTGTTTTAGGCTTTTTTCCAACTGGCCTCGCAAAAACCGCTCCATCGGACTTCCCTCCCGCAACCATCCTGCCGCCACCGCTTCATCAGGATTCAGATCCATCATCCAAGGCACAAGCTGGGCTCCCACCCTTTTCGCGTACCGTGCTCCCATTACTGACAGCAAGGGAGGTGTCGTGAGCGTCACGACCACATCCGGTTTGGGCTCCCTCCACAGAACAATTTCGGCCGCGATCAGCCAAGTTGCAAAATCGATCGCTCGCTTCCATTTTGCCCCCTTCCCCATTCGGGTATTCCATATTCTCCGGATATGTACCCCGTTATGACTCTCCTCAGCAGGAAACAAGAAATCTGGCTCATCATATTTTCTCCTGCCGCAGATCACCCTCACTTCATGGCCCTGACGAACCAACTCCTCCCCCAAGCCCGTTAACATCTGCGCCGTCGCAGCGGATAAATCCGGCCAGTAGTGAGCGTTCATCAACAAGATCTTCATCTAAAAAGTTTCAGGTTTGATTAAGATAAAAGATTAAGATTAGG
>Ga0214921_10009282_pt1 | contig 12487 bp, 8 predicted proteins | sample LL1505_MetaG_FD_177992 | JGI IMG/M metagenome (GOLD analysis project Ga0214921, IMG submission 177992) | Freshwater microbial communities from Lake Lanier, Atlanta, Georgia, United States - LL-1505 | ecosystem: Environmental > Aquatic > Freshwater > Lake | place: USA: Georgia | collected 2015-05-28 | reverse complement strand
ATCTCCATCACAAACGCGTCAAATGCGTCATAATTGTTCATCAGTTCGTTCTTAGCCTTCACTTTAGCCCTATTCTGTTGATCCATGTTATCACCATCCAGTTCATGAGGGCAGTTGCATCGGGCATTCTGGCAACTGGGTACACCCTTAGAGTCCAAAATATAGTGCCCACATGTTAAGCAGGTGACAGCCTGTAGCTGCAATTTCTCTCCGACAATTCCAGTGAATCCGAAACTCCAGTATTCGTAAGTGTCTTCATCCTCCTCCTCGTCTTGCATGTTGTTTGTAATATCGTTGTTATTCAGCCCAAACCTGTTGACATTTCCGCCTTGGCGGACTAGTTCGCAAATCGTCTCCGTGAGGATGGAGTGGTTCAGCATATCGGTGAGGATAGAAGTCATGTTGTTGTTGTTGTTGGTTTTAATCTTAGTGCATTCTCGGAATATACAAAAAAACATATCAATTTTTTTAATAAACATGTTACATAAAAATGAATATAAAATATAATCTATACTGGATATTACAATAGATTTTATGGAAAATAACACAAATATCGCCACGACTCACTTCCAGCCTAAGTACCCCCCTCTGAATGCCGCATACCCTGGCCTAGTGTGCCTCACTCCCCGGGGTAATCCCTCCATCCCAGAGGTCTGGGCCATCCCCGACTTCCTCACCCCCTCCGAGTGCGACCAGCTGATCAATGCCTCCTCCGACTGCCTCGTGCCCAGCCCCGTCGTCGGCAGCGTGATGGTGTCTTCCGGTGAGGTAGTTCGCGAGGAGGCCAAGTCCGTCGTCGCTTCCAGCCGCACCAGCGTCAGCTGCTACCTGCACCGCGACGATGTGCCGACGATACTGAGCAAGGTTGCGAGGGTCCTCAACCCTGAATCCGTTCTGAATCACAACAATGGCCCCGCCGATGGCGGCGGCGACAGCATTAGTAGCAGCATATTGGCTGCATCATCTTCTGTCACCGAATCTTTCCCTCCTCAGCCTCCCCCAATTCCCATTGACTCCCGTAATTGCGAGCTCCTCCAAGTAACCCGTTACCAAGCCGGTCAATTCTACGCCGCCCACTACGACGCATTCGATGTCTCCACGATCGCCGGCCAAGGTTTCGTCTCCAACGGCGGCCAGCGAACCCACACCATCCTGATCTACCTGAACGACGTTCCCGCGGTCCTTGGAGGTGGCACGACGTTCAAAAGCGGCCGCCTAGTCCCAGAGCTCCTGCCGGACGACATGAGCGTGCCAATGCAGGTTTACCCGCCGTTCCTCATGGGGGGTAGCGTTATCTTGGGGATTGGAGGGGAGGGATTGACGTTGCAGCCGAAGAAGGGTATGGCGGTTATCTTCTTCCCGAGCCACAACGTTTACGACCAGCAGACGGGGGAGAAGGTCGAAGTGAAGCTTGATAATCTTGGACTGCACGAGGCAAGGCCGGTTTTGGAGGGAGGCATCAAATACGTCAGCCAGGTTTGGGTGAGGTCCGGGAAGACTAATTCGGGCAAGGAGAGCAAGCGACTGGAGACCAAGATTTGAAAGGGAACAACTTTGGACTAGGACGGCTAATTTTTGGGACTTAGATTGCGGCTTATTTGTTGAGTAATGTTGGATAGTAAATGAAGTATGTTTTCAAAATAAATAGAATAACACACAAACACTATTATTTTTTATTTTGAACACCATCTTCAAATACAATACTATCTTAAATATTTTGCACGATGTTTCAAATCAAACCCTAATCCTAACAATATTATATAATCATATTATACTATAATAGTGACAAATGAGTATACAATCAGAAACATATGCGTTGTATAGTAAGACATACTTGGATCCATACACAAAGGAATACAAAAACATTATAACTATAAGTTCTGCTCCAAAAGGAGAACTATCGAACCTAATACGAAAAACGATATTTGAAACGCTGAGCCGATTTAAAAAGAGAGAAGCAGGATGTTCACTATTATTTAGGTCCTTTAAATTTTACAATGAAGTAATGACACTTGATGAATTGCCTGAATTATTCACATTTTTAGCGTCGAATGGATATGAAATAGATACAGAACTAACTAAAATGATAAATACAAATAAAAATATGATCGATAATGACCAAAAGTTGATTGCGTTTATAATATATAAAAATTGAGTATTTTAATAGGATTTATATTAAATCACAATACAAAATGACACAGCAAACTCAGAGCGACATAGATGTTTATTTAGCGACCCTCAATGAACAACAACTCAAAGCATATAATATTGCAAAACGACATTTAGGTACTTCGTTTGATATCACGCGAAGTAATGGGTACAAGGAGTGGTTGAAAGCCAAGAAATGATTTGTTTTGTATATTATAATATAATGATTAGGTAGGACTATTTTTTATTAGCATATTATATATCATTATGAGCGATGATTTAACAAAACCATTAATTGAAAAAAAAGGTGTTACATTTTACCCGAATGTTGATGTAAGAGACTCATTAGTTACAAATGGCGTAATAAGTTATCACGAAAAACCTTATGCTCTTGATGGTACAAAAACAACCTCGACAAGTAAAAATAAAAGCAGTAATGTTGATGAAACACGATTTGGTAGTTCTACAACAGCAAAACCATTAGATCCAAAAGTACTACAAAATATAGAAAAGGAAAAACAAGAATTAAAGAAGAAAGATGAATTCAGAGCTAAATATGGAGATGAAGCATTTAAAATTGAATATGGAGAGGATGAATTTACGCGTATATATGGAAGTGAATGTGATGGTGATAAACCATGTTGTAATGATAAATGTACATTAGTAGGCGGAAAGAAAACAAAACGCCGAAAATACACCAAAAAGCAGAGTAAAAGACAGAGAAGTAGAAAATCTCGCAAAAACAAGAAGAGTTCTAAGAACAACAAAAAATAATAATTTTATATAAAATAATTTATATAAAATACTTGTAATCCAAATATTACGATCGATATTATCGTCTCGCATGACGTTTGTGTGTATATTTATGACGTCTTCTTTTTTTAGTTAATTTATTATTCATAAATTTTCCAATTGATCCACTTATGCGTTTTTCAATAGTATTCTTTCGTCTTGTTAGGGTTTTTAGATAATTTGCACCGCCACCAACGAGACCCTTATTTTTTTGTCTCATTTCATCAATCGTTGGTAAAGCGTTAGCAACTGGTAAAGCGTTAGCAACTGGTAAAGCGTTAGCGACTGGTAAAGCGTTAGCGACTGGTAAAGCGTTAGCGACTGGTAAAGCGTTAGCAAGTGGTAAAGCGTTAGCGACTGGTATATCTAGACGAACGTTATTTTCAAGGTTGCGATTACTTTCTCTCATTTCATTTATGTTTGGAAGTGTTGGTTGTTTTATTAATGGTGATGTTGTGAAATCATTTATAGCTCCTGCGATTTTTTTCACAAATTCACCTGAGGTGTTTGCAACTATAGCACCAGTTTGAATCATTGCAAGTAGACTAGAAATAACAGATGAACCTGCAACAACCACTTTTGTACCAGTAATTACAATTGCTGCGACTGCACCAAGACCAGGCACTTCAAGAATAATCGACTCACCAGCAGTCAAAAAAACCTTTGCCGTATTTACACCAACCTTCTGTAATTTATCCAATAAATTATTTAAGGTTGCAGCAAGTTTTTCATTATTAACAAGGTCATCAATAGATCCACCAACAACTTCTATGAATCTGTCTGTTATTTTCTTACGTATTTGACGAAGATCCTCGTCGCTACCCAAACGATTATCGATATCATCTAATTTTGTAAATATTTCTTTGACTTTTGCAACTATAGCATTTTCATTTTGTTCAATTCCTTGTATTGGCATACCAACCAAATAAACGCCAATGTCATTGGCTTTATTGCTTAATTGTGATACTACTGCCCCAGGTATTGTTGACGCCGCAGCTAAAGCTGCCTTGCCAGCATCAGTTACTACATTCTTAAATAAACCAGGACTTTCTCCATTCGTCGTATTTTGTATATTTGTTGCTGGATTCATACTATAAATTAGTATTATTATAAATTTTTTAATTTTTTAAACTCTGCAAACGTCATTGCAAATTTTTTATCTACTAGTTTTCGGTCAACTTTCTTTAAAATAGAGAAATTATTGAACTTTCCTTGATAAGAAAAACGATTAATCTTATCCTTGAGTAAAACTGGTCCTGTTTGATGAAGTGGTTGAGGGATACTATTCTTAGGTGGACCAGGACCAGCTAAAGGTGCCTTACTATCGACATTGTAATTTTTGAATTTTGCAAATACATTCTTTTTTCCCGTCTCTAGATTCTTCTTATTATCCGGTTCTTTATTTTCCAACTCTTTAATTTCACTATTAACATACAACGAAACACAATTAAACTGCATGACATATTTACGACAAACGACCAATAAATAACGATAAGGTATACTCATATCACTGAAATAATCAAAGGTCTCCTTCTTACTATTGTAATTCATCAATACATTTCCAATTGGAGTTTTTTCAATAACGAAGCAATTCGAAAGATTATCTATATTTACTTCTGCTCTTACTTCTACGTCTCCTTCTCCTTCTACTTCTGCTTCTTTGAGGTTGTCTAATTCTAATAGATACTTGTCTTCATATTTCATAGGTTCTAAATCATCATCATCTGAAACTGAATCTGAATCATATATTAACCTTTTTTGTTCATATTCAACAGACCAATATAAGAATGAAAGTAAAAAATAAATCATTATACCTCGTGAAAATTCTATAAACAAACTATATTCCATTTTAATTAATAATCATTATAACTTTATATTATTTAACTCACACAACCTTTCGTAAAATAAATCATTCATTTCCTTTTCCAAAATAGGAACTTTTATCACTTCATAGCATGATAAATCTGGATGCAACTGAACCAAATACAAATCAGAAACCTTCTTGTTATACTTTCGCTCTAAAATAGCCTTGTATGTGTTTAATTGAAGGGCATAATGCCAGAAATTTGAATCGGGTACATGACAAATACACTCCGTAAGTGCGAACTTGTTAAAATTATTTACTCTTGTAATATCCTTCGACCGCTTCCAATCATAAATTGCAAGAGTCCCATTAGGCTTTTCATACACCATATCAATCGATCCTGCAATTTTCAATTCTTCATCATAAATAGTCCATTCTGTTCGATACGGCTTTAGATGAGAAGTATCTTTCACATAATCCAGAAAGTATCTCCATTCGACTGATGTATTGTGAGATGGTGTTGACACGATTGCATCATATAACTCTTTATGAGTATACGGGTAAGGAATAGTATCGTTGTTCATGAAACATTCAATGTCATAATGCATGGTTGTTCCTTGAGTAGATGCACTTATACGCAAATTATTCCACATTTCCTTTATTTGAACACTAGTCAAACCCCAGTATTTATTTCCAACCTTCCAATTTTTCCCATTCATCATATTGTTTATCACCTCATCCTCATTAAATTTTGAGAAGTGTGTATGATTCCATGTCGTAACTGACGTATAATTACTACCTTTGTCATTAGTAATTATATACTTGTGATCATCTTCATAAAATTCTAAAAACTTGTCGCGATCATGATAGTTTTTGATAGATAAAATAGTATTCTTCGGCATGTTATATTTTATAACTGAATTGATTTATTAATCAATTTTATATGTAGATATTTTAAGCGATTATGTTGTGAAAGTAATCGGATCATCTTTGTTAATAATAGTGAAAATTTTTATGTGATTTTAATGACCTAATATATAAAAATATCAGATATACCTTTCTGTTTAGTAAAAATACTCTATGAAGAAGTAAATTAACCAGAGACAAATAATATTACTAGTTGTTTATTAATTAAAATATATAAAAAATATTTTATTATTAATATATTTATATATTTTAATATGTTATCATCAAGTGATCACTTGACCAATAAAAGAGAAATAGAAATATTTGGTTGTTTAATTGGACCTACAGGTGAACCTGGTGAACCTGGAGTACCTGGTCAGCCTGGAGTACCTGGAGAACCTGGAATTCCAGGAACGGCTGTGAATACAGGAGCAACTGGTTATACTGGACCAACAGGCTCTACGGGTCCAATTGGAATACCAGGAACAGCAGTCAGCACAGGAGCAACTGGATATACAGGATATACAGGTTACACTGGATATACAGGACCAACTGGAGTTACAGGTTACACTGGATATACAGGTTATACAGGTTATACAGGACCAACTGGAGTTACAGGTGCAACTGGATTTACAGGTGCAACTGGATTTACAGGTTACACTGGATATACAGGTGTTACAGGACCAACTGGAGTTACAGGTGCAACCGGATTTACAGGATATACTGGTTATACAGGTAACACAGGGCCAACAGGAGTTACAGGACCAACTGGATATACTGGATATACTGGTTTCACGGGATATACTGGACCAACTGGAGTTACAGGATACACTGGTTATACAGGATACACTGGTATACAAGGTTCGATTGGTTTACAAGGCCCAAGAGGTGAAACAGGCTATACAGGTGTTACAGGGTATACAGGCTATACAGGGTATACAGGCTATACAGGGTATACAGGGTATACAGGTGTTACAGGCTATACAGGCTATACAGGTTACACGGGTTACACAGGACCTACAGGTTATACAGGTGTTACAGGGTATACAGGCTATACAGGTTACACGGGTTACACGGGACCTACAGGTTATACAGGTGTTACAGGGTATACAGGCTATACGGGTTACACGGGTTACACGGGACCTACGGGTTACACGGGCTACACAGGTTACACGGGTTACACTGGTTACACGGGTTACACAGGTCCAGATGGAATACCAGGAATAGCATCTGGCACTGGTGCAACAGGTTATACAGGTTATACAGGTTATACAGGTTACACGGGTGGGACTGGTGTTACAGGTGCAACTGGAGTTACTGGAGCAACAGGTTATACAGGATACACGGGTTCAACTGGTGTTACAGGTGCAACTGGAGTTACTGGAGCAACAGGTTATACAGGATACACGGGTTCAACTGGTGTTACAGGTGCAACTGGTCTTACTGGAGCTACAGGTTACACAGGATCTACAGGTTATACCGGTTACACAGGAGCTACTGGAGTTACAGGACCAACTGGATTTATAGGATCTACAGGTTATACCGGTTACACAGGACCAACTGGAGTTACAGGACCAACTGGATTTATAGGATCTACAGGTTATACAGGTTACACAGGAGGTACAGGTGTTACTGGAGCAACAGGTTACACAGGATCTACAGGTTATACAGGTTACACAGGACCAACTGGAGTTACAGGACCAACTGGAGTTACAGGTGCAACTGGATATTCTGGAGCTACTGGTTATACAGGTTACACGGGACCTACAGGTGTTACTGGTTATTCTGGAGCTACTGGTTATACAGGTTACACTGGACCTACTGGTGCAACTGGAGTTACAGGTTATACAGGTTATTCTGGAGCTACTGGTTACACGGGTTACACGGGACCTACTGGTGCAACTGGAGTTACAGGTTATACAGGTTATACGGGAAACACTGGACCACAAGGGACACAAGGTATACAGGGTATACAGGGTAACACTGGACCTACAGGAGCAACAGGTTATACAGGTTACACAGGTTCTACAGGAGTTACAGGTTATACTGGTTATTCGGGAGCAACTGGTTATACAGGTGATAAAGGAGCAACTGGTTATACAGGTGCTAGAGGTGATACAGGACCAACTGGTTATACTGGTTATACTGGATACACAGGAGCAACAGGTGTTACAGGACCAACTGGTTACACAGGTGCTACAGGTGATAAAGGAGAAACTGGTTACACTGGTTATACAGGACCTACAGGTGTTACAGGTAAAATTGGAACAACAGGTTACACAGGATATACGGGTTATACAGGACCTACAGGTATAACAGGTGCAACGGGTTACACTGGATACACTGGATACACTGGATACACTGGATACACTGGACCTACAGGTGTAACAGGTGCTACAGGATACACTGGATACACTGGATATACAGGTTACACAGGACCTACAGGTGTTACTGGATATACTGGATATACTGGATACACTGGATACACAGGATATACAGGAGCAACAGGTTACACAGGAGCCACAGGTTTTACAGGTTACACAGGTTACACAGGGCCAACAGGAGTTACAGGACCAACTGGAGTTACAGGTTACACTGGATACACTGGATACACAGGACCAACTGGAGTTACAGGTGCAACTGGAGTTACAGGTTACACTGGTTATTCTGGAGCTACTGGTTATACAGGTTACACGGGACCTACTGGTGTTACAGGTTACTCTGGAGCCACTGGTTACACAGGTTACACGGGACCAACTGGTGCAACTGGAGTTACAGGTGCAACTGGTTATTCGGGACCTACAGGTTACACAGGTTACACAGGATCTACGGGAGTTACAGGTGCAACAGGTTATTCGGGACCTACGGGTTACACAGGTTACACAGGACCAACTGGTGTAACTGGTTATACAGGTTATACAGGTTATACGGGAAACACTGGACCACAAGGGACCCAAGGTATACAGGGTATACAGGGTAACACTGGACCTACAGGAGCAACAGGTTATACAGGAGCAACAGGTTCTACAGGAGTTACAGGTGCAACAGGTGCTACAGGATCAACAGGAGCAACTGGTTTTACAGGTATAACTGGTGCAACAGGAGTTACAGGAGCAACAGGTGCAACAGGAGTTACAGGTGCTACAGGACCAACGGGTTTTACTGGTCCAACAGGTTTTACTGGTCCAACTGGTGCAACTGGAGCAACAGGGGCAACAGGTAGAACTGGTGCAACAGGTGTTACCGGTTCAACTGGTTCAACTGGTCCAACTGGTTTTACAGGTCCAACTGGTTTTACAGGTCCAACTGGTTTTACAGGTCCAACTGGTTTTACAGGTCCAACTGGTTTTACAGGTCCAACAGGTGCAACTGGTGCAACTGGTGCAACTGGTCCAACTGGTCCAACTGGTTTTACAGGTCCAACTGGTCCAACGGGTTTAACAGGATATACAGGTGTTACAGGTCCAACTGGTGCAACTGGTGCAACTGGTTCAACCGGATCAACAGGTGCAACCGGAGTAACAGGTGCAACTGGTTCAACTGGTGCAACAGGTTACACAGGTTTCACAGGACCAACTGGGGTTACAGGTCCAACAGGTTTTACAGGTGCAACTGGTTTCACTGGTTTCACAGGACCAACTGGTGTTACAGGACCAACTGGTGTTACAGGTTCAACTGGTTTCACTGGTTTCACAGGACCAACAGGGGTTACAGGTGCAACTGGGGTTACAGGTGCAACTGGTCCAACTGGTGCAACTGGAGCTACCGGTTTTACAGGTCCAACTGGTGTTACAGGTTCAACAGGTTCAACTGGTCCAACTGGTGCAACTGGACCAACAGGTTCAACTGGTGCAACTGGTGTAACAGGATCAACCGGTTCTACAGGAGCTACTGGACCACAAGGGACACAAGGTATACAGGGTATGCTTGGTAACACAGGTGTTACAGGTCCAACTGGATTTACAGGAAGAACAGGTTCAACTGGTTTTACAGGTGTCACCGGTGCAACTGGTTCAACGGGACCAACAGGTCCAACAGGAGCTACCGGTTTTACAGGTGCAACTGGAGTCACAGGTTCAACTGGTCCAACTGGTCCAACTGGTTTTACAGGTGCAACTGGAGCTACTGGAGCTACAGGTGCAACTGGTTCTACTGGTTTTACAGGACCAACAGGGTTTACAGGACCAACTGGTTCAACTGGTGTAACTGGTGCAACAGGCCCAATCGGAATACCAGGAACAGCAGTTAGCACTGGAGCTACTGGTTTTACAGGTCCAACAGGTTTTACAGGTGCAACTGGTGCAACAGGACCTACTGGTTCAACTGGAGCTACTGGACCAACAGGAGCTACTGGTTTTACAGGTTCAACAGGACCTACCGGTGCAACTGGTGCAACTGGTGCAACTGGTCGAACTGGTGCAACAGGACCAACTGGTTTTACAGGAGCTACTGGCCCCCAAGGCCAACAAGGTATACAGGGTATTATTGGTAACACAGGTGTTACAGGTTACACCGGACCTACAGGTTACACCGGACCTACAGGTTATACAGGAGTAATTGGTCCTGTTGGACCTACTGGTGCAACAAGTGGTTTAACGGGACCAACAGGACCAACCGCACCTACAAATTTAAATTTAAATATATCTTTTCAAGATAATGCTAGATATAGCAGCTATAATAGTTTTAATAGCACAGGTTATATTTATGACGAATGCGGTGTGTTCAACTACTATAATAGTAATATACTACCGCTTGATGCAAACCTAAACACCAATAATCTTATTCCTGTAAAATATAAAAAAATAAATGGTTCGACAATAACTTTTGAATATGGATTAATTGCAAATAAAACTCTCACAGATGTTGTACCAAATTTAGTCAATCAAACAAATGGAATCGTCAATTACAATGCTCTGTTTGGTATGGTAGTAAATGAGTTACATCAATTGAGGCAGCAATTATATAACTTGAATTCTCGTATATAAAAATTATTATAATAAGTAGTGTAAATATTCAAACTTATATTAATGAATATTTTATTGTTATATGGTGATATTAGTGGTAATTACAGAATTATTATTTTATAAAACATATTAAACAATAATATGTATTATATATACAATGGTGCAAAGTATTTTTAACCTTATTATGTGCACGCTCTTTGTTGGTGGTTCTGCGGTTACTCGTGTTAGTGAATCTGCTCTCTTGGATAGATTCCATGCTTATCAGATTGATTTCGGTAAGAACTATCCCGCATCTGACCATGATTTTAGGTTTAAGGTCTTCAGAGATAATTTTGAGAACATTTTGACACACAATTCCAACAATACTAGAACGTTTGACATGGCAGTTAACAAGTTTACTGATATGACTCCTGATGAGTTTAAGTTTAAGATGGTCGGGGGGTACAGGGCTGATGCAGTTGGTTCAACTGCTTGTGATTCGTTTGTTTCTACTGGTAAGTCGGTTCCCGATTCTATTGATTGGCGAATTGAGGGTGCCGTTACCCCAGTTAAGGACCAGGGTCAGTGTGGTTCTTGCTGGAGTTTTTCTGCTACTGGAGCTCTCGAGGGTGCATGGGCAGTTAGGAAGGGTAAGCTAGTTAGTTTATCTGAGCAACAGCTTGTCGATTGTGCTGGAATCCGTTATGGAAGTATGGGTTGCAATGGTGGTCTCATGGAGGGAGCATTTAACTATGCTATCGATAAGGGTATGTGCACCGAGGATAGTTATGCGTATACGTCAGGTGAAACTCAGACTGGTGGAACGTGTCGCCCGTGCAGTAGTGTTGTCAAGGTCTCCAAGTGTTTTAGTGTAAAGACAAACGATCAGCTCGCATTGAAGGAGGCCGTTTCTAATAGCCCAGTGTCTATTGCGATAGAGGCGGATACTCGATATTTTCAGTCTTATTCGTCGGGTGTCTTGACAAGCACCACTTGTGGAACTACGTTGGACCATGGCGTTCTGATTGTTGGTTACGGAGAGGAGGACGGACAGAAGTATTGGTTGGTGAAGAATTCGTGGGGGTCTGGATGGGGTGATTCTGGGTATGTAAAGATTGCTAGGAGCGAAAGTTCCGACGATGGAGGAGTTTGTGGTATTTCAATGGGGGCTTCGTTTGTTGTTGTCTGAATAACAAAAAAAAATAAACTTATTATATACTTTTTAAAACTCAATTTCATATTCAATTATTTGTTTTATATTCTGTTTTATGTGCGAAAATAACATTGATTTTAATCTACCGCAAGTGGTCTTGTTGTTGAAATCATATTTCATTAGCTTTAAATTTGTGGAATCATACATTTGTGCCATTCTATCGCAAGAGCTTATTTCTGCTATGTTTTCTTGTTTCCAGGCGAGTAAGCATTTGGATAATTTTATTCTAATACCTCCGAAGAACCGAATAAAATCTTCGTGTTTCATCTCTGACCAATACCCCCCTTCACAACAATAAAATGAATTTTTCTTCTGTGCAAACGCAAACAATGGTATATTTTGATACTCTTCTAATCGTTTAAATATTCCGTTGAAAACATCCACTAATGTTGCTTCAAATAAACGATCTATGTCACCCTTTTGTATTTCTATATTTACATCTGAAAAGTTTACGGGTATTTTATGGTTTTCGTTTAACCACTCGATTACGTTAATTTTTTTCTTTCTTGAAGATACTTCGACGTATTGTAGTTTTTCCTCTAGAATTTTATATCGGTTTCCAAGATCAAGTAACATTTGAAATAAAATTTTATTAGATGGTGTTACTACTATGTCATCGCCGGTTTGTTTTTGTCGCGTCAACAATTCACATAATATAACATGTTTGTTTAGACTTGTATT
>Ga0214921_10009280_pt1 | contig 12489 bp, 5 predicted proteins | sample LL1505_MetaG_FD_177992 | JGI IMG/M metagenome (GOLD analysis project Ga0214921, IMG submission 177992) | Freshwater microbial communities from Lake Lanier, Atlanta, Georgia, United States - LL-1505 | ecosystem: Environmental > Aquatic > Freshwater > Lake | place: USA: Georgia | collected 2015-05-28 | reverse complement strand
GATGGCTGGTTAGACGACTTTCTCACGCTGGCGAGCGATTGTGCGCTCGATATCTGCCAGCCAGCGCGATCGGCCAACAGTGACGTCGGTCACGCCTTCACGTTGCAAATCCCTGGTATCCAAGCCAGAGAGACTGAATTCGTTGAAGTTGGTCCGGTCGTCGCAGTACGCCGAAGTGCCTTTGGGTCACTGGTGCCGTTTGATGAAACGTTTCCAATGGGCTGGGGGATGGAGTCCGCGTGGCGAGCAATTTGCGGTCGTGATGGCCTACGAATGGGCATCATCGATGCCTTTCCCATTGAACACACGTTTCGTCCGACTTTGGCTCACTACGACCGTCACGACACCGTCGAGGCGATGAACATCATCCTTAACGAGAGGTCTCTCGGTGGTGTTTTTGATGGCCAAACGGTTCTGGCTACGTACGCCAACGACACGTGGCAGAGACATTGGCCGGAATCGTCTACGCCCATTGAAATTTCGGTAGTCATCACGACCTTCAATCGCCATAACGAGGTGCGGCGGGTCCTACGGTCGCTGGCGCAACAGACCGGTGAGGCCCCATCCTTTGAAGTCGTTCTGGTCGACGACGGCTCCGACACCGGCCATGAAGAGATGGCGCAGGAATTCCGCGATCTCCTCCGGCTCACACTGGTGACCAAGGAGAATTCTGGGATCGCCAGTTCGAGGAACTTAGGCCTGTTTATCTCCCGCGGGGCAGTAGTGCTCTTCCAAGATGACGATGATTATCTCGCCCCCGACTTCCTGCAGAATTTGTCGAGTGCCCATCGTGAGCGGCCCGGTGAGCGTGACGTCATTTTGAACGCCACCGAGCTCGACAGTGCGCTCACCAACTCGTATTTGATGTTGCACTCGACGAGTAGTCGGGGTGGGCAGCTCTACGCCTACGACTTATTTGGGGACGGTGAGGAGCTCACCCCGCGAGAGTTCTGGGGCGGAAGAGTCTCCGTCAAGCGGCGCTTTCTCATCGAATGCGGCGTGTTCGATGCCCGCTTTACCTGGGGATATGAAGACACGGAGCTCGGTGAACGGTTGGCAGCGCACGGTATGCGCGTCTACTACGCGGCCACACCAAGGGCATACAGTTTCCGGCAGCTGACCTTGCGGGATCTCTTAAGTCGCAGCTATAAACAAGGCCTCGCCCTCTCCCGACTCGTTCGTTGTGCCAACTTCAAGACGCTCGCGGAGCACTACGGGTATGCATTCGATGTGCGCTACGCCATCGACACTGAACAGCTCGAACAGCTGGCCACCACCACGGAACGGGCGCTTTTGGACGCCGATGAACTACTGGCGAGGGGCATTGATCTTGATCCAGCATTCCATTTGTTCGTTGATGAACTCATCCTGCTGCTGCATCGTGCCTATGTTCATCAAGGTGTCGTCAAAGGTGCGGACACAAGGGAACTCGCGTCCCAGGCATTGAGTTTGGCAGCGTCTTGAACTGGAATCTAGAGGAGACAGTGGATGCGTAACGAAAGGCGCCAAGGGGATGTCGTACAGCGCTCGTCACTGTTGCGCCGCCCAGGTGCACGTGTCCTCGCGCTCGGTGTCTTGCTCGGTCTGATGTCGCTATCGCTGTCTACGAGTAGCGGGGCGAAACCGCCAATGCCTCTGGGATTTGGTTCGCCATCAGGTCCACCTCGGGGTGTCTACACCCTGAGCTTTGCCCCGAACGCCGCCGGTTCCGTCATTGATACATCGGTGTGGGCAACAAATTGGTTTGGGTCGACTCCTACCGCCATTACTCCCGGTGTCTCCGGCGCCTACGACATCAATTGCTTCGATCCTCAGTCGGTAACGCAGTCCGCCAACGTCATTCACATGGTGGCGCGTCAAGGTCGATGCCTCTCAGAACGGCAAGAGGTATTTCAGTACCGCAGTGGAATCATTCACTCGGTCAATACTTGGAGCAGGAAGTTCGGTTACTTCGAGGCCCAAATCAAGTTCCCCGTGTCTCGCTGCACGGTTGGCGATCTTGCGCCGAAGTCACCATTTTGCATGAGCAATCATCCGGCATTCTGGTTGACGTCGAGGGAGAATTTAACGAATAGTCGTACGCAATCGGAGATTGATATTGCCGAGGGGCTGCAGGGCCAACTGTGCAACCTGGTGCACTATTGGGTACGGGGCGTCTCGCAGCCGGAGAAGAGATTCTGTGTTCAACCAAAGGCCCCCGCTGCGTGGCACACCTATGGCGTGCTGTGGGAAGCGACCGTCGTGAGCTTCTATGTCGACGGCAAACTTTTGAACAAAATCAGTCTTCCCGCGGGATTCAACCGAGACATGTATATCGTCATTAACCACGCGGTCGCGAAGGCCTGGACTCCAACGAATGGTGCGGATCTCCAGGTCACGAACGTCCGTCACTGGCACTTCAAAAAGGCCAGTGCATGAATGCACTGATTCAGCGCATCGTGCTTCGCACAGTGGTGAAGTTAGAATTTCTACCTCCGCGCCGCAGGGGTAATCCGCTCACCAACTTTCTCATTCAACGAACCGAAGTTGCCGACCATTTTGATGCTGACTACTACCTAAGGACCAATCGTGACCTCGGCGATTGGCGGACTAGACCCTGGCGACACTACGTAACGCACGGCCGATACGAGTACCGGAGCCCTAACGAGGAGTTTGACGCTCGTTGGTATCGCAGTGCATACGCCGATGTGGGTGGCTCCACGATTGATCCGTTGTTGCACTACTTGCTCTGGGGTCGGTCAGAGTCACGACCAACTAAGCGACGCCCTAAAAAACCTGCCGTTAAGCAATTGCCGCCCACCGACGTGTGGCGCAAGATTGCAATCATGAATCGTTACCGTGCGCTGCAACCGCCGCACGACGACCCTTCGTCGAGTCGCAGCATTCTGGTGGTGGACTTGAAAGTCCCCACTCCCGACTACGACTCCGGCTCAGTCCGGGCGTACGAGATGCTGAAACTGCTGCACGAGCAGGGTTGGAAGGTTCACTTTCTCGCTTTGACACCGCAGTGTGAGACTCGCCACTACCAACTCCTTACGGAGGTGTGTGCAAGCGTCAACGTCGAACCAATGACGTTGCTGGAAGTGCTGGATCATCACGTCGTACCGTTCAGCCACGCGATCCTCTGCCGACCCGAGGTGATCACGCGGGTTCTGCCCCTGCTACGGCTGATCTCCCCAGACACCAAAGTTCTCTATGACACCGTGGACCTCCACTGGGTGCGATTTGAACGACAGATGTCGTACGACGACACCATGCAATTGGAACAAGTGGAGTTGTTTCGCCGCATAGAGGAGTTCGGCATCACCCGCTCCGACGCCGTGATTGCCGTGAGCACGGCTGATCAAGCCACGATACAAATGGTTGCCCCCGACGTCCAGAGTTTTGTCATTCCCAATATCGTCTCCACGGTCTCGCGAGGACTCCCTCGGGAGAAACGGTCGAATATTGTTTTTGTGGGTTCTGGAGATCACGCTCCCAATCAAGATTGTGTCCGTCAACTAGTCGAGGAGATCATTCCGTTGGCGGATTTCCCCTCTGAATTTGGGAAGTTTCTTATTGTGGGGAAGGGATTCGAATCCTTCGCCGAGCAGTCCTCCTCAGATCGCGTTGAGTTCCTTGGGTACGTCGAAGACTTAGATGAGCTACTTCGTGGCTGTCTCGTTATGGTGGCACCGTTGCGTTACGGGGCTGGCATGAAGGGCAAGATTTTGTCGGCAATGGCGAATGGTCTGCCGGTAGTGACCACGCAAATCGGCGCCGAAGGAATGAATATTGATCACGAGGTCAACGGCGTCCTTGCCGAGAGTCCGCTCGAAACCATTAACGCCGTCCGACGCGTCGGGACCGATGCGTCGCTCTGGGAGACACTCTCTGCGAATGGTGTACTGCACATCGAAAACGTTTGTGGTCGACGTGCCGCCCAGTACGCACTCGAAGCCGCGCTGGCCCCGTGACCTATCCCATGCGGTGATGCAAGGTATCGTTTCCTCATCGTGGCGGTTGTGATGTTTTCGAACAACGGTTCAGACGCTGCACCTCCACGCACCAGGTCAATGGAGGCCATCATGCAGTTCTCGTCCGTGCCCGGCTGGTGAATACGGTTACGACACCGCTGAAGAGGGCTCCCAGGCTTCCTCTCTTGTTCGGTAAGCGACGATGTCACTTCTGTGGTGCCTGGGTGCAACAGGGTGGTATTGAAAGTCAGAATTATCGCGAGAGCCGTGTTTGCGAAATCTGCGGAAGTAACAATCGCATGGACGCCCTAGCGCAAGTTCTTCTTCTCATCTACGGTCACCGCGCATCTTCACTAGATCATTCACTCAACTACTTTTCTGATTTGAGAATTCATGAATTCACATTTCAAGGACCGCTCTTTGATCGACTCTCTCGCCTAGGCCGATTCACATTTTCTGAGTTTTATCCTGGTGTCGGCAACGGAGAGCTCTCGGCTAGTGGTGTTCGATGCGAGGATATTGAAAATTTAACGTTTAGTGATAACACGTTTGATCTCGTTATTGCGCAAGATGTCCTGGAGCACGTTCCGAATCCACGCCGCGGGCTCAGTGAGGTGTTTCGGACCTTGGCCCCGGGGGGTCGCCACATCTTCACCGTCCCCTTTAATCGAGGCGTGGAAACTACCGTCGTCCGCACTTTGTTAGAAGAGGGTGTGCTGACCTATCTCCTGCCTCCCGAGTACCACGGTGATCCGATCCGTGACGAAGGAGCCTTAGTCTTCACGGATTTTGGTAGTGACATCGTTGCTTTGATTACCAGCGTGGGATTTCAGATCGAGCTCTTCACTCTTGAAAATGCGGGGAAACCGAATGGATTCGTAGGAGTTTTCGTGGCCACCAAGCCCGGTTGAACGTCATCGCGACCGGAGGTTCTTCCGTTGTGAATCGCTAGGGGTTGCTTGCAGTACGCCTAGAAAACTTATCTCTGCGCGTGATGGAAATTTTGAGTGGGATTTCTATTACTTTCGTAGCGTGACGGTACGCAAGACATTCCGTGCCAGTGCGCTGAGGCGCTTTGGACAATGCTTCGCGACCTTCGTTGTCTTGTTGACAATCAATGAAGCCGCAGCGCCACCACCCCACGCCTTCGCCCAGACACCGCATATGGAGGCTCGGACTGTCTCGGGCTCGCAAAGCGCAACGCTCAAGACGGTCCAATCACTCCTCGCCGCCGCACCCACTATCAAGACTCTGCCGACCAATCTCCAACCCTCACTCCGCGACCTAGAGAATGACAACGGCCAGTATTGGGCTTCAACGCGGGGTTGCTATCCCGTTACTCCGGACAAGTACGCGGCCATAACCAGTGCCTGTACTTTTGGCGACAAGGCTTCCCGAGACGTCATAGTTCTCAGTGGAGATTCCCACGCGGCCATGTGGATCAATGCAATAGATCGCATTGGTAAACAGACTCACAAGAAAGTGATCCTCTTTTGGTTGGGGAACTGCGGAGTTGCGGCCCAGTCGGTAGTTCGGTACTGGTCATTTAGTGCTCGCACCGTGAACCAAGCTTGTGCACCCTGGCAGGATTTCGTCCTGGGTCGCGTTAAGGCGTTACGTCCGGAAACCTTGATCTTGAGTAGCTCGATTAGTTCGAACGTCGAAGGTCCGGGCACCACGCTGAATCCACACCAATGGACAAGGGGGATGTCGGTGGCGTTGACTAGTTTCAAGCAGGCTGCACCGCGGGCCTCAATTGTGGTGTTGGGGAGTACACCCGACTTCGGGCTTTCGGTGCCCCAGTGTCTCGCTTTTCATCAAACGGACGTGCAAACCTGCTCGGCGCCTCGCAAAGACGCCTACTTAGTAGCCCTGAACGATGCAAATTTTTTAGCCACCAAGCAAATCGGGGCTTCGTACATCGACGTCATGCCCTGGTTCTGCTCGACCGTGTGCACCGATGTTGTGGGCAACATGGCGGTCTATTCCGGCGGCGGACACATCAGTGCGACGTACGCGACGTTTCTCTCCGGCGTGCTGGGATCGGCGCTCGCGCGTTCCACGAAGTGACGATTTCTTCTTAATGACCGTGCGCCGTCATGGCCGAAACGTCAACAACCCCTCTCGATCAGGTATTTTCCATTGAAAATACCCACGGTGCCGTCGGTTACAGCGAAAGCCGCCCGGCCCGGGGTCACGGCGTTGTGACGCCGGGGTAGCCCCAGTCCTCGATGATCACGTGACCGGCCGAGCGTGACCAAGGGAGCGACTTTCGTCGCGGCAATTAATAGGTAAAGATGTGTAGTGCTGAAGCCCTGAATAAGGCCTTCACACGGCTCTAGACTTAACTTCTAGTTTTGGTGAAAGTTATTAAGTGAAGCGATTTCGATGGACGGTACGAGCGGGTGCGGCCATGGCCGTTGTCGCCTGCTCCACCGTACTCTTCATCTCGCCCTCCAACGCGTCCAATCTCCCCTCGGGTCTCGGCGTGGACGCCCTCATCAGTGAGAGTTTTGACGGTTCCTCCCTCCCCGCCTCGCTGACCGCGCTCGTGGCCGAGAGTTCCACGGCCCTGTTGCCGTGTAGCACGGCTACTACCAAGGGGGCCGGGCAGTGTTCCGCATCAAGCGGGGCCTACGACGATGGCGAGGGCGGCCAACTGCTCTTGACCGACGCCTCGGCCGATGGTCCCAACGCCTCGGGCATTGTCGTCAAGCAGGCCTTCGCATCGTCTCGGGCGCTCTACGCACAGTTTGAGACTCAGTCCTACGGAGCCGGCGGTGGTGCGAGAACGATCTGGCTGATGGACGCATCGAGCGGTACGCCCAAGATTCCCTCGGCCGATGGGACCGGCGCCTACGGCAGTGCCACGACCGGTATCCCCGGTGCCTTTCTCGGCATCACGTTGGACGCCGCAGGTACTTCGGCACTGACCAATGGTGACGCCTGTCCGTCCAACGGCTGGTCATCGCGTTCATCTACGCCGAACCAAGTTGTGGTCAAGGCCCGTGATACCAGCGCCGCCAGGGGTACCTCGGGCTACTGCTTCGTCTCCTCTACGGAGCAACAGATCGGATCGTTGAGTACCCAGACTTCTACCCTCGGCTCGCTACACCAGGCCGACGTCACCGACGGTTGGCAGCGAGTCTTTGTGAGCATCCTGCCTCCGAGCTTCATGTCGAACCTGGCCCAGCTGACCGTCGCTGTCGACGCCGCTGATGGTCGAGGGCTCCAGATCGTTCTCGATATCACCTTGCCCAACTGGGCCTGGTCGACCACTGGCCAGAATGTTCCCTCACTGCTTCGCTTCGGTATTTCGGCCTCGAATCCAACCGATGGTACGGCTTCAGATGTGGTGGCGCTCCGCAATCTCGATGTCGTCACTATCGCCCCGGTGGCCGATGTTCCCTCTGAACCCCGCAACGTCGGTGTTCAGTGGAGCAATCCCGTCGGCGGTTTTGTAAACGCCACCATTACGTGGACCGCACCACTGTCGGACGGCTTCAGCGCCATTACCAACTACACCGCCACGGTTAATGGCGATACCTGCAACCAACTAACGCTCACTACTCCCGTTCTGACCTGCACCATTACCAACATTCCGGCCGGAGACGCCTACACCGTGGCCGTGGTGGCAACGAATGAAATCGGTGACTCTGACGCTGGCGTGACCGTGTCGCAAGTCAATGCTCAATCGCAGACGATCACTCTGCCCACGATTAGCAACGTGGTCTTCGGCACCACGCCTCCGCGACTTTCACCCTCATCCTCGTCCGGCCTGCCAGTAGCGATGAGCGCGAGCGGCGCCTGCACGATGGCCAATGGTCAGTTGATGATGGCTCAGGCCGGAACGTGTACGGTCACGGCCACGCAGGTCGGCTCTCTCTCCTTCGAAGCCGCTACCCCAGTTGTTCGCACTTTCAACATCATCCCGGCTTCGGCCGTCATCAAGGTGCAACCCATCTCGGTCGTCGTCGACGGAGGCGGACACCCCGTCGTGGTTACCGCCACACCGCCGGTACTACCCACGACCGTCTCGTACTGCCCAGTGGCTTCACCCACTCAGTGCTCCGCCATTGCCCCCTCGGCCGTTGGTACGTACATCACCACGGTGAGGTCGGCGTCGACGAACTACACCGTGGCCCCCGTGGTCACCACCGTGGATGTTTTGCCATCCACGACGAACTTGCCCCCCGAAGCCGGTGGTCCGAAGTTCGGTACCAACCGCAACGTCACGATGACGCTCCAGCCACCAAGTGATCCCAATGCTGCCTCGACGGTGCAGACCAGTGGTAGCGGTTTCACCGCCGGGGCACCGGTGGCCATCGCGGTAACCGGCCAAGAGTCGCTGGGAACATTTACCATTCCCACGACTGGCAATGCCGCCACAATTACGAGTGCGTTGTCACCATCATCGGGTGCTACCACGGTGCAGTCGGCCACGTTGATGAACGCCGTACTGGCATCGGATCTTTCAACCGGCAATGCCATCGCCTATCCCTTCGGCAATTTCCCCGGGGCCGGTGACTACATAGTGGTCACGATGTCCTCTTCGGGTTTTGTGCCGGGCTCAACGGTCTCCACGCTGCTGCACTCCACGCCCATCGTGATAACCACGTCGACGGCCGATGCCAACGGCGCGGTCACCATTCAGGCGCCCATACCGGCGTCCTTCGCCGGTCAGTCACACAAACTTGTCATTAACGGCACCTATCTCGCTTCGACGACGAAGGCCAACAGTGACGGCACCGTGTCGGCGACCACTGCCGTGCCGGCCGACCTGCTGGCCCGACTTGAACCAACGACTCAGCTTGTAGTCACGGCGATTGACCAGGCCAACCCCACAATTTTCGCCAAGTCCTACATCGACATTGCCGCAGGCGCCACTGTCACGACCACCACCGTGGCCGGCAGCGCGAACGATGTGCTGCAGGCCCCACCACTTGTTCCCACTGATCACCCGGCCGAGACAATGAAGCAGGTGACCAACTTGGTGGCCGTGGCCGCGACGGTCGCCGCCACGGCTTCGGTCGCCGCCAGTGTGGCCGGCTCAGTCGGTTCGGTTCGCGTGCCAGCCGGTGGTGCGCCAGCCGGTGGTGTTCGATCTTCGGGCGGCCCATCTGGTTCGCCTTCCCGGTCAGAGTCCTCCGAGCCATCGATCTCGTCAGAATCTTCCAGCCCCATGTCGACACAGCAGATCGGTGCGGCCTTCGACGAGATTGAAATGCATGCAGAGAAGCTGGGTGACCGTTCGCGACTCTGGCGCATGCCCGGACGACACATCATTGATCGAGTGAGCGCGCAGGCGCCACTCAAGGTGGGCACCGTTAGTCCGATGATGGCATCGGCCATCTCGGACGGCTCCTACCTGCGAGCGATGTTCGGTTCACTCTCCGCCGTGTTGCCACTCTTTGGCGTGCTCTTCGGCATCTTCAATGTGATCGAAAGTCACGGCTATCCCGTCCCGGGCAACTACGTAACGTTTGCAGTATTGATGGTGCTCGGCGCGCTCGACGGTTGGAGTGGCCTCGCCGCAACAGCCACGATTCTGGTGGGGGCGATTGCCACGGGCCACATCTTCTCGCTCAGTATGGCCGTCTCCTTCTCTCTAACCGCCGCACTACTCTTCGGAACGGCCATCATCGTCAAGGGTGTGCGTCCCTTGATTCGAGACTCCTTCGACAGTTTCCAAGATCGCTGGAAGCGAGCGGGAGACATGGTGGTCGGCCCGCTCTTCGGTGGCTTCCTCGCGACCCAGTTGATTGGTGCCTCAGCCTCAGCGGCCGGATTGGATCTGCCAATCACCAAGCACGCCCTCTTCATTGGCGTTACGGTCGGTCTGGCGCTCTTTGCCCGTTACGCCATTTCGACGGTGGCCATTATTCACTTCCCCCGCCGCCTTTCCGAAGTATCGCCGGACCACAAGCCCAGTCAAGCCAAGTGGGCCTCAATCGCTTCTCAGATTCTCCGGCAGGTCTTCACGGCTCTCCTGCTCCACGCCTTCTTGGGCTGGAGCTGGGTTCTCCTCGTGCTTATTGGACTGCAGATGGCCCAGGGATTTGTGGCGCCGAAGATTTCGGGACAACTACCCAAGGTGCTGTATCGCCTCGTGCCTCGCGGCGTGGCGAACATCTTGGTGATGGCGACCATCGGTACGCTGGGCGGACGCCTCATGGGCCAGATCACGACCGATGGTTTCTGGCAGATCGCCGGCCTCCTCCTCTTGCTCGGCGTGGTGGGTCTCCTCTACGCCATGGTCTCCGCACTTGAGGGTGAAGACTTCCCGGTGACGTGGACGACGCGAATTGCCGGCGTCGGTGTCGTGGTCATTACGGCCCTCCAGTTGACGGGACGGTTCATCTAATGAGCATGTTCGTTCGGCGACTGGTTACGGCTTCGGTTCTCTCCGCACTCGTGCTCTCGGCGGCGGCGCCGGCCAACGCCAGCTTCAAACACCGCAAGCACGCCACAACGGCCCGTGGTCACCACGCCAAACTGCCAGTACCTCACGCCAAGCTGCCCGTGCACCACGCGCTCGGCGCCAACGCCATTCCCGCAACCCCCGCGAACTTCGTTGCCACTGCAGGTGATCAGCAGGCCGTGTTCTCCTGGAGCGGAGCGAGTGGAGCGACACGGTACGTCGTGATGTTGCGGCCCAACAACGCCAGTTGCGTCACGGTCTTCACGACCTGTGCCGTTCGAGGGCTCACCAACGGCACGCCGTACTCGGCCATCGTTATGGCGGTAAACAGTGTTGGCCGTTCCGCCCCGTCAGCCGCGCGAACTCTGACACCCGTGGCTGCACGCCCCACTGCTCCGCGTTCGGTGAGTGCCATCGCCTTTGGTCGTCACGCCCGTGTGACCTGGCTGCCCGTCACGGGATTCTCGAATCCCGTGACGAGTTACACCGCTACTGCGACTCCCGGCGGTCTGACGTGTTCATCGACCAACACAACCTGTGTGATTTCAGATCTCAATGCGGGCACCTCGTACAGCTTCACGGTGACGGCGACCAACGCGGTCGGCACCTCACCGGCCTCATCCCCGTCGACCCCGGTCACCATTGTTGATCGTCCTGACGCTCCGACCAACATCAACGTCGCACCTTCTCCAGACTCCATCGGGGTCAGCTGGGACGCACCGGTCTCGAACGGCGGACTCGCAATCGATAGCTATATCGCCACGGCCTATCTGGCGAGTAGTGGGGCTCCCGTGGCGCATTGCCGAGTTGTCACCGAGTCCTGTGAAATCATCGGACTCTCCCCAGCAACTAGCTACGTGGTTCGCGTCTTGGCCCACAACGCCATCGGCTACTCCGTCGCTTCGGCCACGAGTGACCCAGTCCTCACGGGCTACAACGCTCCCGGTGCGCCGCTCGATGTTTTGGTAACGAGTGCCCCCAATAGCCTGACGGTCTCGTGGCTCACCCCCAGTAGTGATGGCGGCGGGGCCATCAATGGCTATACCGTGACGGCCGACGACGGCGACGGTGGTCTCTTCACTTGCGAGACGTCCACGTTGTCCTGCACTATCTCGAACCTGACTGACGGGGTGACCTATTCAGTAACGGTGGTTGCGACCAACGGCGTGGGCGACTCGATTACATCAACGCCAGTCAGCGGCACGCCCGGTTCCGTTCCTGACGCACCCACCAATATCGCCGCAACGCCCGGCAATGGTGGTGTCACGGTTTCGTGGACGGTTCCGATCTTCGTTGGTGGTTCCGTAGTCACGAACTACACCGTGACGGCCGACGATGGCGACGGTGGCCTCTTTACCTGCACGACATCCACGACTTCGTGCACGGTCGTCGATTTGACGAATGGCACCACCTACAGCTTCACCGTGGTGGCCACCAACAGCACTGGCGACTCTGTGAGCTCCTCGTCAGTCACGGCGACCCCGACTCGTCCCATTTCGGTTCCCGATGCACCGACGAACGTCACGGCAACCGCCGGTAACGCCACGCTCGAAGTTGCGTGGTCGTGGCCCCAGAGTGACGGTGGTGCGGCCGTGACGAGCTTCCTCGTCACGGCGACGGACGGCGACGAGAACAGTTACACCTGTCTCGCCGGACCCGGCATCACTTCAATCTGGACGACCTGCACTATTTATGGACTTACCAATGGCGTTACCTACACCGTCACCGTGGTGGCGACTAACTCGTCCGGTGACTCGGTGAACTCAACGGCCGTCACTGCGACCCCGTGCACGGCGCCCGACGCACCGCAACAGGTCTCCGCCACTCCCGGTGTCAACCAAGTGACGGTTTCGTGGAGTGCGCCGGTGAATAATGGCGGAGCGGCCATTGTCGCCTACACCGCCTACGCCTACGATCCGTATGACAATTTCGTCGGATTCTGTGCAACGGACGGTGAAGCGTATTCCTGCACCATCTCGGGGCTCACCAATTTCGTTACGTATCACTTCACCGTTATTGCGACGAATGCCGGAGGCGATTCAGCGAGTTCAGGGCTGCCGCAACTGCCGAATCCTCAGGCCATTATCGAGTGGGGTACCGGTTGGTTGGCCT
>Ga0214921_10009279_pt1 | contig 12489 bp, 16 predicted proteins | sample LL1505_MetaG_FD_177992 | JGI IMG/M metagenome (GOLD analysis project Ga0214921, IMG submission 177992) | Freshwater microbial communities from Lake Lanier, Atlanta, Georgia, United States - LL-1505 | ecosystem: Environmental > Aquatic > Freshwater > Lake | place: USA: Georgia | collected... | reverse complement strand
AGGCCGGCCCCGCGACAAAACAGTGAACACTTCGCCAGTGCTCACATCGCGTAACAGGGTGGAGAAGTGCCGATTGGCGTCGGCTGCAGAGATGGTTTTCATTGAGAAATCTATTGGTAGTTTTCAAAACTACAATAGCATTCCTCGCTCGGTTGAGCAATTGCGACCCCGAACAGGCGCGCCTCAGAAATAGATTACCCAGGCTCGTGTGGCGAGCCTCGACAGAGAAAAACTCCTTTTACACCCCTACTTAGGTATTTTCCGGTCGGGCTCAACTTTTTTCCTGCCACTTGTATTTGACAGTTTTAGTGTTGAAGTCCTTCTCGAGCCCGGTGGTCGTCGACTTGCGCGTATAGATCGCGCACCGGATCTTGCGCGCGGCGATCATGGTTGTACCGCCCGCTGTGGGGTGCCCAGCCCGAAGAAAACCCAGCCGTTATTGCGCTTCCCGGTGATTTCTAACGCGATACTTCCCAAACTCTCGTAACGCTTGCCGCAGTACTCGAAGTAACCGTCGCAGACGATGACCCCGTAACGCTGCCCGCGATAATCGCGAGTTAATCGCGTGCCGGGGAGCGGAGTCCGATTGACAAGCCGCGCCCCCGGCGTCGCGTCCTTCAGATTGCGCTTGGCTTCCCTGGCCTTATTAGCGGTAACCGCATCGAGCCCGCCGTACGCGAGTTCCTGGACCCGACAAGCGAGCTTTCGCTGTATGTAAGACCGCGGATGTTCGGCAGAGCCCGGAAAGTAGGATCGATAAGCCGCGAGTAAGTCGTTGTAAGTGAGCGAGTTCGCGCGCGTGAGTTGCTGTTCGGTCGATAACTCGTGAAACCGGGTCATCTTGTTACCTTTTGCGATGGCGGTTTGGTTGGCGGTACGCCGCGAAAACCGTCGCAAACATTGATCCCAGCCTCCTTCGACTGGCGAATCAATCGGCCTACCCCGAGCGCGAGTAACGCGCCTAGTTTGTTCGCCGCGGGATTGGGGTGGGCGTAGGCCTGAGATTTTTGTGTGTTCATATTGGGTATATACGAACGCCCCCCCGATTTGTCCGGGAATCCCTCCTCGACGCGTGAGATTTGCGCTCGGTACGCAAATCCCGTGGTTGCGCTAGTTTTTCGCACGAAAACCGGGTTTGGGCTTGAAAATGTGACGTATTTGGTTTGCGCTGTGGAGCGCAAAGCCAACTAGTTCACGCGAAACAGACGCGGTTTTGAGGGGAAAAACGACGTGTTTAGATATGCGCTGTTACGGGCGCAAACGTCGCAAGCCCGCTTGGCGCGGGCTCCCAGGGAAATCGCCTAGACGGGCGTACCTGGGTTTGTTCTTGGTTTTTGGCGGGGCAGTAGGGGTTGTATAAATAACTTGCTCAGTTTTCAGACCCCCATTTTTTGGTGGCGTCGGGGATTCGAACCTTTTCACACAACATCTTCATCCCCAGCTTGTTGGCGTCATCGCTGTCATCAAGCCTTCATAATGATTCATAAAATGTAATCCATTACATCGTGAGTCACCTGTGAGTATCCAACAAGTTGCCCAAAAGATCGGGGTGTCAGTCGCAACTGTGTCTCGCGCATTCAATGCGCCGCAACAGGTCAGCGTCGACACTCGCGAAAAAGTGCTGCGCATGGCAAAGACACTGGGCTACGTCCCCAACGCCAGCGCACGCACATTACGTACCAGTCGCAGTCGAGTCCTGGGCGTTCTGATGCCAACCCTAACCAATCCCGTGTTCGCCGAGTGTTTAGAGGGCGTAGCAGAGGCGGCGCATGCTGCCGGCTACGCCATCATGCCAATGACCACCCATTACGACGCGACCGCGGAAACACGCTGTGTCACGCTAATGCAGGGTGCGAGCGTTGACGGCTTGCTGCTGGTGGTCTCCAACCCCGACTCGTCACAGGCGCTGCGCCAGCTGCAGCGCGCCCGTAAGCCATACGTGCTGCTTTACAACCGCCACCCCAAGCACCCCTGTGTCAGCGGCGATAGCGAAACGGCGGTCGCCGAGGTAGTAGCTCGCTTGGTATCCCTGGGGCATCGACGCCTCACCATGGTGAGTGGACCGATGAGCGCCTCGGACCGTGCTCAGCAGCGATACAAAGGATTTCTGCAAGGCCTCAAGCTAGCGCAGATGAAAGGGCCTTGCCTACTAGAAGTGCCCTTTATGGAGTCAGCTGTCGAGACGGTAGTGACCCACCTGAAATCTGACAACAGACCTACCGCTCTCGTGTGTTCCAACGACCTACTGGCCCTTCGTTGTCTGCGCGCGGCACAACTGGCGGGGATGCGTGTACCAAAGGACATCAGCATTGTGGGCTTCGATGGCATTGCCTTGGGCCTGGACACCATGCCGATGCTAACAACCATCGTGCAGCCCAATCATGAAGCCGGCCACCTGGGCGTGCAGTGGCTGGTGCAGGCGCTCGAGCAAGGCAAACGGCCGACACCGAGTCAGAGTGTGTTGCTGGCCCACCAGTTCCGGGCTGGCGAATCGTGCGGACAGGCCCCCGCGGCTTATCCATCAAGGGTCTGACCTCAGGCCCACCAACCTTGCCATAGGAGTACTTCATGTTCACCCATTTAAGAACCATCGCGAGGGCCGGATTACTGGCCCTGGGCTTTGCCGCCACCGCAGCAGTAGCTCAAACCGCCGTTTGTTACAACTGTCCCCCTGAGTGGGCTGACTGGGGCTCCCAGTTGCGCGCAATCAAGGCCAAGACCGGCATCACCGTGCCGCCAGACAACAAGAACTCGGGCCAATCGCTGGCCCAATTGGTTGCCGAAAAGGCAAGCCCTGTGGCCGACGTCACCTACCTGGGCGTCACCTTCGGCATCCAGGCCCGCAAGGAGGGCGTGGTAACTGCCTTCAAGCCAGCCGCATGGAATGACATCCCGAACGGCCTAAAGGACCCTGAAGGCCATTGGTTCACCATCCACTCGGGCACCCTGGGCTTCATGGTCAACGTTGACGCCCTCAAGGGTAAGCCGATCCCTCGCTCCTGGGCCGACCTGCTCAAGCCCGAATACAAAGGTTTGGTGGGCTACCTGGATCCCGCATCGGCTTTCGTAGGCTACGTGGGCGCGGTCGCCGTCAACCAGGCACGCGGGGGCACGCTGGACAACTTCGGCCCTGGCATCGACTACTTCAAGGCTCTGATGAAAAACGATCCTATCGTTCCCAAACAGACGTCCTATGCGCGAGTGCTCTCGGGTGAGATCGCGATCCTGCTGGATTACGACTTCAACGCCTACCGCGCCAAGTACAAGGACAAGGCCAACGTCGAATTCGTGATTCCGGCCGAAGGTACGCTGATCGTCCCCTACGTCATGAGCCTAGTGAACAAGGGACCTAACGCCGACAACGGCCGCAAGGTGCTGGACTTTGTGCTGTCCGATGAGGGTCAGGCGATCTGGGCCAACGCCTACCTGCGCCCGGTCCGCGCCGGTGCCATCCCTAAGGACGTGCAATCGCGTTTCCTCCCGGCCAGCGAGTACGCCCGCGCGCGAACCGTTGACTACGGAAAGATGGCCGACGTACAGAAGGCCTTCTCCGACCGCTATCTGAAGGAAGTCCAGTAAGGTGAGCGGCGCATCGCCCGTGACCGCCCGCGCGGTCTATGCCGGCGCGGCGAAGGCCCGGTGGCAGTTGGCGTGCATCGCGCCAGCCGTCGCCTTCTTCGCTGCGTTCTGGCTGCTACCGATCGCGCGACTGATCGCCCTGCCCGCCGACAAGGGCTGGCAGACCTACTTCGTCGTGCTGACCGAAGCCAAGTACCTCACCAGCCTGCTTAACACCCTGCTGCTTTCGCTGGCCGTCACCGCCCTCACGCTGGTGCTAGGTGCCGCAGTCGGCATCTTCCTGGCGCGCACCCGGTTCATCGGGCGGCGCGTGCTGATCTCGCTGCTCACACTGCCCCTTTCGTTTCCGGGCGTGATCATCGGCTTCTTCGTCATCCTACTCGGAGGTCGGCAAGGCGTGATCGCCACGCTGGCCGACTCGCTGGGCTTGGGCCGCTGGACTTTCGCCTACGGCCTGCTAGGTCTGTTCCTAGCCTACCTGTACTTTTCACTGCCGCGTGCCATTGCCTCCTACGCCGCGGCAGCAGAAGCGATGGACCGCGCGCTTGAAGAAGCCGCGCGCTCGTTGGGCGCCTCGCGCTGGCACATCATTCGCGACGTATGGCTGCCAGAACTCGCACCCACCACCCTGGCATGCGGCGCCATCGTATTCGCCACCGCCATGGGCGCCTTTGGCACGGCCTTCACGCTGGCAAGCAAGTTCGAGGTGATTCCCATCACCATCTACAACGAGTTCACCAACTACGCCAACTTTGCGCTGGCGGCCTCGCTGTCGATCACGCTGGGCCTGGTGACTTGGGCGGCGCTGGCCCTAGCCCGTCGCCTGGGCGGCAGCGCCGCACTGGGAGCTTGAACATGTCCACAGCACACTTCCCTAAACGCGGCGCCCCCATCCTTTTGGCTCTGACTCTGCTGGTAGTCATCTTCATGATCGGACCGGTGCTACTGTCTGTCAGCGCCGGGCTCATGCAGAACTACAGCACCGGCTGGCGCAGTGGCTTCACCCTGCGTTGGCTGGGCGAGGTCTGGGAGAACTACGGTTCGACCGTTATGGCGTCAATCCTGATCGCGACGGCGACCGTCGTCGGGAACATCGTCCTGGGCGTTCCCTGCGCCTACGCACTGGCCCGTTCGCGCCAGCGTTGGACAGCTTGGTTCGAGGAACTGATGACGCTGCCCGTGGCGGTTCCGGGCCTTGCCACCGCGCTGGCCTTGATCTTGGCCTACGGACAACTGCGCGGATTCCGACAGAGCTTCCTGTTCGTGCTGGTGGGGCACATGGTTTTCACCCTACCTTTCATGGTGCGCACCGTGGCTGCGGCCTTTCGTCGCTACGAGCTGATCGCGCTCGAGGAGGCCGCTTCCACACTGGGCGCTTCGTTCGGACAGCGTTTTATGGGTGTACTGGTGCCGGCAGTGTTTCCGGCCATCGTCAGCGGCGCGCTGATGGTCTTCACCCTGTCCATTGGCGAGTTCAACCTCACTTGGATGCTACATACACCACTAACCCGTACTCTGCCCGTGGGCCTGGCCGACAGCTACGCCTCGATGCGCATTGAGATCGGTTCAGCCTACACGCTGATCTTCCTCTTCGTCGTGCTGCCGCTGCTATGGCTTCTCCAACTGGCCGCATCCCTTGCCGAGAAACGTTATGGAACTTGAACGTACCCCCATTACCATCCGCCAATGTGCGAAGACCTATCCCGATGGCACGCGCGGACTGCGGCCCACCGACCTGGACATAGAACCCGGCGAGGTGCTTGCATTGCTCGGGCCCTCTGGCTGCGGCAAGACCACATTGCTGCGCATAGTGGCCGGCCTAGAGACGCCCGATGCGGGCGCGCGCATACTGTTCGGGGATGACGATGTCACCCACGTGCCGGTAGAAAAACGCGGGATCGGCATGGTCTTCCAGCACTACGCGCTGTTTCCGCAGATGAGTGTGGCGGCCAACATCGGCTATGGCTTGCGCATACGCGGTACGCCGGAGCCCGAGGTGCGTCGCAGCGTGGCCGAGCTCATCGAGCTTGTACGCCTTAAGGGCCTGGAGCATAAGCGCCCCGCCGAACTCTCGGGCGGCCAGCGACAGCGAGTAGCCCTGGCTCGCGCGATCGCGGTGCGCCCGCGCGTGTTGCTGCTGGACGAACCGCTGACCGCACTTGATGCCAAACTCAAAGAATCCCTGCGCGACGAACTGGCTGAGTTATTGCGCCGTCTGCACATCACCGCCATCCATGTGACGCACGACCAGCAAGAGGCGATGTCCATCGCGGATCGTCTGGCCGTGATGCAGGCGGGCGAGGTAATGCAGATCGGTACCGCTGAAGACCTCTATCGCGCGCCGCGTCACTCCTTCGTCGCAAGCTTCCTCGGAAGGGTGAATGCGCTAAAGCTGGTCACCGACGGTGCGGGCGAGCGTGGCATCCGGCTGGGCGGACTCTGGCTTCCCTTTGCCGACGGCGCAGGGCAAGACCATGTGATGCTGCGTCCCGAGGATATCCAAGTAAAGGCGTCGGCTGGGTCGGCAGCACGGGTGAGTCACCGCGTCTTCCTGGGCGACCGCACGCACCTGCGCGTAACCACCCTAGAGGTTGGCGACTTGCTTGTGGACACTACGAGGGATTGCCCCTTGCGCGTTGGCGATGAGGTGGCACTGACCGTCGAGCCGCGCGCACTCATAACCTGCGGAGATGCGGCATGAGCACATATCTTTACCAGGTCACAGACCTGCACATACGCGAGCCCGGCCGCAAGGCGTACGGCCGCTTGGACACGGCGCCTTACCTCAAACAGGCTGTCGAGACCATTGCGCGTTGTCCCCAACAGCCTACTGCGTTGGTACTCACCGGCGACCTGACGGACTTTGGACGCATGGCGGAATACGAGCACCTTCGGTCTCTGCTGGCAGGTCTGACATGCCCCTACTTCCTGCTTGCGGGAAACCACGACGATGCCGACAACCTGCGCGCCGCATTCCCAGAGCACACTTACCTAGACATTTCGGGTCCCTTGCAATACTCGGTGCCCGTAGGCGACCTGCAGTTGATCGCGCTGGACACCTCGGTACGCGGGCAGAGCCATGGCGCCCTCGATACCGAACGCCTTGGCTGGCTGTCAAGCGAACTGGACAAGGCAAAATACCGGCCAGTGGTCATCGCGATGCATCACCCGCCCTTCACCACCCTCATCGGTCACATGGACAAGATCGGGCTGCTACAGGGGCGCGAGGAGATGGCTCGCATCGTGTCGCGTTATCCAAATGTGGAGCGGATCATTTGCGGTCATTTGCACCGCGCGATTGATGTGCGCTTTGGTGGCACCATTGCTTCGACTTCGCCGGCACCAGCCCACCAAGTAGTACTGGATATGGATCCCGAAGCGTTATCCCAATGGAATCTCGAGCCCGGTGGTTTGCGCATCCATGCGTGGAGGACTGAGACCGGTCTGGTTACCCACACCTTACCGATTGGTGCATTTGATGGACCGCACCCATTTCACATGGACGGCGTTCTGATTGACTAAGTGATCGCATACCGAATTAGCTAGACTTGGCCGCACAAAAGAAATTCTGGCGGCAGTACCCAGAATGTGAGATGAGGCACCATGTCTGCGGGAGTGTTCGATCGGCTTGATCATTCGAATCCCCACCGCTGCCAACCTGCATGAATTCAGGGATCATGAAAAAGCTCCTGACTTTTTTGGCAAAGTACGGCGACGAGAGAGTTTCGAAATCGGCGTAAATCTTTGTTCTTGTTGAGTTTTTCGAACTCGCTCAGTCAGGAAGTGCTGAGCAGAACAGCGTCTCAATCTGCATCTTGACCCTGCGTGAGGCCACTTTCTTCAATCGCTGGTCAGGAGCTGATCGACGAAAGTCCAATCAGATCAACAGCTTGCAGATGGGGATTGAAGAATTGAAACTTTGAAGAAACTTTGCATGGCGGAGTCGGTGGGATCTGTTAAGTGTTTAAAAACATATATTAACACTGTGTATAGCGCCAAACGTACCTTTCAACGTACCTTTGAGCGGAAAACTTCCAGTCCTGCCGCACCACGTCTCAGGCAGTATTGAACTCGGGGGCGGCCTCTCATGGGCCTGACGGATTCAAGGATTCATCGCGTGGCAGGTTCGACGTCACTGTTCGGCAAGCAAACACGAATCTAGGTAACGCTCGACGAGAGTATCGCAGAGCGATAGCATCTGAACATGGCAATCGAGTCCTTCCGCTGTCAGGACACCGAAGCACTGTTTGGGGGCCAGCGGATCGCACGTTTCCGGAATTTCGGGTCTGTCGAGCTGCGCAAACTCGCTATCCTCAATCGCGTTGTCCGAGTCGAAGAGCTGCGAATTCCGCCGAACAACCGTCTCGAGGCCCTCAAGGGCGACCGAAAGGGTCAATGGAGCATCCGTATCAACGACCAATGGCACATCTGCTTTCGCTTCCTACAAGGCAGGGTGCTGGAGGTCGAGATCGTCGACAATCACTAGAGAGACGCCTCCATGCGCCAAGCCCCCTACCCCAAGCCCGGTGAGATTCTTATTGAAGAGTTTCTCAAGCCCATGGGCATTTCAGCGTACCGCTTGGCCAAGGAGATCGCGGTGCCGCAGATGCGGATCAGCGAAATCGTAGCCGGCAAACGTGCCATTACAGTCGATACCGGCCTGCGGCTATCGCGCTACTTCGGGCTTAACGACGGCTTTTGGACAGGACTGCAGCTCGATCACGATTCAGCATTGGCGAGAGACACGTTGGCTGAGGCGCTTGCAAATATCAAACCGCTGCAAACCGCATAGCGCAACGGTCAACTCAATCAGCCCGGGGTTTGTGAGCACGGCACCGGCAAAATGTCGGGAGGAATGGAAATGAGCACCTTGACCATACCTCTGCCCGATGACACGGCACAGCGGCTCAAGTCTTTGACGCATAGCCGGGGCCTGTCCATGAATAAGCTGATGGAGCAACTCAGCGCCCATGCGCTGGCTGCGTGGGACACGGAGAACCATTTCCGCGCCATGGCGGCCACGGGGGATGTGCAAAATGCCTCAGCGGTGCTCGATCGACTCGACACGGAAGACGGCGTAGCCGCTACGCGCTGAAACAGCCCACTGGTGACGTCCATGGGCATTTCAGCCTACCACCTGGCCAAAGAGATCAGTGTGCCCCAGATGCGGATCGGCGAATTCGTATCTGCCTGAGCGCTCAGTCTAGATGGCTCAGCCAGCCTCGATCGCAAACGAACGCAGCCAAGGTTCAATATGAGCGATCTCAAATGTCCCGGACTCTAGCATTTGGATCATCTCCGCAAAGATTTCCATGGGTGCTCTCTTTAGCCGCCATCCGTTCACACGCAAAAAAACGTCTGCAGCCGCAAACGCAATCCGCTTGTTGCCATCGACAAATGGGTGGTTGATCGCAAGGCTCTCCATCATCGCTGCTGCCTCGGCGACGATATCCCCGTAGTAGCCAGTCTGCGGTCGAAACAAGGCAGCTTCCAGTCCTCCCGGATCGCGCACCCCAGGTGCTCCGCCGTAACGTGAAATCAGTGCGATGTGCATCCCAAGCACATCGGCTACCGTTAGGTAATCCCGTGACACGCCCTACTTCGCCAGCTCTTGGTAGAGACTGCCAAATTCATCCATGCTGGAGGCGAAAGCAGCCATCACGTGCCGGCGGGGACGTGCTTTTTGCTGACGATGTATGTAGTCGCGCAACGCCTCGTCGAGAACCGCCTGGAATTGCCGGCCCTGGTCTTGGGCGATCTGTCGCAGTGAGGCAAGCACCTCTGGCGCAGCCTGTGAGGAGAATTTTTCACGTACTGTGGCGGTCATGGCCTGCTCCATCAAGTGACATCTTGATGGATCATGATAGTCCAAACAGCCGGCGAACTCCGAGGAGGTTTGCGGGTACTGATACTCGCGCAGTTCTTGGCTTCGCTTATACCCCGGCCTTGATATCCTTCATCAAAAGGAACAGGTGAAACGGATCAGATGGACTGGGTTCAAACTCCCAATGGAGGTACCACTGCCTGGCAGTATCGTCCTTGGCATGCACAAGCAGTGCACGAATTCCCGCAATGTCCGCCACCTGCGCCGTGCGGAGCAGCGCATCTCGGAGCAGCGCCTTGCCAAGCCCTGCGCCTTGATGCTTGAGGTCCACGGCAAGCCGGGCCAGAATCATCACCGGCACGGGGTGTTGTGGAATGCCTTTGGTCACACGCGGTGCCGCATTGGAAGGCTCAACGCTGCCAACCGCCAAGCTATAGAAACCAACGACCGAGCCCGAATGGCAGCTCACGAAGGTTCGCGCACTGTTGGACTTTTGGTTGACGAGCGCAAAGCGCTGCAAAAACTGGTTCAGTGCGCTCTGGCCACAATCAAAGGACTCAAGGGCGTCAGAGCCGGCCAGTTTGCGAACTGGCTCATAAGCCTGCGCACTCAACCAAGCAGCCCCGGCTCAGACAAAAGCTTTTTGAGCTTGGGCTTGGTACTCACGGGCTGGTCCAATGCAGCCTGAAACGCCAGCCACTTCTCGTCGCTCAGTTCAAACCGGGTGCGGTCAGCCAAGGTCTGGTTGGCCGCGATGACGCCGGCGTCAAGCAGAAACTCGCTCACATTTTTGTGTGCCACGCGCGCCGCTTCCTGAAGCAATTGCTTCACGGGCGTGCTGGCGCGCACATCGATGCGCTCAGATTTGGAATGAGTGACGCCGGTCATGGCGCCCCCTTTTTTTGGACCGATGCGCCATCATGGCGTCCGGACAACGTACTGACAAGATCTTTTAACGACCGTACCCGTAAATGCACTGCCAAGACTCCCAAAGCACCCACCGCATCGAGCACCTCGCCCAGCCCAAAGCAAAAAAGCCCTGCGTGGTGCGAGGCTCCGCCTTGACATCTCGACCTCCACAGCCCCCCGGCCAACGGCATCTTCGTCAGGCAAATCCCCATGGAAAAGAAGTCTGCGAACTCGCCCACGAACCCACCCTCCGAGGCCCTGTCCTGACCAATTTGAGTTGACTAAAACCCCGGCCAGGCGCAACAAGCTCGCCAATCAGTTGACCGATTCCGTCATGGCGATTCACGCTTACTGGATACCAACCAGGATCGCGGTCGACGAGCGCACGGTCGCTAAAGTCAACCCGTCCTATGTCAGCCGTGTCGTGCGGCTGGCGTACCTCTCGCCGGCGATCGTCGAGGCAATCCTGGATGGGCAATTCCCGACGCATCTGACGATGAAGGACCTCATGGAGCCGTTTCCCATGGATTGGGCGCAGCAGCAGGAGCATTTTTTTGGTGAGCCATGATGCCCCCGATCTGGTCGGATGGTCATACCTTGATCGTGGGTGGAACTTTTGGGCCGATAACCGGGTACCGTTCGTCGAACGTGCTGGGACTGCTACCTGGAGTACCTAGCGAGGGCCGCATCGGCGGCAGTCCACGGGAGTTAACGGACAAACACGCGGAAATGGGCAAGACAGTTAGCGGGTATTGGCGGCACGGACTTCGACTGGTGGAAAACGCGGCCCGGGGGTATTTTCCGTTGGTTTGAGGATTGCTGATCTCCTTGTGAGTTCCTGCATGCACAAGCCGCTGGAAATACAGGCTCTTTGACGGAGCGTGTGGTTCGATGAATGCGCTGGCCAATACTGCCTGGTTTAAGGCAGCCGTCCAGAGCGACTCAACAACGGGATAGACTCAGAATTTGCCAATATGAACGCGGGCAAGCCCGCGAAGGCGGTATGCAGACATGGCGGCGACCAGCACCAAAACCAGCGCAGGCAAGTCGAAGAAACCCCTCACCGAGGCTGAGCTCCGAGCGATACACTCTTAGATCGCTCCTGCTTTCCTCGCAACGCCAAGACTCGGCTCGTTGCCCACGGCGACCACGATCTCAACGCGCGCTTGGCGAAGCGACTGAAGTGCAAGGTCCCGCAGTGCGATCGTGGCCGAAGTTGCGGCGCCGCGGCGTTGCGCTGACTGCCTAACCCAGTAGCCGAGATTGCACAATTTATTGGCAGCCGAAAACTGGTTCAGCCCACAGCCGCCTACAAAGTGCGCATTCCGGTGATGGTGACCGCCGAATCCGGGATCGTGACCGCGTTTGTCAATTCGAAGGGTTGCGCGGTTCTGAGTATAGATTGAGGGGTTAATTTTCTGTTTTTCAAGCTCCGTGATCAGCTGACAGTGGTTCGCGTGGGCGTAACGATTCCCCCCGCAGTTGGATGCGGTGCGAGCGTGAGAGCAGTCGATCCAGGATCGCATCCGCAATCGTCTGGTCTCCGATCCATGCGTGCCAGTGTTCGACTGGCAGTTGACTGGTCACGATGGTGGCGCGTGTGCCGCTGCGGTCATCAATGATTTCCAGCAGATCGTTACGCAGGTCAGAGTCCAGTGCGGCGATGCCCCAGTCATCAAGAATTAAGACGTCCGTTCGAGCGACGGACTCGAGCCAGTTTACAAACGTGCCCTTGCCATGAAGGATTCGCAGTTCGTCAGCTAACCGCGGGAGGCGCAGGTATAGCGCCGATTGGCCACGCCGACACGCGTTTTGTGCGAGCGCGCAGGCGAGCCAGCTCTTGCCCGATCCGGTCGGTCCGGTCAGGATCAACGTCGTGGCGTTCTCGACCCAGCGCGAGAGCGCCAGACTCATCAGGGCGCTGCGATCGATACCGCGCGCGCTGCGGGCGTCTAGATCCTCGATACAAGCCTTGGGGTATTTGAGGCGGGCGCGCTTGAGCAACGCCGCTCGCTGCTTATCGTTGCGCACGAGCAGTTCTCGATCGACCAGCATCGCCAGGCGCTCTTCAAACGCCAGACTAGTGGCCGCGCCGGTGCTCGCCTGTTCTTCGGCTGCGGCGGCCATGCCCGTCAAGCGCAGCGCGCGCAATCTGGTCAGGGTGTCATTGAGTATCA
>Ga0214921_10009277_pt1 | contig 12490 bp, 8 predicted proteins | sample LL1505_MetaG_FD_177992 | JGI IMG/M metagenome (GOLD analysis project Ga0214921, IMG submission 177992) | Freshwater microbial communities from Lake Lanier, Atlanta, Georgia, United States - LL-1505 | ecosystem: Environmental > Aquatic > Freshwater > Lake | place: USA: Georgia | collected 2015-05-28 | reverse complement strand
GCTGCTCATCCACGGGGACGCGGCGTTCGCCGGGCAGGGCATCGTCCCGGAGACCATGAACTTCGCCCGCATCAACGGCTACTCCACGGGCGGCACGGTGCACCTGGTCATCAACAACCAGGTGGGCTTCACCACGGACCCGGAGGAGGGGCGCTCGTCCCTCTACGCCACGCAGATGGCGCAGCTCCTGGACATCCCCATCTTCCACGTCAACGGGGACGACGCCGAGGCGTGCGTCCACGTGATGCAGCTGGCCACCGAGTACCGCGCGAAGTTCAACTCGGACGTCGTCATCGACCTGGTGTGCTTCCGCCGCTACGGCCACAACGAGGCGGACAACCCGGCCTACACCCAGCCGAAGATGTACGAGCTCATCAAGGCCAAGCCCTCCGTGCGCAAGCAGTACGGGCAGCAGCTGGCCGGCTCGGGGCAGTTCACCGGGGCGGAGGTGGAGGCCACCTGGCAGTCCACGCTGCAGGGCTTCAACGACGCGCTCACCCGCGTGAAGGCCACCCCCGCGTTCAAGGAGGTGAGCTACCTCGAGGGGCTGTGGGGCCGCTTCAAGGGTGGCGCGGACAGCGCCGTCCCGGACCCGGAGACGGGCGTGGACAAGGAGGCGCTCGGCACGCTGCTGCGGCAGCTGGCGGAGGTGCCCGCGGACTTCAGCCCGCACCCGGACGTGGTCCGCACCGTGCTCAACGTCCGCAAGGAGCAGGCGGACGGCAAGCGCAAGCTGCAGTGGGCCCCGGCGGAGATGCTCGCCTACGCCACGCTGCTGCAGCAGGGGCTGCGGCTGCGGCTCACCGGGCAGGACGTGGAGCGCGGCACCTTCACCCACCGGCACGCGGTGCTGCGGGACGTGAAGTCCGGGGCCAAGTTCAACTCGCTCGCGCGCTTCGGGAAGAACCCCGCCGAGGTGACGGTGCTCAACAGCCCGCTGTCCGAGATGGGCTGCCTGGGCTTCGAGTTCGGCTACTCGCTGGACTACCCGGACGCGCTGGTGGTGTGGGAGGCGCAGTTCGGCGACTTCGCCAACAACGCGCAGGTCATCATCGACCAGTTCATTGCGGCGGCGGAGGCCAAGTGGAGCAGGCTCTCCGGCCTGGTGATGCTGCTGCCCCACGGCTACGAGGGACAGGGCCCCGAGCACTCCTCGGCGCGACTGGAGCGGTTCCTGGAGCTGTGCGCTCAGGACAACATGCAGGTCTGCTACCCCTCCACCCCGGCGCAGATGTTCCACCTGCTGCGCCGCCAGGCCCTGCGCCCGCTGCGCAAGCCGCTGGTGGTGATGAGCCCCAAGTCGCTGTTGCGGCGGCCGGGCGTGGAGTCCACGCTCGAGGAGCTCGCCACGGGCAGGTTCCAGCGCTTCATCCCGGAGACGGGCGGCCTGGATCCCAAGGCGGTGGACCGCGTGCTGCTGTGCAGCGGCAAGGTCTACTACGACCTGCTGGACGCACGGACCAAGGCCGGGGTGAAGGACGTGGCCATCGCCCGCGTGGAGCAGCTGTACCCGTTCCCCGCAGAGGCGGTGACCGCGTTCCTGCAGCAGTTCCCCAAGCTGAAGGAGGTCCGCTGGGTGCAGGAGGAGCCGCGCAACATGGGCAGCTGGCGGTACGCCGCGCCGCTCGTGCAGGAGCTGCTCGCCGGGCTCAAGAAGGCGCCGTCCTTCGGCTACGTGGGGCGCGTGGAGAGCGCCTCCCCTGCCACCGGCTTCCTCGAGGCGCACGAGATTGAGCAGGCCCAGCTGGTGGGCGAGGCGCTGCGCATCAGCCTGGCAGCCCCGGCCCACCACTGAGCCGGTTGACGAAAAGCTGACCCGCCCGGGGAGGGCTTGTTAGAACGCCCCGGGCGGTTTTCCTTCCTACGCAGGACAGCAACACCGAGGTGCGTGACATGGGCGTGGACCTGGTCGTTCCGACGCTGGGCGAATCCATCTCCGAGGCGGTCGTCGGCAAGTGGCACAAGAAGCCGGGCGAGGCCGTGAAGGCGGACGAGCCGCTGCTGCTGCTGGAGACGGACAAGGTGACGGTGGACGTGCCGTCCCCCGCCTCGGGCACGCTGGAGAAGGCGCTCGTGAAGGAGGGCCAGACGGTGCGCGTGGGCGAGGTTCTCGGCAGCATTGCCGCAGGCGCCGTGGCCGCTGCCCCTGCGCCCGCCGCCGCGCCTGCTGCTTCCCCCGCCCCCGCGGCACCGGCAGCGTCGGCCAAGGCCGAGGCCGTCCACGCCACGCCGGTGGCCCGCAACATCATGCAGGACAAGGGCATTGACCCTTCGTCCGTGAAGGGCTCCGGCCCGGGCGGCCGCATCCACAAGGACGACGTGCTGTCCCACGGCACCTCGCCGGCAGCCGCCGCTGCGCCCGCCGCCGCGAAGGCGCCGTCCGGCACCCGCTCGCGGGCGGACCTGGAAGAGCGCGTGAAGATGACGCCGCTGCGCAAGCGCGTGGCGGAGCGTTTGGTGCAGGTGCAGTCCACTGCCGCCATGCTCACCACCTTCAACGAGGTGGACATGAAGCCGGTCATGGACCTGCGCAAGCAGTACCAGGACCTCTTCACCAAGAAGCACGGGGTGAAGCTGGGCTTCATGAGCCTGTTCGTGCGGGCCGTGATTGAAGGGCTGAAGGCCTTCCCCGCGGTGAACGCGGAGATCGACGGCGACGAGGTCCTCTTCAAGCACTACTACGACATTGGCGTGGCGGTGTCCGGGAGCCGGGGCCTCGTGGTCCCGGTGGTGAAGGACGCGGACACGCTCTCGCTGGCTGGGCTGGAGAAGAAGATTGCGGAGCTGGGCGAGAAGGGGCGCGCGGACAAGCTGACCCTGGCGGAGCTGCAGGGCGGCACCTTCACCATCACCAACGGCGGCATCTTCGGCAGCATGCTGTCCACCCCCATCCTCAACCCGCCGCAGACGGGCATCCTCGGGATGCACAACATCGTCGAGCGCGCGGTGGTGAAGAACGGGGAGATCGTCATCCGGCCCATCATGTACGTGGCGCTCACGTACGATCACCGCCTCATCGACGGGCGCGAGGCGGTCAGCTTCCTCGTGAAGGTGAAGGACTGCCTGGAGGACCCGCAGCGGATGCTGCTGGAGGTCTGATAAGTCTCCGGCCCATGCGCATTCACGCCTGGGCCCTCCTCCTCTCCTCAGTCGCACTCTGCGCCTGCACGCCGGCCAACCCCTGTGCCGCTGCCAACGGCGGCTGCAGCGCAGAGGCCACCTGCAGCGCCCAGGGTGAGGTTGCCACCTGTGCCTGCAAGGCCGGCTTCAGCGGTGACGGGCGCACCTGCACGGACGTGGACGAGTGCGCCACCGCCCACGGCGGCTGCGCACCGGACGCCACCTGCACCAACACCCCCGGCGGGCGCACCTGCAGCTGCAAGCCGGGCTACGCCGGCGACGGGGTGAGCTGCCCAGACGTGGACGAGTGCGCCACCTCCAACGGCGGCTGTGCACCGGACGCCAGCTGCACCAATACCGCCGGGGGCCACGCCTGCGCCTGCAAGGCGGGCTACGCCGGCGACGGCGTCACCTGCGACGACGTGGACGAGTGCGCCACCTCCAACGGTGGATGCTCACCGGAGGCCACCTGCAGCAACACGCCCGGCGGGCGCACCTGCACCTGCAAGGCGGGCTACGCCGGCAACGGCGTCACCTGCGCCGACGTCAACGAGTGCCTCTCGTCCCCCTGCGACGCCTCTTCCACCTGCGCCAACACACCGGGCAGCTTCCGGTGTGACTGTGCCCAGGGCTTCACGCCGGACGGCGGCACCTGCGAGGACGTGGACGAGTGCCTCTTCGTGAAGTGCACCGCCAACGCCGCGTGCGTTAACCAACCGGGCGGCTACGAGTGCCGTTGCAACGCCGGCTACGGAAACGCGGACGGCGGCGCCTGCATGGCCGTGGCGGAGGTGGTGGCAACGGGGCTTCCCGCGTACGCGGACGGGCTGGCGCTGGATTCTGCGCACGGGCGCCTGTTCGCCACGCTGGACAACGGCAGCGTGGTGGGCGTGCCTCTGGACGGCGGGGCAGCCTTCACCGTCGCGCCCCCGCAGGGTTCGAGCCCCGCGCTCCACGACATCGCCACCGACGGGGTGAACGTCTTCTGGGCAGACCCCCTGTACGGGGATCCGTACGACGGAGGCGTCTTCTACGCCCCCGCCGACGGCACGGGTACGCCGGCGCGCTTTGCCTCCGCCTTCACCCCGTTCGGGCTGTACGCGGACGGCACCACGCTCTTCTGGTCCCAGCAGGACGGCGCGCTCTTCTCCGCCACGCTGCCCACGGGCCCCAACCAGGTCGCCGTCTCCACGCAGGTGATGGACGGCAATGGCTTCGGGAACGCGCAGGGGCTGCAGGCCTGCGGGCTCGCCCTCGTGGGCGCGGACCTCTACTTCCTGGACTTCTGGGGCGGGAAGGTGGGCGCCATTCCCACCGCGGGTGGGCTCGCCACCCAGCTGGCATCCGGGCTGGAAACCATGTGGGGACGCTCCATCACCTCGGGCTCCGCCAACGGCCACGCCTACGTCTACTGGACGGTGCCCGGGTTCAACGCGCGCGAGCTGTGGGGATTCGAGGTCCCGGCGGCCTCGGGCGTTTCGCCCACCCCGGTCAAGCTGCTCTCGGACCCGGGCCTTGCCCCCACAACGTTCGACGCCGTGGCCGCCGATGACGCCCACGTCTACTGGATTTCCAATGGGCAGCTGCTGCGCCTGCCCGTGGACGCGGCCACGCTCTCGCCGGTGCCCACCCCCGAGGTGGTCTACGCCGGCGGCGCGTTCTTCGACTCCCTCACCTCGCTCGCCCTGGACGACACCCACGCCTACGTTGCCACCTCGTCCGGGCGCGAGGTGCTGCGCCTGGTCAAGTAGGCCCGGGCTTCAGGGCCAGCGCACGTCCAGGCTGGCCCCGTAGAAGTCCACGCGGTTGTTCGGGCGGGCGAGCCCCGCGTTGCTGAGGTGGCGGAACAGCCACCCCACGCGAAGCCGCCCGCTTTCGTCTGACAGCCCGAAGCCCAGCTCGTCCGAGAACTGGAAGCGCGTGGACTTGTGCCGCGTCCCCACGTCCGGCTCGGACAGCAACGCTGGCCCCACCGCCAACTGCAGGTCCAGCCGCACCGGCCCCAACGGCAGCACGTGCTGGATGCGCGGCAGCGCAGCCAACTCCACCGCGAAGTCCGCGCCCCCGCCGCTGCGCGCCGTCCAGTGCGCGCCGAGCAGCAGCGGGTCGAACCGCATCCCCACGGGCCCCGCCCACCGCGGCCGCTCGCAGTCCACGAACGAGAGCCCCGCCGCGAACGCGGTGAGCTCCTTGTCCGCAAGCACCTGCACCTCGTACCCGGGACGCACGCGGCACTGGAACCCGTCGTGGTGGAACGCCGCCAGCCCGTAGCTGGCCAGGCTCCCCCAGATGGCGGCGAGCAACAGCGGCTTCTCCTGCGCCTGCGCGCGGGAAGGCCCCAGGAGCAGGCCCAGGGCGAGCAGCAGGACGGCGGACCGTCTCAACGCAGGTGCTCCTGGAAGTACTGCCGCACGCGCGTGTAGAGCCGCTCGGTCACCAGCGGGTCTGGCACCATGTGCGTGAAGTTCCCCAGGGGAAGGAAGTCGTGCGCCCTGCCGGCGCGGAACAGCGCGTCCGAGAGCTTCAGCGAGTGGAAGAAGTAGACGTTGTCGTCCGCGGTGCCGTGGACGAGCAGCAGCGGCCGGCCCAGCTTCGGCGCGCGGGGCAGGAGCGAGCTGCGCGCGTAAGCCTCCTTCGCCTTTGGCGGGACGCCCAGGTACCGCTCCGTGTAGTGCGTGTCGTAGTCCTCCCACTCCGTCACCGGCGCGCCTGCCACCGCCGCGTGGAAGGCGTCCCCGCGCTCCAGCACCGCCAGCGCGGACAGGTACCCGCCAAAGCTCCAGCCGGTGATGCCCACGCGGGAGAGGTCCATCTCCGGGATGCTGGCCCCAAGCGCCCGCACCGCCTCCACCTGGTCCTCGAGGATGGGCCCCGCGAAGTCGCCGCGGATGGCGCGCTCCCACGCCCGCCCACGCCCCGGCGTCCCGCGCCCGTCCACCTTCACCACGATGAAGCCACCGTCCGCGTACCACTGGGACAGCAGTTGCTCGCGCAGCGTGCGCGTGACGTGGCGGTGGTGGGGGCCACCGTACGCGTCCACCAGCACCGGGTACTTCTTCCCCTCCCGGAAGCCGGAGGGGAGCAGCACCGCGGTCCACGCCCCGCGGGGGCCGGCCTGCTGGAAGCGGAGGTCCGGGCGCAGCGTGGGCGTCTCCGCCACCGAGGGCAGCTCCCCCACCCGCGCCCCGTCCGCCCGGTGCACGGAGTACGCCGGCATGCTGCGTGGCGAGGTGTGCTCCACGACGTAGAGCGCGCCGTCCTTCGAGCCGGACGCGGTCACCCAGCCCTCCGGCTCCACGCCCTGCAGCACCACCGGGGCAACCTTCCCGTCCGCCCCTACGCGGAAGAGCGCCTGCTGCGTGGGGTCCACCGAGCCGAGGAAGGAGAGGATGTCCGCCCCCTCGTCCCACGCCACCAGCCGGGAGAATCCCCCGGTGGGCGGGATGCGGCTCCGCAGGAACGTTCCACGCGCGTCCCGCTCCTCCACCTCCGGTCCTCCGTTGCGCTCGGTGAACCAGAGGAACCGCTTCCCGTCCGCGCTCCACCGCGGGTAGTCCTGCGCCAGGTTGAGCCAGGCCTCGTCCCGCTCGGTGAGCAGCGCGGTGCACGCCCCCGTGGCCGTGTCCACCGCGTACAGCACCTCCTCCTGCTGCGCGCGGTCCTGCACCAGCACCGTCAGCGGCGCGCCGGCGGACCACTTCACCGTGGCCAGGTACGGGTAGCGCGCGTGGTCCCAGCGCACCTCCACCGGCTTGCCCCCGGACACCTTCCCGACGAAGAGCCGCACCTCGGCGTTCTTCTTGCCCGCGCGCGGGTACGGCACCACCTCCGGGGCGACGTCCGGCTGCAGCGGGTCCACGGTGGCAAAGCGGTCCATCCCCTCGTGGGTGGTGTGCTGCCACGCCAGCTGCTGACCGTCCGGGGACCACCAGTAGCCGGCGAAGCGGTCCATCTCCTCCTGGGCCGCGAACTCGGCCAGGCCATTGGGCGCATCCACCGTGCCGCCCCGGGTGAGCCGCTTCACCTTTCCCGAGCGGAAGTCATAGGCGTGCACGTCCCCCTCGCGGACGAAGGAGAGGTAACGCCCGTCCGGGCTGAAGCGGGCGTCCAGGGCCCCGGGCCCCGTCTCCAGCTTGGTCACCTTCCCGTCCTGCCGGGACACCCCGTACAGCGCGCCGGACAAACCCACCACCGTGCGCGCCCCGTCCGGGGAGAGCTGGAACTGGGTGAAGCCGCGCGCGCTGATGCGCTGCCGCTCCAGCTGCGCCTTCTCCGCGGCGGAGAGCCCCTGCGCCGCGCCCGCAAGCAGCGACAAGGCATCCAGCAGCGGCTCCGCCTTGCCGGTGGACAGGCTGAAGCGGAAGAGCGCCTGCACGTTGCTGCGGGGGCCCGAGCGAAGGAACAGCACCTCCTGCCCGTCCGGGGTGAAGGCGGCGCGCGCAGGGCGGCCGGCCAGGAAGCGCCGCGTCTCGGCGTAGTCGCGCAGGAAGGTGTCTGGGGGCATGGCGGGGGTGGAGGCCAACGCGGCGGCGAGGAGGAAGGTGTGCACGGGGGCGGGGCTCCGGGTAGAAGGCGGCCCGCAGACTACCCCCCGGAGACGCCCCCGATGCACCGCTTCCACGCCTCGCTCGCCATTGCAGCCGCGCTCGCCCTGTCCGCCTGTGGCAAGCCCAAGGACACCCCCGACGCGGGTGGCCCCACCTGGTACCAGGACGTCCAGCCGCTCGTGCAGGCCCACTGCCAGGCCTGCCACGTGGCGGGGGGCATTGGTCCGTTCGCGCTCGGCAGCTACGAGGAGGCCAAGCCGCGTGCCGGGATGATGGCCGCCTCCGTGCAATCGCGTTCCATGCCGCCGTGGATGCCGTCAGACACCTGCAGCCTGTCCGGCAAGCCCGCCCCCGCGTACAAGGACAGCCGCGCACTGACGGACGAGGAGATCGCCACCCTCGTGGCATGGGCAGGGGCCGGCGCGCCCGAGGGGGACGCGGACACGCAGGTCACGGTGGATGCGGGGATCCCCACGCTGGCGGACGCATCCGCCACGCTGGAGCCCACCGAGGACTTCACCCCGCCCGCGGACGCCGCGGGGGACGTCTACCGCTGCTTCCCGCTGGGGACGCTGCCGGCGTTGACGGACGTCACCGCGCTGGAGGTCATCCCCGGCGTCACCGCCGAGGTACACCACGCCATCCTCTACGCTGGGAAGGCCTCCGAGGTGGCGGCCCGTGATGCGCAGGACCCGGGCCTGGGCTGGCCCTGCTACGGCGGCCCGGACCTCCCTTCGGACGGGATGTTCGTGGGGGCCTGGGCCCCGGGCACGCCGCCCACCGAGTACCCGGCCGGCACCGGCGTCCGCATTGGATCCAACGGCTACGACACCTTCGTCATGCAGGTGCACTACAACCTCGCCAACGTGGGCGGCGTGGGCAGGCCGGACCGGACGAAGGTGAAGCTGCGCTACGCGAGCGGGCTGGTCTCCCGGCCCGCGTACCTGGTGCCGGTGACGAAGCACAACTTCAAGATTCCCCCGGGCGCCGTGAACTACTCGGCCTCCTCCACGGACGACAACCCGCTGGGGCTGCCGCTCTACGTCTGGGGCGTGTTCCCCCACATGCACCAGATGGGCAAGAGCATCTCCGTCTACGATGAGGCGGACAGCCAGTGCCTGGTGGACATCCCGAAGTGGGACTTCCACTGGCAGCAGGGCTACATGTTCAAGCAGCCCATCGAGGTGTCCCCCACGCAGAAGGTCCGCCTGCGCTGCAGCTGGGACAACCCCACGGACCGCGAGGTGACGTGGGGCGAGAACACGAACGACGAGATGTGCCTCGCCTTCCTGTACCTGACGCTGTGAGCGACGCGGCGGACGCGCCGCACCTGCGGCTCGCGGGCATCACCCGGCTGGGGCTCTCCGGCCGCGGGCCGAGGGACGCCTACCTGTTCGACCCGCACCGGCTCGCCCTCCCCGCGTGGGCGAATGCGCTCGGGGACGGCCCGCCCGCGCTGCTCGTCACGCTCGACCGCCACTTCGACCTGGTGCCACCCGTGGCCGCTGCCCCGCCGCGTGCCGCCGGTCTGCGGGCGTTGGACGAATTTGCCCGCTGGGAGCTGGACACCCGCAACTACGACCACGTGCTCTCGGCCATGGAGGCGGGGCTGCTGGCGGACGCGGTGGTGGTGGCCCGCGCCCACCCCCGTGGCGCTTTGACAACGCCCAACTGGACGGACCGGCACGGCGTCCCCCACGCGCTCGTCTCGGCGCCCACCGTGGACAGGCTGGCAGACGGCTTCGGCACGCCGTCCGCGGATCCCGCGTCCACCCGGGCGTGGCGCCTGCTGGACACGGCCGAGCGCGTGGTGCTGGACGTGGACCTGGACTGCTTCACCAGCCCGTCGGATGCGGATCCCTTCACCGTGCTGCCGTGGCCGCGCGCCGTCATCCGGGACTTCCTCCTGCCCCCGGGCAGCGGCCCGTTCTGGGACGCGGTGTTGGGCAAGTGCGTGGCGCTCACCTTCGCGCGGGAGCCGGCCCACTGCGGCGGCGTGCTCGCCGGGGACGCGCTGTTCGCGGACGCGGCGGCGGTGCTGTTCGGCGAGTTGCTCGGCACGGACCTGCCCTAGAGCGGCGAGTCCAACATCCCCGGCGCCATGTCCGTCACCTGCCCGAAGCTGGCACTGAAGCGGTCCTGCAGCGGGGTGGCCGGGCCGTTGAGGGCCCAGCCCACGTCCAGCCGAAGCACCTGCGTGTCGAACTGGGGGAAGCGCAGCCGCAGTCCCGCCCCCACCGCGTGCACGGGCGCAGGCCTGTCGTTCCACGCTGAGCCCACGTCGTAGAAGAGCACCAGCCCCACGTGCAGCGTGTGGAGGTTCCACGGCGCGGTGCGGAGCTCCAGGTTGCCGAGCCATTGGTTGCGGCCGGAGAGCACCTCGGCAGACAGCCCGCGCAGCCCGCTGTCCCCGCCCAGTTGCAACAGCGGAGAGGAGAGCGGCGCATCCCGCCATAGACCGTACGCCCGCCCCACCACGCGCACCGGTCCCAGCATCCGGCTCGCCGCGGTGAGCTGCACCGCTGCCCGCTTGTCCACGAGCTCCCGCCCGTACTGTGCGTCCCCGCCCGGGGTGTACCGGGCCGCCGCTGCCGCCGAGACAGCGAGGAGATTCCCGTCCAGCGCCCAGCGCTGCCGCAGCCGCACCCCCGCCTCCAGGTAGTTCACCGGCGAGAGCAGCAGCGGCGAGGCCCACCGCGCCTGCGCCAGCAGGGACGGCCCCAGCTGCACGTCCTCGGACAACCCGAGCGAGTCCAGGTTCTCGAAGACGGCGTAGCGCGGCTCGAACAGGCGGAAGCTGCCGGCGAGGTACACCGCATCCTCGCTGCGCGGCAGCTGCGTGCGCGCCAGCCACTGCGCCTGCGCAGAGGGCAGCGATGCCGGGGCGGTGTATTTGCGGTGGTAGCCACCGAGCGCGAGCTGGACATCCCGGACGAAGCGGACACCGTCCCGGCGAACGAGGTTGGCCTCGCCGCTGGCCGTGGAGGCGTCGAACACGAAGGGCACGGCGCCACCGGCCACGTCCGCGGGCAGGGGCAGCTGCCACACGTCCGCCCCCTGGAACACGCGCGTGCGCTGCGCGCCGTAGTTGCCGGAGACGCTCCAGCCCCACTGCGGCGCAAGGGTGTAGAGCGGCTGGCCGAAGTAGAGCCACGCGCGCCCGCCTTCCAGCGCCCCGGTGCCGTGGTTGAGGACCAGCGCGGCGGACTGCGCTGCGGTGACGCGGCTGCCGAGGAACCGGCGCTGCTCCACCCGCTCCCCCACCGCCAGCGTGTCCCGCTTGTAGACGAACTCCAGCCCCACCACGGCGTTGCGCCCCAGGAAGTTCCGCTCGTGCGGCTGGTTCCGGTAGTAGGTGAGCAGCGGCCCCACCAAGGTGAAGACCTGGTTGAAGCGGATGCTCCACACGTCCTTGGTGACCACCAGCACGGACACCTTGCCGGGCTCCGGGCTGCGGACCGCCAACACGCGCGCCACGGACAGGATGCCCAGGCTGCGAAGCACCCGCGCGCTCTCCTCCGCCCGCGCGGTGTCCCAGGACTGGCCGGGATGCAACAGCAGCTCCTCGTCCACCACCGCCCGCTTCGTCTTCACGTGGGGCCAGTTGACGAAGGACGGGTACGGGTCCTCCGGCCCGACGATGTCCTCGGAGAAGACGAGCACCTCGTCCACCACGAGCCCGTCCGGCGCCGGCTCCAGCTCCCGCTGAACCGCGGCAAGCGCGCGGGCCACGAGCCGCTCCTCGAACGTGCCCTCGGCGCGTGACGCGCAGGCAACCAGGCACAGGACGAGGGCGGCGAGTCGGGACACGGGAGGAAGGTGCCGCAGTCTGCCGGTTTCCTCGCCGCCGCGCGCGGTCCTCCTTACACTCGCTGCCGCCTTGGCCCAGACACTCCTGCTCATCGCCGACATCGGTGGCTACACGCGGTTCATGAACGCCAACCGCACCACGCTGTCCCACGCGCAGCAGCTGGTGGCGGACCTGCTCGAGCCGCGGGACCACCTCGGCTTCATGGCCCGGGCCGTGCGCCAGCCCGCCGGGAGGCGCTGAGCCGTGGGCCACGTCCCGCTGTTGGACGAACTTGCGCTCATTGCCGCGCTGGCCGTGGGGGTGACGCTGCTTCTCGCGCGGCTGCAACTGCCCACGGTGGCCGGGCTGCTCGCGGCCGGGGCGCTGGCGGGGCCGTACGGGCTCGGGCTGGTGCACTCGGTGAGCGCCATCGAGGTGCTGGCCGAGGTGGGCGTGGTGCTGCTGCTCTTCACCATTGGCCTGGAGTTCAGCATTGCCCGGCTGGGGGTCATATTCGGGCAGGTGTTGGTGGGGGGCGTGCTGCAGGTGCTGCTCACCACCGCGGCGGTGGCGGGCGTGGCGGTGACGGCGGGGGAGCCTCCCGGCAGGGGCATCTTCTACGGCTTCGTCTTCGCCCTCTCGAGCACCGCCATCGTGCTGCGCGCGCTGGGAGAGCGGCGGGAGCTGGACGCGCCGCACGGCCGCTTCATCGTCGGCACGCTCATCTTCCAGGACCTGCTGGTGGTCCCCATGGTGTTGGTGGTGCCGCTGCTGGGAGGCACCGCGGGGGGCACCGCGCTCGGCGCCATGGGCGAGGCCATGGTCAAGGCGGCGGCGGTGGTGCTGGTGACGCTCGGCGGGGCGCGGCTGGTGGTGCCGCGGGTGCTGGGCTTCGTGGCGGACGCGCAGGGGCGCGAGGTGTTCCTGCTGGCCATCCTGGGGCTGTGCATTGGCACGGCGTGGCTGACGTCGCTCGCGGGGCTGTCGCTCGCGCTCGGGGCCTTCCTCGGCGGCATGGTGGTGGCGGACACCG
>Ga0214921_10009276_pt1 | contig 12491 bp, 17 predicted proteins | sample LL1505_MetaG_FD_177992 | JGI IMG/M metagenome (GOLD analysis project Ga0214921, IMG submission 177992) | Freshwater microbial communities from Lake Lanier, Atlanta, Georgia, United States - LL-1505 | ecosystem: Environmental > Aquatic > Freshwater > Lake | place: USA: Georgia | collected... | reverse complement strand
TAAAAAAACCCACTGACTTTGAGAAATCAATGGGTTCATCGTGTGACCAATTTGGTCGGGGTGAGAGGATTCGAACCTCCGGCCTCCACGTCCCGAACGCACCAAAAACAAACAAATACTGTTTAAAATCAACACTCTGTTAGGGTTGTAGTTTAGTTTGTAGTTTACCGCGTAGGCAACTTTTACCAAAGAAAAAGCAGCACATAGAAATAAATTCTCATTCACAAACGTTCCAAAAAACCAGCATGCCAGCCTCTACGTTGAAAACAGCGTTTGACATGCAACTGGGCACATTGTTCTGCGCAATGTATATCAAACATACAAAATACGTTAGGGTTAGTCATAAATGATATTGTCATTAAATGCATCAATAATAATCTGTTCTTTAATTGCGCAACATTATGCAAAAAAGAAAATTCAATCCACTTGCAGAAGCTGACAACCAAAAGTCGTTAGCTGAACTTTGCATTTGGATTGAAAAAAATATTGAAACTAGCATTGGATGGAAAGAGTTAACTACAGCAAGTGGCTTACAACACAGCGATTTGCAGTTTTTGTTTAGCAAATACAAACATACAACACCAATGACCTACATACGTAAGCAAAGAGAAAATAGCAAGAAAGTGAAGCCCAACTTTACTGTCACTCACAATTTTTTAGCAAAGCAAAGTGATTGATTGTTGCTGCAGTTAAGCAGACTAACCATTCGTGCATAGTCTGTCGTCCCCAACTGTGAACATTGTTATGTGCGCCTCGTGCCCAATGTATAACAAACATACATTGGCACAAGCTAATGTGAACTACAGAGACATGCCACCAGCAGCTGCCTTCAGTGTTGGCTTGGGCTTGACTGGCAGCATGTGCTGAACTGGCTTGATAGTTGGGATTGGCTGAATTGATTGGGTGGCTGCTGAGGCTTGAGACTGTGAAGAGTTAGGTGAGACTGGCTGCGATAGTGATTGGCGCTGTTGCTGCTGCACAACACTGGCTTGTGGTTTGGGCTTGGTTGGCACTGTTGGCTTTGCTGAAGTGGCACTAGGTGGCTTGGGTGGCAGTGGCGCAATTGGCACAGTGCGTGGCTTTGGCACTGTGCCACGCTTGGGCTTGCGACTTTTGGCAGCAGCAGCTTGTTCAGCCTTTTTGAGAGCCTCAGCTTCAGCTTGTTGCTGCACAGCTGCCCAAGTGTTGTCGCTTATGATTTTCCACAGTGCCAAAGCATCCTCTGCGTTGGCGAATTCCATTGTTCGCATAGTTGCACTCCCACAAGTATTTATGTGGGAGTGCACTAGCAGTTAGTGTGCAAAGCGTTCTCTAACAGCAGCACTTGCAGCCTCAATCTGCGTGTCCAGTTCGCCAAGCTCTACTGATTTTTTTACTGTTTCCAAAACACTCAGCAATTCAGTGCCACTGCCAACTTCAATGCTGTTTTTGCCTTTTGCCAATTCCAAAACACGTGTGCCATAACGCACTTGCAAACACACACGTCCATTCTCAGCAACAAACCACCATTGCTTGATACGCTTGGCAGCTTCAACTGTTCTGCGTTCACCAGTCAGCTTGTCTTTGACATTGCGCATGCGAATGGGAGCAAACGTTTTTCCCTCTGCACTTGCACGTGCCAATTCAATTTGCTCCCACAGTTGATTGGCAAGTTTGTTGCGACGCAGAACAATTGGGCTGGCAGCTTGAGGGCGTTTAGCTGCAACCAATTTCAAACCATTAAAAGCACTCATTTCACTCTCCTTTGTTGTTGAACGAGTGCATGTAGTTTGCTGGTTTTGACAGGATTGGACGACTGAAATTCTGCCAATTTCACATTGGTTTTTGTTGATTTGCTTTGGTTATGCATAAATAAACTTATGCAGCAACAATCAAACGGACAAAAGCTACAACAAGCATACAGAAAACACATTGAACCTTACTCTAATTACGTGCAGTTCGCAGTTACGCTAACACTCAAACAGTCAGCACTTATACGAGTGCGCAGATTTGAAAATTATGGTGACGATTATTACGAATTTAGGGAATATTTGGACGAAGACAAGTTACGCAGCACTATCAGATTTTTTACAGCACAACTTACAAATGAACTTTACGGCAACCTAGCAAAGCACAAAAACAAACAAGATTGGGCAAAGCCGCTTGTGATTACAGTAGTGGAGGGAAGAAACACCCACAAGCTAACGCACTTGCATTTGGCAATAGGCAACATACCAACAACACACATAGAAAACATAGCTCACCACACACAAGCAGCATTTCAACGCTGCGACTTTGCCAACAAGCAGCTGTGCGTTAAGCACGTTACAAATGGCATGGGTTGGTTGGGTTACATAACAAAAGAAGTGGGATATACAGACAATGACGCATTGGACATTGTTGGCAGCACTATCCCCCCATTCATACAATCTAGCATCTGCACAGAAAGTCGTTTGCTAACTGCATGATTTGGAAAATTTGGTAGGGAAGCAGTAGAGGTTGAAGCCCTTTAATAATATTGCTTTGTTAAAACAAATTGGTAAAATGATTTAATGAAAAAACCATCGCAACTAACAAATGATGAATGGGCATTGCTGTATCCAAAATATACAATGAAGCAAATTGCAGAACAACTTCAATGTGGTGAAACAACAGTTCATAAATGGTTAAAGAAAACGGGAATAGAAGCTACAAAGAAAAATAGAAATATACGAAGTAAAGAACATAGCAGGAAAATTAGTATCGCAAATACTGGAAAGACTAGAGAGAAAACTGGCAAATTGAATACGTGTGAAATATGCAAAAAAGAATATTACGTAATCCCAGCACGTGCAGAAATTACAAAATTTTGCTCAATGAAATGTAAAGGAATATGGATAGCCAATAATAATGTAGGCTCATCGCATTACAACTACATTAAGAATGTAGTGAGGGAAAAAAATTGTGAGGGCTGTGGATGCTTAATGATTCATAAGCCTCCAAAACCAATTACCACTTTTCTTTTGCAAAAATTTTGCACAAAGACATGTGCAGATGTGCACGGCTTACGATACTTTGGTGAGGAAAATAAAAACTATAAAGGTGATACAGCAAGAAGAAAAAATAGAACAAGTCAGCATAGTAGATGGGCTGATAAAGTAATTCAAAGAGATTTATATAAATGTATGCGTTGTGACATAAGCGGTGAAGTTGCAACGTTGCAAGCTCATCACATTTTTCCATTTGAGCTTTTTCCAAGTAAGCGGAATGAAGTTTCTAATGGAATAACTTTATGTTCTAAATGTCATTGGGAAGTGCACGACACACTTGAAGAAAAATATATTCATACAACAGATGAACAAAGAGTCAAACGATTATCAAAACCTAAAAAGCATGTAATTGTTGTTGGTGAATTAGTAGAAAGAAAAGTATTTGGTAAAGACTCACGCAAATGGAAAGGTAATTGCTATTGGTGTGGTGGGCTTGTCATTAAGCGTTTAAGTGATGTAGTTGGAAAACGGAGTATTTTTTGTTCAATAGACTGTAGGGGCAAGCACAGTTCAATATTTAGATATTACAAAGAAGAAAATGCGCATCTCATTCCAATAACAGCAAAACCACCAGAGATAAAAGAAATTGCTTAGTCGTTAAATATTATGCAATTATTGACAATTAACAAAACTTCCCATTCGACTACATGTAAATGGAGTAATTGATTGAGGACGAGATTGTTGCTGCATTTGCATATTTAGATTGAGTAATTTATACGCTTGGTCTCGTTCAGCTGCTCTTCTTTGTTGTTCTGTCATATTGCGAATTTCTCTATTAGTAGACGCAGCGTTATCAACAGCAATTCTTACTTCATACATTCGCATCATACAATTTGCAAATCCATCTGTTCCTTTTGTAAATCCCCAATTAGAACAAGAATTAGCGTCATAAGTTTGTCTGTCTTATGCAATAGATTGATTGGAAATACATTGGTATGTATACAAATTAAATTCGCCGCCTCTACTGCCTGACAGAATTCCACCTTTTTCAAAATTAACTAATTTTGAAACTGAATTCTGCATTGAACATCTACTTTGTGCAATTGAGTTTGCTTCAAACTCTGAACCGTTTGAAAAGTGTTGACGAATTTCAAAATATCCACTGCCATACGAACTCTGCCTAATTTCAGTGGCACAGCCATTAAGAAGTAAAGCAAAAGTGATTGATAAAAATAAACGCATTTAATGCTCCTAAATCCATAACTATTCTATGTATACAAACACGTAAAAGCAAGCGAGCAAGCCCTACAAGCAGCTAAATACTCACAAGCTAGGGCTGGGTAGCAGCTAGCCCAAACAGCAGCACGTAGGGCTTGCTATGCAGTCCGTAGCAAATGAGTCCTACAAAAAACAAAGGAAATACATAAATGCTTTGGTTACAGCGTATCTCATTGAATTTGAACAACATTATGCAGCGTCAAAAAGAGGTTGCCCAAACAAAACAAAGAAAACATACTTATACACGTCACAACACAACATTTGGAGCAAATGGTATGTCACAAGCACGTGTATTAACTGAGCGAGAACTGCGTAAAGTTTTGAACTTTTGCAGCCAACAACCACACGCAACACGCAATCGTGCAATGCTGCTTTGCACACACATGGCAGGAATGAGGGTTGGGGAAGTGGCAGCACTACGCATATGTGATGTGCTGGGTGCAGATGGAACAGTTATGGAAGAAATTGCACTCTCAGCCAGCCAAACAAAAGGCAATCACAGTCGCACTGTATTAGTGCCCAAAAAGCTGCGTGACGAATTAACTGATTACTTGCAGCAACGCTTTGGACTTGCAAACTTGTTGGCAGTCACACTTACAGATACTCAACGTGCATTGTTCCCCACACAGAAAAATCCCAAGCGAGGATTTACTGCAAACACACTGTGCCAACTCATGCACAAAATCTACAAGGATGCACACATGACTGGTGCTACCAGCCACAGTGGAAGACGCACATTCATTACAAAATTAGCAGACAAAGGCGTTGGTGTGCGTGTGTTGATGGCACTGGCAGGACACAAATCAATCGCCACAACACAACGCTACATTGAACTTAATCCAACAGTGATGAAGGCAGCTGTTGAGCTGATTTAATTGTTAACTAACTTGAAAAATTTAGGTTCTGTATCAAATACAGAATTGACTCTGTCTATTAGCCTAACGGTTTTTGCAAATGTTCTAGCATCATGGCTTCCGAAAATGAATAGTGAACTTGACAAGGATTGCTTGCCTAAAGCAAATTGGTAGCTATACGTTTCGTTAAATCTGTTTAAAATTTTGAGTAACTCAAATTCATCTTCCTTACTCAATTTTCGCTCGATATTAAAAACTCTAGTAATGGCAAGTCTTTCATCGTTCTTCGAAAATACAATACGAGTTGAACCAATGTTGGCAATCGTAAATGTATCTCCAGCGTCTTCTTTTTCAATGTCATAACCCATGGCTATAAGTTGTTTTCTCTCTGGCGCATCTTGTGCTAGTGGAGCTGCGAGGGAAAAATTCATTGAAAATATGATAGTCAATAAAAATAATTTTTTCATTTTTTTCTCCAAAGTTCAATTTGTTATTTTGCCGCACGTGCACGTTTAGCAGCAGTCTTTCGCACAACACGTTTCTTTGCCACAGCAACACCATCTTTCCCAGCACGTGGTTTACGTTCAAGCACATACGCTTTAACTTCACGCATTGTTATGCCGTATTGTTTGCACAAACCACGCACAGTTGCCAGTGCATCGTCTCTGCCTTTGTTCTTTTCCGCAGCAATAGCTTCATCCATCGCTGCACGTTGTGCCAAAAGTTGTTCAAGTTTGCTCATTATTGACTCCAAGTTAAAAGTTAAAAGGTTGATTTTTACCACAATTCATCTTCTGTCACTTCTTTTTCGACAATGACGTCTGAAGATTTCTTACTAATCACATCTGCGAGCAACAACTTCTCTTTTTTTAGCTTTGATTGCCACCGCTCTTCTCCCATTATGTAATCTATGAAGGCAAACATATCTATCAACTTTTGAGGTACTGCTTTGTCAGCCTCACTTGCTTGCATAAATGCCAATTCGTTTGCTTCTAAAAAACCTCTCACATATACCCATAGGTTGTGATTGGTTAGTAAGTGATTTGACACAGAGTCATATGCGCCATTTTGAAATTCACCACCACGTATGTTTAGGTGATTCAGTGTCAGCAAATCACCTAATGGGCTTGAATAGGGAAAATGATAGCGACTGCCAGTATCAGCATAAATGGGATTTACTGGAGACTTGTGCATTGTCATTGCCCAGCTGGCGATGTCTTTGGTGAACTTTGGATAACGCACTACTTCTTGGTAGCGTCCAGCAGCTTGAAATGGACTTGCACTGTCGTAACTGATACGGAACTTATCGTTGTTGCAGTGATGTCTAATTGCTCGTTGTATAGATGTAAGCAGTACAGCCCACGTTGATTGACTAACACCCAGCACATGCATCCAATCTTGTCCCTTATCAAATGCATTATCGTCACGCATTGTTAAAACCATTTGCAAAACACTTTGCAAACCACCCATACCTTCAATACCTTCTTTTTTATTTTCTTTAATACCTCTCCAGCCTACGCTGCCAGCAAGTGCCCATCCATTCAATCTGTATTTTTTTACTGCGTTCCACCAAAGTTTCCAATCGTCGTGATTAGTTCCTTGCAATACATTTAACCATTTTGTTTTGCCGATTGCATTGCGTTTAATGTAATCTAAATTTCCAATACTTAAGTTAATTAATTCTTCAATACTGCATTTATGAAATGGTGTTTTGCTATTAGAGGGAAACTTTGCCCACAATGGCATATCAATTGTCATTGCATAGTCGCTGTTAGCTTCCAACCATTGCACTATCCACTTGCGAATATCACCACTCTTTTGCCAAAGCTCACATACCTCTGCACTCGTTTTTGCTCGCTTCAAATGTTCAGTGCCACGTAGTGTTCCCTTACCAATTTGGAAACCACCACTGTCACCTAAAATTGTTGTGCACTTTTTATCTCTGTTTGAAACTGCACACGCTTTAGGACGTGCGTCTGTAAACTGTCCAGCACTATAAAGTGCATATCCGTAATGCCACAGTTTACTTTTAGGATTTAGAAAATCCAAATCAACCATCGATATACCGCTAGGGAAGTCTCTATTTTTAGAAACCTTTTTATTTTTTAATGTATCGTCTACAGCACTAGCAAAACCGTACTGCATAGCTGGCAAATAGACTGCGAAATTTTCCCAACGTGGTGTTAAGTCAATTGCCATCTTTTGACTCCACTTTCACATTCATAGTTTTAAGTATTTCTATTTCAAGTTCAATCCTAGCTTGCGTAGTCTTTTCAATAAATTTGTTCTTGAAATTTTCATTGTCACCAATGTATTCATAAAACAAATCACTTTCACTTGTCATTAAATGACCATACTGATTTATTTCGTTTAGATATCTATCAATTTCAAATTCAAAATTTCTATAAAGAATAAGGTACTGTGAGTCGAAAATATCTTTTTTAATTTCATAAACTGAAAATATTAATGCAGAAATTATTACACCAATAATACCTACGTAACTATCTATTGGCTGAGCGAAAAAATAGACAATTAAAAAAGTAATTATAAAAAATACAAGAAATTTTATTTCATTTTTCCGTCTATTTTTTAAAGTATTTTGATATCCTTCTTGCAAATTTCTGTGTTGCTTTATTAGTTTATATTTGATTGCTTTTGAATTAATAACTTTATTAACGCGATTATCAAATTCACACTTTTCTAAATTAGAAAGTGTATCTACCTTGCTATCGAGATTTTGTCTTTGCATTTCCAATTGATTCATATTAATCACCATATGCAGCGAAAGCTGCACTGTTGCGTTTGGCACTGATAGTGCAAGTAGGCACACTCACTGTGTAAGTTGCCAATACAGTTTTATATGAGAGTGTTAGCACGTCATCGTTTGCTGTAATCTTTACGCTGCCAACTATATCTGCTGCTGCCAAACTTGCAAGAACAGGCAACAAGTCTTTGGTGAGAAACATTGGCTTAATAGACTTGTTTGATTTGCCAACGTTTGGTATGTCAAATGTCTTTGAGGACGTTGTTAAGTTACCATTTTCACCATAATGTTTGAACATTAACTGTGAGCGTCCTAATTCAACACGTATGGTTTTGTGTTGCGAACGTGTTATGTGTTCGCCATACTCAGCAAGCCAACTACCCACAAAGCTCACAAACAAATTTTCAATCCACAGTTTGTCAAAGGTTGCAGTCCATTGTGCAGCTTCAGCATACTCAGCATTCACGTCAGCTTGTGAACGACTGTGCTCACCCACTGTATCTAATGCATAAAAGTAAATTGCGCGACGACTACGCAGCAGCTTGTTTTCTAAAACTAGTTTATGACTGGCTTTTACATCTGTGTCACGTAACACAGGCACTTTGCTTTTGTCATTGGCTGTGTAGACACTTAAATCCCGCTTTTGAATAATTGCTTCTTCCAAATAACGTCTGTCTTGCACACGTAGGAAAACATCTTTGCTGCTTGCCAAAATGCTGGCTTTGGGTTTCACAACAGTTACAACGCTACAAGCTGTCCTGTTTTCACTTAAAACTATGTCGCGTTGTTGCTTACGGAACAGTAAACGCTTGTATTGTTTCATTGCAAGAACTTCACCATTAGCTGTCTTTACTTTTTTACTGTCTTGCAGCTTGTCTCTGTGCCGTTGCATTGCTAATGGAATGCTTTGTGTGCCAATTACTTCTATAAGCAATTGCAGCACAGTAGGAGCTGCTGTGGTGTCACGTTCATAGCTGGAAATAATTGCTTTTCGAATCTGTGCTTCTTCACTTACAGTAGCAAGCACAGCGAATGTGCCATTTGGTTTTGCACGTATCAATGCTAGTGCATAGCCCAATCGATTTACAGCAATGGGTTTAGTGCTTTGTATACTTGATATAGATTTGGCTGAAGCAAAGTGTTGCACGCCCAATTCCAAATGTTTACTGTCTTCCAGTGCTGTGTCTTCTGCACTTCGCCCAATTTTCGACTTCGATTTTTTAATTGGTTCGTTGTTGCTATCTTCGTAGTATTTGTCTGCACCAATCAGTTTTCGTAGCCCACCACTTGTATCAATAAATTGTGCCAGTCGCTCTTGTGGATGTGTTCTGTATGCGTCTTTGTTAGATTCATATTCTGTATGCAATTTACGTAAAGCATTGCTCCATTGTTGTAGAGTTGCACGGCTTTCGTCATTCCAATCAAGTTTCCAAGTTAAACGTAATAAGCGTGTGAACTTTTCTTCACCCACTACACTGTGTCCACCAATGTTGTGTTGTTTGTATTGTTCGTCTAAAAAACCTTTTACTTTGCTTGCGCGAACCCACCACAAGTAAACCCAAGCAAGCCCTTTATACAAATACTCATTGCTACGTATTCGTATGGCAGTTTGTTCTGCAGTATGTTCAAAGATTTTTTCAAGTTCTTTGACTAGGGCTTGTTTGTTTGTCATTGTGAGCCTTTAAAATTTTTTAACTACTCGCTGCAACTACAAAAATTACATAACATAATACTGCTAAAAAGAAAAATCCTAATGCCCATAAAATTTGGAAATGAAAAATACTTGCCAATGTCGAAAATGCTGCTGCTAGTCCACCAATTCCGAAAACTAGCATCCAAAACCATCTTTGCGTTATTAACAATATTCCTAACACTACAAGCCCAAATATGAAAGCACTTTCCATTTCATGCTTTCATTTCTATCTTTTTCAAACACTTACTAAAAAGTTTGTCGCAGTAATTTCGCAACACTGTTGCTAGCTCTTCAATCGCAGCAACTTTAGCATTGATAGATAATCCTGCTCCACCAACAGTTAAATCACCGTGCACAAATGAGTTTCTTGCAGCAGTAGCCACACACAGAATGTCACGTCCATTTGCCTCATAAAAATTAAGTAAACTTTTCTTTAATCCATCATTTTCATCTTTATCAACACTTTCAATTCCTTCAATCAAAAGGTTTTTTAATTTTATATTTTTACGTAATGTTGCTGCTAGTTCAATTTCATTTTTGATGCTGTGAACTCTTAATGTTTTTCTTTTCAACAATATCATTTCTGCTGCTCGCACTTCATCGTATGCAGCGTAAGCCAAAAATAGTTTCATAAAAGCTGTATAGCCTTTTGCAGTTAGGGGAGTAGTTCCGTCAATAGACATTGAACTAAATGAGCAAGCAAGCCTGTAACGATATTGGAATCGAGTAAGACTTTGCACAACTCGATGTTTGTGGTTTTTACCTTCTTTTAGCTGCGCCCATTTTGCGTGTTCAGTTGGCATATTGTTTAGAGTTGTCATTTCATCGTCCTTAAATTTTTAATCTTTGAAATTAAATTCGTCTATGTCTATTTTGTGCATTAAATAATTAACGTGTGCTTCTTCAATAAAATATTTCAATAATTGAGCTGCAGAAAATAAAGCTATTCCTATAAAACTCGTTTTAAACAAGACTGTGTCGCCAAAGACTATGCAAAGGGTTGAAATACCTAGTCCCCATTCCCATCGATTTCGTTTTTTAATTTTGTTTTTTAAGTCCTCGTCCCATATTTTGTAAAGTTCCATTTTGCTTGTAGAGTTAGAACTAATATTTGTGTGAAAGGTATTACTCATTTGTCCTCCTTACGTTTAGTAGGATTTACTTTTTTTCTACTCTGTATCGCGCCAATGTTCATTTCGCCTTCCAAGTGTGAGGCGTAGAACCTATCAATCATTTCTGGCGAGGTTCTGGCGTTGCGTGCCAATGTCAGCAAGTCCAATCCATCCCCATACAGCAGTCTATACATGATGCATGTGTGGCGCAAGCTATACAAGCTGCGCTCCTCACCACGTGCGCCAACTGCCAACTTGGTTTGTGCCAGCACCACGCTGAATTGACGCTGTAGCTGAGTGAGCGCAGCGTCTCTGCGTTTTTTAACCTCAGCGTCTGTGTCTTTGGGATTTTGCTTTTTGAACTTGGGCAAGAACACATAGTCCTCTGGCGTTGCCATGTTCTTGCCACTGTCGCTGCTGTAGTGCAGTTCACGCTGTCGCGCATACACACGCACTGCATTGCTCATTGTGACTATTGGCTTGTCGTGCTTTTTGCTGACTGGCAAATTCAATCGCAAATACTTGTGCTCGCCATCTATCACTTCCACATGCTTGTGCTGCAGCCACTTAACGTCTGTTGGGCGAATGAAGCTGTTGGACATGAATGTAATTAGGTTGCGCAAGTCCAAAGTCATTTCAACTCTGCGCAGCAGTTCACTCCCAGCCACCTTAGCTTGCAGTGCTTTGCCAGCTGCTGTGCGTGGTTTGTATGTGGCTGGCATGCGCTCACTGCAGAAAATCTCTTGTGTGCCATCCTTGTTGGTTAGCTTGCGAATTTCCCAAGTCTTTCCATGCATGCGTTGTGCACAGCGCCACAGTGCGTAATACTCGTTCACGTTGAACCAGCCACGTGGTGAGTCAACCTTTTTTACTTTGGGAAACTGAGGAAGGTGTGCAATGTAGCCACGTCTCTGCGCCAGCCTCAATGTTTTGCTTACCAATCCAACATAGTTGCTGATTGTTGGTGGTTTGAGGTTATCTCGCGCGAGTTTGTTTATGAACTGTTCAAGCTTGAAGTAGTCAATGTCAGCCAGTGCCACACGTTCAAAGTAGGGCAGCACTTCTTTGCGCAGCCTATATTTGTCGTTTTGCTGCATTTCTGCACTCAACTCGTCACGTCTAACCAATTCATCTTGTTGTTCAATCAGTGCTGCTGCACAGCTGCCAAATGTTGACTTGTTGCCACTGCTAACCACACCATGTAGGCGTTGGTAATTGATTTCGTCGTAAAAGCTTTTGGCGTATTCAATTGCTCGCTGCTTGCTTGTTTCCTTTGTGCTGCGTCGCAGTATTCGTCCTTCTGCGTAATAGCGTGTCCACCAAAATGGTGACGCTGAAAGCTGATAAATCACCAGCTTTTTGGGATAGTTGGCTACATGTGTGAGGTTGTATGCAGTTGTTCTGTGCTGCTGCGTTGGCGCAGCTTGTGCCACTGACTTGGCTGTCTTGCGTGGCTGCTTGGTGAATTTAGGCACTTCCAAGTCAGCAGCAGCCTTTGTGCGTTTGGCACGCACTGTTTTGGCAGCAGTGGCTTTAGTTGCCACGCACACACTCCACAGCTACGCAGCAAGTATTCTTGTGCGCAGTGCAGTTGAAAACAAAAGAAAGTATTTTTTGAAAACCAAGCATTTGTAGTTTAGTCTATACCCAACTACAAATATTAGCAACCACTATCGTTGTAAGCGTTGCTGCTACTCAAAAAAGTGGTCGGGGTGAGAGGATTTGAACCTCCGGCCTCCACGTCCCGAACGTGGCGCTCTACCAGGCTAAGCTACACCCCGATGGATATCAGTGTAACAAAGCACTGTGGTGCGACAGATGTGTGCCTTCATGGTTTTTTGC
>Ga0214921_10009275_pt1 | contig 12492 bp, 10 predicted proteins | sample LL1505_MetaG_FD_177992 | JGI IMG/M metagenome (GOLD analysis project Ga0214921, IMG submission 177992) | Freshwater microbial communities from Lake Lanier, Atlanta, Georgia, United States - LL-1505 | ecosystem: Environmental > Aquatic > Freshwater > Lake | place: USA: Georgia | collected... | reverse complement strand
GAGGAGGATCGGGCGGCGGCAAAGCCCCGCAACAAGCACAACCTATCGACTACGCGGCAATGATGGCAGCGGCATCCGGCGCCGCGACCGCGCAAATCAAACAGCAGTATAAGTCGCTCATTGAGAACTACCCGTCTCTGGAGACATTGTCCCTCGGCACGGTGGACGCCATCAGCGGCCGTCTCGGCGATAAGCCGCAGCCAATCTATGAGCTACGCGAAACGAAGAACAAGCGTGGCAAGGTCACAGGCTACGAGCGCGTGCAGGTCGGCACTTCGGAGCCGAATAAGCAGAGCATTGATGCTCTCAACTACATCCGGCAAGGCTTGGCCATCGGCAAGATGGACCCAGCAGCGGCCGACCCTACGAGCATTGAGAAGGAGCTTTACGCCCAAGGCGAGCGGGATCTGGCCCTTGGGCGCTCTCTCTCGCCGGAGCAGATCCGCGAGAGCCAGCAGTCGGCCCGCGCCTCGATGTCGGCTCGCGGCCTTGGCAGCAGCATGGCGACCACGGCGGCTGAGATTCTTAACCGCGACTCTTACGCATCGCAACGCGAGCGCGAGCGTCAAGGATTTGCCTCGGCGGCGAACGACCAGTTTGTCAACAATATCACCAACCGCCGAATGAATCTGGCAAACACCTACTTCGCTGGTGCTGGCAACCTCATCGCAGCCGATCCGTATAGCCGCGCGCTTGGCCCCGGCTTGCAATACAGCGGCGGCACTCAGGGCAATCAGATGCAGCAGATTGGCAGCGCGTTCAACTCGGCTAACCAGATGGCGGGCAATGTGGCGAGCTTCAATGCGAACATGCTAGACAGCCGTTACAACTCCTACATGAACAACAACGCGGCGATGAATGCGGCGCGCATGCAGGCTTCGGCAAATGGACAGGCTGGCACAATGGGCATGATAGGCGGCATTGGTGGCGGCGCGCTCATGGGCGTTGGGCTGGCGCTCTAAAATGGATCAACTCGTCGCAGACACTTGCCGCAAGGCGGAACGCTGGCTCACCGAGTTCAGGAATCCGTGCGTGCTTTGGAGCGGAGGCAAGGACAGCAACGCCATGCTGCACATTCTGCTGAACAGAGTCGGCGTCAAACTGCCGTGCGTGCAATACCGCGACCCTTGGTTCCGGGACCGCTATGAGCTGGCTGACGCGCTGACACGCGCATGGGATCTTGACGTGCATGACTACCCGCCAAGCCGCGTAGCCTTGACTGACGGAACATCGCCAGACGGAACGCACCAGATTGACTTTCTCAAGTATCAACAATGGGGACAACAGACTGCGCTCATCATCTCAATAGGTTCGCAGCCCCCAGTAGACGGAAAGCCGTGGCGCTGCGGGTTAGATGCTCTGCAACGTCCTGTCGGCGCCTTCGCTTGGCCTTGGGACGCATGCTTCCACGGGCAGAAGTCGGCAGACGTTGACCCCATCAAGGGATCGCTGCCTCTTGCCGCTGACGCCGTCCGCATTGCTGACGCGCCAACGCAACTTTACCTGATGAGAGACTGGAGCGATGCGGATGTCTGGCGCTATTTAGAGGCAGAAGGCATACCCAACGACGATACGCGCTACGGCCTCAATAGCAGCGGCGCGTGGACCCATCTGGATGACAAGTCGCGGAACGCTGACTATCCACACGTCTGCACGCGCTGCATCAGCCGCGCCGAGACTGACACGGTATGGTGCCCAAAGTTGTGCGCGCAGGTGAACAACATCTCGGCGATCCTTCCTTACGAGGATCACGCAAATTCAGCACAGGGCTTTGAGCACAGGTCACAAAACGTGGCTGGCCGGCCAATAACCAAGATCACAGATGGCCGCGCAGCGGCTTAACAAAAGGAGACAACAACATGCAATATGCACCAATAGTAAGCGATCGGAGCGGTGAGTTCAGGGCCGCAGGGATCATCGGAGCTTCACAAACCAACGCCAACACGCAACAACAGATGGGACAAAACATCGGCGGGGCACTTGCCTCTATCGGAGGCATGTACGGCGAGATTGAGGGCCAGAAGGCCAAGGGCCGCGCCTTCAAGGATGTTTTCAAAATCGTCTCGCCATCGCTTGGTATTTCCATGGAGCAGCTCGAAGCGGTCTCCGGCGGCAAGCTCAAGAATGACATGGACTGGTACAATGTGAGCGAAACCATCTCGCCGCTCATGCCATCGCTGATCAACGCGCAGATGTACAGCAAGGGACTGTCTGCAAAGCAGGCTGCTCCTGCTGCAAAGCTCCAATACGGAGCCGCGGCGCAGGTCGCATCGGGCCAAGGCCGCGTGACCGCGCCGCCTTCTGGGATCAACTTCGACGCAGTTCCTTAACATGGGATCACGCAACAACCAACTCCCTGCTCCTGTTGAGCCGGCGCTCCCTCAGTGGGAAGGCGACACATACGACGAGAACCTGCCTCCGTTGAATCAGCTCCCTGGGGAGGACACCAGGTTTGAGCAAGACCTCTACGGCGACCAAGTTCCGCAAGAGGTTGCCAATGACGTTGCCAATGCTGCTCTGCCAGCCGACGCAGAGATTCCGCAGACCGGCATGGGCTTTGACTTTAACTCGCTCAACGTGCAGACCCGCGAAGACTTTGACCGGCTCCCGCTTGAACAGCAGGAGCTGCTGAAAGCCATGAAGCGGGGCGTGCAGTTCACGCCGGCTGGCGCCGCGGATTTTGTGCTCAAGCAGCAGGCGGCTCGCATACAGCAGGAGCAGCGGATGGCAGAAAAGCAGGGTGGCTCCGATCAAGCGCGTGCAGAAATGATCCAGCAAGCCAACATCGACAAAGTCCGTGCCGCTTATGACGCCAACTTAAAGGTTCAACAGACGCTGGACCGGCTGCAAGGAATTAAGCGCAAAGAAGATGGTAGTGTTGTTGAAGACGGTGGCAGATGGAAACCATACGTTGGCTTTGACAGTTCGCTCAACAGTTGGGCGCCCGCCGGAACCGACCGACGCCAATTCGGTATTGATCTACAAACTCTTAAAGATCAATTGGGATTGGCCGCAAGAGGGTCTCTCAAAGGACAAGGGCCGGTATCTGATTTTGAGTCAAAGATGCTTTTGAACGCTGCGGCGTCAGGGCTTGACCCATCAGGAACAGAAGAATCGTTTGGTTCTACTGTAAAACAAATCCGCGAATACAACGACCAACAGATGAATCTTAACAAAGGACTTCTGCAAAGGTTTGAGAGCGGAACCAATAGTTCTCCCGCCTTGCAACCCGCGGCAGCTTCTGCGCCATCCGCGGATACCCGCCCTCGCAAATCGCTGATGGGCACCACCTACGCCGTAAACTCTGACGGCACGCTCGAAAAAGTAGCCAAATAACGTGACACTGCCTGACAAGCTGACGGCCGCCGAGTTTGAGCGGCTCAAGGCGCAGGAGCAGCGTATGCTGAACTCCGGCTCTTGGGTGCCGCAGGCTGAGGACATTTACGCTGCGGAATTAAATGCCAAGGCGACGAAAGACTCGGCCCCGGCGACCATGACGGCGCAACAGGCTGATGCCGCAGAGGCGCAGCAAAGCGTGGAGGCTGAGACGCAATTTGGCAAAGCAATGGGCGCTCGCCCTGACTACTGGTCCGGTCCCGCAATCAATCCCGCCGACAGCGAGCCGAAGACCATTGAGGAGCTTCGGCGCAAGCAGCAGGAGCTTTACCACGACCCTAGCTACGACATGACGTTTGATGAGTGGAAGGATTACACTCAATGGCAGCGCGAGAATGAGGGCGCTGTCACTGGATTTTTCAAAGGGCTGTCTGGCGCTCCGGCAATGCTTGGCCAGCTTGGAGCTGGACTTGTCAAAGAGCGGGCGCAGCAAGCCATGCGCGCTACTGTTGGGCGCGATCCCATCGGAGCGGCGACGGCAGAGGTGGCCACGTTCAAGGAAATGGGCCGCAAGATTGGCGTTGGCCTTACGCAGCTCACAGACTGGGCTGGTGGAAAGATCAACGACATTGTTGCGTCTGGCCGTCGCGTGGGCCAAATGCAGGCCAATATCGTCCAAGCACTGCGTGATTCTGGCAAGCTGACCGGCGACCCAATCCAAGACAACACCACGATCCAGCAAGCCATTGATGAGGCTGCTGCGCAGGGCATGTTTGAACCTACGCATCAGCAGGTTGAGGAGGACGATGAGACAGGATATCAGCGCTACCAGCGCAATCAGGCGTATCAGCGTGAATACATGGGAGTGACGCAGTATTCCATCGGCGGCACCCCGGTAACGCTGCCAGATGTCAAAAAGACGGCGACCAATCCGGTGACTGGCCAAGTCGAGCAGCCGATGGAGACAACGGCAACGGTCGGAGCGATGGCGCTGTCTCCGGAAAACTTTATTCCAGTTGGCGTTGGTGCGCTTTCCAAGGTGCGCATGCTCCGGCGCTTTGCCAGCCTAACCGGCAAGGCATTCAAGCTCGGCGAGGAAGGTGCGGCAGCGCTTGACGGCATGATGATGCGCGGTGCCGACAGGCTGACATCCAAGCTGCCCTTGGTCGGCGATCTTTCGCTCAACAAGCGCATGGCTGCTCTCGGAGGTATCGGCGCTGGCGCCGCCTACCTCGATTCTCAGACAGACTCTCCCATTGTCGATGTCATCGCCAAGCCGTTGATTGTGGCCGGGGCATTCCTGCCAACGGTTAAGGCGTCTGGAGCCACGCTTCGCAAGGCAGGATCGGCATCTGGTGCAACGTGGCAGGTCATCAAGGAGATGGACGCCGGAGCCATGGGAACAATGCGCGCCGAAACGGCTGCGCGCATGGCGAAAAGCGGGAAGTTCAATCCTCGCTATGCAAAATATATGGAGCGAGGAGCCGAGGGCGGCGTTGAGTCAACACTTCGCCGCGTCAGCAATAACGCTGACATGCCGGAGACGCTGCGCAAAATGGCGCGGTCTGCGGATGGCATCGGAATTACCCAGCTCGCCCGCGGAGTTGACGATGTGGTCAGCTCTGCCGCGGTCGCCGGACTAGCTGCAACACCGTTTGCGCTAGTCGCTCCAGATAGCGAGACGGCCGGAGGAATTGTTGGCGGTGCGCTTCTTTTGGGTGGCACGACCGGAGCGGCTGGCCGCGTGATCGGCCGCCGGTCGTCACGCACAGACGCTGACATCGCCCGCATGATGGTGGATGTGGAGATGGCTGGCGGTGATGCAGGATCGCTGGGCGCACTCAGTTATTCCGGCCTAGACATGCTGTCTGCCATGCAGGGCATCACTAGCGGCAAGGTGGATTTCATCCCGCTGCGCGCCCAAGAATACCGTGCCAATGCAGACGTGAGGGCCAACGGCGGCGAGACCACAGCGGGACTGCACATTGAGCAGGCCACAGACGGCCGTGCCAAGGTCTACGTCAACATGGGACACGCGGCGCCGGTGGCCGGCCGCGTGAGCATTCGCGCCGTGGAGAACGGCAACGTGGTTCGCATCAAGGGCAAGGACGGCGAGTCAGACTTTACTTTTGTGCCCAATGAATACCCGCTGCTGGTCAAAAGCGGCGACTTTGTGGAACCCAATGCTCACCTCGCCCGCGGACTGTCGCCCACGCACGTCCTCCCGCATGAGATTGGGCACGCCATCCTCACGTCGAACATCCTCAACGGCACGGTGCGTGACGACCTGCGCAACCTTGTCAACCAGCGCTACGACACTCCGGGCGTTGAGCTGCGCGGACGCGAGTATGTGACGCGCTTGGTAGACAAGGATATCATGGCCGGCGCGCACGATCAGCTACCGGACAAGCTCACGCAACAGGAGTTTGACGACATCTCAAGCGGCCGCAAGACCTTGGCTGACGTTCTCAAGGGCAAGCCGGTCAGCGAGACCCAGCGCGCCAAAATGATCGATGATAGATACCAAGAGATGCGCGAGCGCAGCATCGCTCAGGGCGACAACCCGGACGGCTTGGATGTGTTCCGCGATGAGATCGTGGCCGAGACCTTCAACTCGCTGTCGGACGGTATTGATTTCCGCCGCATGCGCACAGGCGGCCCGCAGGTGATGGAGAGTGTGCTGGCAGCAACAACCCGCGTGTTTGAGACGCTAGGAATGGCATTTGATAAAAGCACCGGAAAGCCGCTCGACAACCCATCGGTCATCTTCCGCGACAACCCGCTGATGAAAGACCCGGTGATGCGCAAGCGCATGCAGGAGCACCTGCGCAATTACGAGGCGTGGATGGTTGGCATGGAGCAGGCCGGAGCGCGCGAGCAGAAGGGCACTCAGATCAGCGTGGACGGCTCTGCCGAGTCGGCCCGCCGCAGCACACACACTAGGCTGCGCGCCAACGAGAACGGAATCCTTGAGAATGACCTAATCTTCGTTGACCAGAACGGCATTGCGCAGTGGAAGCCGCAGGGCGTGCTTGACCAGCAAGAGCGCGGAAGGTCTGCCCAAGTTGGCCAGCTCTACGACAAGAACAAGATCGTGGCGCCTAACTCCGCACAGTTTGGCCTGCGGCGCACCGGCGGCGGACGCACCATCATCAGCGGCCCGACACTTCCGGCGAAGTTCGACGTACTACGTTGGTTCCCTAAGCACGTCCGCGAAATGGCACGCATGCTTGAGGGTAGCCGTGACCGTGGAGCCAGCCACATCTTCAACTACAATACCATCGGAACCGGAGAAGGCGGCCGCTACCGCGTAATCAACCGCGGGGATGTGCGAGCGATCCTCCGCGAAGGCGCTTTCCTCGGATGGGAAGCAACCAAGGCCGGACACCTCAAGGCCGTCATCATGGACCTCAACGCCTTCCGCTCTGCGGCGATGAAGGCGATCAACAAGGGCGAGCTTGCAGTCTTCAACAACGACATGGCGCAGGTGCATGCCGACCTGCTGGTCTACCTATCCAATCACAAGAACGGACTTCCGGGCGAAGCGACCATTGGTCAGCAGAAGCGCGACATGCTCAACGGACTGATCGGCACCGGCACCGCCGTGCAGCGTGACATCAATCCGCTCCACACCGACCTCAATCCTCGAGGCAGCGTGCGCACCTTCCGCATCGACCGCGTCAACGACATCACGCCGACCGGCCGCGATGGCTACCACTTTGACTACGACAAGATTAAGAACAACCGCATGCCCCAGCAAATCCCGCGGGAGGCTCAGGGGATGCCGGATGCCGTTGAGACGTTAACCACTGACCAACTCCAGCGCCAATACAAGGAGAACCAAGGCTACCTCGGGCTGTCCACTCTAGGCATGCGTGAGGGCCGTCCGGTGCGTGGCGGCGCGGCGCAGACCCGCGAGCTGCTCCGGCGCAACGAGGCGATCACCGCAGAGCTGGAGCGCCGCGGATACAAGGGAGAAGACGAGCAGTTGCAGCGGGCGCTGCAGAGGCGTGGGCAGGCGATGCCGGATGCGCAGCCTGCAGAGGTTCGCCAAGACGGCACGGTGGTTGCCCCGGAGGACGCTCCAACTTTCACGCTCCCGCGCCGTGCGATGGCGCGGTTTATGCCAGACACTGGCATCAACCTCGAGGACTACGCCGACCGGCCCATCGTTGCGCTGCCGGCCGACCGCATGGGCATCGGCCAGATGCGCGTTGGCCCCAAGGGCGCCGAGCAGATCCTCAGCGTGCCTGGGCAAGGCGGCGCAGGATTCATGGAGATTTACAACGGCGGCGGCTGGGCGTTTACGGACACAGCTACCGCCGACCGATTCCTCGGAAGACTGCGCGAGGTGGCACGTCCGGGAGATACCTCGGTGATCGTGGGCATCACGGCGCTCAACGAAGTCAACCATCTCAAGAACCAGACCGGCCAGCTCGCCTATGTCGAGGCGTTGGAGGCGGCGATCAAGAACAAGTCCATCTCAAGGAAGCAGGCTGACGCGCACATCCGCGAGATCGCCAAGCGTATATACACGTCTGAGGCATCACCCAAGGCGCTGACTCAATCGACCCGCGACAAGTTCAAGGCGATGCGCAGCTTCGATGACTTCCAGAAAGCTGTCCGCGCCAAGTCGCTCAACTTTGCCGACGCCGCATGGCTGCTGGACAAGATGCAGCAGCGCACGCTGCCGGTGCCCTACAAGGAAGCGCGCGACATCGGCATTGCCTTTGACGATGTGGCGAGGCAGACGGCCGACCCGCGCTACGCGGACGTTCCGTTTGGCACGGTGGTGGCGCTGCTGGAAGTGCCGATCAATCAAGCGCCCTCGAAGAATCCCTTCCACTATGCTTATCCTGCCAAGGTTGAAGGCAACCGCATCGGATTCTTGAGCAAGTTCCAGAACATCGACGACCTAACCGGCGACCCGCGCATCCGCAACAAGCAGGGCCGCGTGACCGCGCAGCCGCTGCAGACGGTGCTTCCGGTGATGGACCGCATTGGTCAGCCAGCGCGGGCGCAGTTTATGCCGGATGCAGATCCAATATCTGCGGCGGCCGTTCGAGAGCAGGACGGCAGTATTTTTACCGGCCCGCTTCACACAACGGCCATCGAAAAGGCCATGGAGGCAGGATACAAAAGCGGTGGATACGCTGAGGAAGATTATGGATTCGTCACCAAGGGCGGCCGGTTTCTTTCTTCACAACAAGCCCGAGACTATGCCATCGCCCAAGGTCAAGTGACACGCCAAGGCATTGACAAATGGGAGCGAGAGCTAGGCATTGATGGAATGCCGGGGCTAGAGTCTGGCGCGTTTGCTTTGGCAAAATCTGAAGCAAAGAAATTTAAAAGATTTGATGAGGATTTTGCAAAAGCAGTAGCAAGAGAAGACAAGGATGCGGCCCGAAAGATTAATGACCAAGCGGCCAAAGAACTGGGACTAAAGCCTGTGATTCACGCAACGAGCGCAGAGCCATTTGCAGAGTTTAAGATTCACCCAGAAGGAGACATACAGCACGGCTTTCCGGCGATCTTCTTTTCAGACAAAGACATGGGATTTGGGCGGCATCGAGATGCCAAAGGGAAAAGGCGCGTGGAGGCGTTTTACATCCGCATGGAAAGACCTCTTGACCTGCGGAAATACAAGTCCAACACAGAACACCCTGCGTATCAAAAGGCTTACGATCAATATGGGAAAGTGTTTGAGAAGGCCATAGAGCAAGGCCGAGTTACAGAAGATTCGGTAGTGCTTGGCCCGCTGCTTGATGAGTTGCCGTTTGACAGCTTATTGTTGGATGAAGCTCAAGGGTTCAGTTATGCAGTTTTGGACCCGTCACAAATCGTGCCCGCCGAGCCGATTTTGCGAGATGCAAGCGGCGCTGCAATTTTGCCGTCACAACGATTTGCTTCAGCGCTTGCGACTAAAAACACAATAGCAAGGCAGGCCAACAAATAGCCCCTCCGGCACGCCCGGAAGGAGACTTGAGGCCCGCTCCGGCGGGCTTCGTCATTTGTAGAGGCTGTCCGGCAGCGTGACGCTGGACTCCCACGTTGCGTAGTGCCGCAGGGTCGCGGCCGCCGTCTGATGCCCGAGCAGCTTCGACACTAGGCTGATCTTCCCGGTGGCGACCAACCAATCGCTTCCCGCCTGTTTGCGCAGCGTGTAAAGAAGCTGGTCGCGGTCGGGCAGGTAGCCGCGAAGGAAGGTGTTGAAGACGCGCATGAGCCAGTTGTATCGCGTGTAGGGCGTGCCTCCCGGGATGGCGTGGTCGTCGCAGGCCAGCAGCTCGGCAGCCATGTCTGGCGGGATGCCGATGTCGCGTTCGCCGCGGCTGCCGGTCTTGAGCGCAAAGTCTTCCGAGGGACGCTGCCGGACGCACAGGAAGTGCTGGTCCCCTCGCCTTTCGATCCAGCCCTTGCGGAAGCCGGCGATCTCGCTGGGACGCAGTCCGAGGTAGCGGGCCAAGATCCACGCGCGCCGGATGCCGCCGCCAGTGACCTTGGTCGCCTTGTCGATCTCCTCCAAGGTCTCCGCGGGCAATGGCTGGAAGGCATCAAGGTGGACGCGCAGTCCGGTGCGGGTGCAGGCGTCTCGGAACTCGCTCATGTCAGGCATGCCGTCGAAGCCCTCCCAGTCGTTCTGCCGCGCGAAGATCGCCCGGGCGCTGGCGAGGCAGGACTTTTGCGTGCTGGTCTTGACCTTGGCGTTCTTCAAGTAGGCGGCGACCAGGGCGCGGTTGAGGCGGGAGAGCGCAAGGTCGCGGACCTTCTGGCCGTCATCGGTCTGCAGGGCAGCCTTGATCACGCGGTAGAGGCAATTCACATTGTCCCTGCGGTAAGCCACAGGGCTTATCAATAAGTAATGGTCACATGCCTTTCCAACCGTGTTGCTGGTATCGCGCCGCATGAATCCTTGCAGCGCCTTGATGCCCTCGTCCGCCGTGCGTTCGAGGATCAGCTTGGCCTTCACCTTGGCAGTAGGCAGGTCGGATGTGCCCAGACTGATGCGCTGCCGGAGCCGCTTCTCGGGATGGTAGAAGCGCATCCGGTAAAACGGAGACTGAGCAATGAGGTAGATCTTGCCGGTCAGCCCTCGGGCCTTGATGACGATGTCCATGCGGCACCAATGGCACCGCGCACCGCCTCAGTCAAGCGCACTGTGTCAGCAGTATGCCAGTCGCTGTGTCACGGTGTGGCATGCGAGTCAGCATCTGTTGGCACCTGTAGGCACCATACTTACAGAATAAAACCCAATTTGCTCCCGTAGCTCAGGGGATAGAGCAGCGGATTTCTAATCTTTGCTCTACCCCTGTTGCTATGCGGGTTTCCGGTCGGCGTGCCGGATAATGTGTCAGCAAAAAAGCGCCTCTCTGCGGCAAATATACTCCTCAATCACCGCAACCTCTTCGGCGAATGGCAGGACATCGAGGTCAGCGCACGCATGCCGCACGCAGGTATCGCTGAGGCATTGCCGGCGCATCATGGCGAAAAGCTCGGGGCTGTCGAAGCGGCGGCCGGCCAAGCGGATGCCATCCCATGGGAACGTGCCGGTGGCGAGGTAGTCGTGCTTGGTCATCGCACAGATCGCAGTTGCTGCATGTATCGCCGCTGGGCATCGGCCAGGATGAAGACCACCCGCTCTGGGATCGGCGCGCCGGCGTTGTACTCCTTGTACTCCCAATCGGAGTAGTCGGCCATCTCGGCGCGCAGCACATGCGCCTGCTGGAAGTCCCGCCAGTTGCCCTCCGGTGTGGCTGGCAGCTTGATGACGCACGGCGAGACGCCGACGACCTCGTTGTTGTACTCGATGATTGCGTTGGGCGGCGACGTGACGACCTGCACCGGCACCATGCGGATACCTTGGCGGACCAGCACCTCGGGCGCCGTCTGGCAACCAGCGAGCAGCACCACCAAGGCCAGAGGAGCGGCGTGTCTGGCGATGGCGGCGATCATTCGGCAACCTCCAAGGGCAGCGCAAGCTGCGGGTCCGCGGCTTCCTTGCGGGCCAATTGAACCGTGTGGGCGTGCCTAATGACAAGCTCAGTCAGCTTGAGCGCAGCGCCGACATCGTAGTCGTGCGTGGCGTTAAACTCCGCGGCGGTCTGGACGATGGCGTGGGTGTTCATGTTAGGCGGCGGTTTGAGCGGCAATACGCGCAACGGCCAGCTCGTTTTGCTTAATGCGACGATTGGCCGCAGCGCAGCGCGGGCAGATGCTGCCATCGTGCTCGTCTTTTTCGGACTGACCCCAAGCGCCGCCTAGCTGACGACCGCTGCAGAGCGTGACGTAGTAGACGCCGAAGAGTTTGCCAGTTTTATCGCCACGCGAATCAAGCCGGCGACCGATGTGCCAGTATCCTTGGGACTGGTTGCTGTTGATGAAACAATACTGAGGTTTGGCCTCAAGGTGGTGTTGTGTTGTCATGTGGTGTGTCGATGCTGTTGGCATCTGTTAGCACCTTACAGCATCTGTAGGCATTTACCAGAAAAATCTTTGCCCCTGTGCAAAATAGTTACTTCTCTCTGTAAATCAGCGACTTACTGGAGGGCTTTTTCCAGCTTGGCGGCCATCCCGCCGACATTGCGCAGGATCATCGACCGGAATTGCTCGGTCATTGGGCCGCCGAAGGCGTCCTCGAGATCCATGTAGAACTCCAGGGCGACTGCGGTGTATTTCGCCGAGCTGAGATGCGCGGCCGGTGCTCGGCGCTGCATTCTATCGTGGGTGCTGCCGCTGACGTTGGCGAAGACTCCCTTTCGGGGGCCGACCAGACGTTTTGTTTGTTGTTTGCTCATGTGGTGTGGTGCTGTGAGGCGCTTACAGACTCCAACGGATGTCCACAGATGTCAAATAGGGCGATGACCCCATTGCGCCCCAAAATGGGTGCAAAAAAAGCTCTTGCAGTATTGGCATCCTTTGGCATTCTTTGGCGCATCGATGCACGCCCACCTCGCCCTCACCGTCAAACAAGTTGCCCGCGGACTCGGGGTCGGAGAACGCGCCGTGCGCGGATGGATCGCCCGGGGCGAACTGCCGGCCTTCAACATCGGACCCAACAAGGGCACGCGCATCTCGGTGCGTGCCGTGGAGAACTTCATGCAAGCGCGCACTTTCAACGCCGCTGATGCCAACAGATGCCAACAGACTGCGGACAAC
>Ga0214921_10009274_pt1 | contig 12492 bp, 25 predicted proteins | sample LL1505_MetaG_FD_177992 | JGI IMG/M metagenome (GOLD analysis project Ga0214921, IMG submission 177992) | Freshwater microbial communities from Lake Lanier, Atlanta, Georgia, United States - LL-1505 | ecosystem: Environmental > Aquatic > Freshwater > Lake | place: USA: Georgia | collected... | reverse complement strand
TTACAACACTTATACCTTCGGCAATTACCGCATCACACATGAAAACGGGTATTGGTTTGTAGACCCAACCACGCCTGTTGCTCATGGGTGGAAAACTTGGTTAGAAGGCACTATCAGGTGTAATACACGAGATGATGCTTTCCGTATAGCAAATGTATTCACAGGTGAGGAAGTTATCACAAGTGGTATGCGAGATGTTATGAAGTTCGTCATAGACGAAGGAAAGGAGAAAAGTGCCTAACACACGGATACCCCCTAACGAGGGTACTTACGCTGGCTACTATCGTGAGATAGAAACTCACGAGTGGTACGCACAACTCACACAAGCAGGGCGTGATGCGCTTAATAAAATCATCATTGTACCTGCTGGTTGGGGCATGTGTTCTTGTGGTACTGGCGGTGCTTTGTACCAGCAAGAGATATACCTTGACGAAGGCGGATACACGCTTCTCGTACCACGCTGTAAGAAGTGTTCACGCAACAAGGCACTCGAAGGCGCACTCGAAAGCGTAGATTTTAATACTCTCTACGCATATCTACCTAATCACAGTACGACAGGCTTGTACAATGAAATCCTGCCGTACACTTTCCTACCTACACATGACGAGCAACGAGATACATGCGAGGTGTGTTCAGGATACATGTTCGAGGCAACCGACCTTCGTGTATCAGAGCGCCAGACACTCATAACTATCGCACAAGATGATGCTGGTGATGAATACACAGTTCACTCATCATGTATGTTTAAGTGTGAGTGTGATAAGTACATGGTTGACTCACATGCGTACAACAAGATAGACGGAAGCAAAGTGTGTGAGGAGTGCTTCAGTAAATATCAGGCAAGCGGTGATATAAGTACATGTGCTTGGTGTGATGGTTTCTTTACGGAAACCTATTATTCTGAGGCACGGGACAGACGCTTGTGTGATGGTTGCTACGATCAATCGTGGGATTGTGAGAATTGTGGCTACGAGATGTACGAGAATATATCTCACGAGTGTTATCGCCACAACGACAGCATAATCTACGAGTACATGTACAAGCCTGACCCTGAGTTTTTTGGGTCAGCCGATTATTACTTCGGGCTTGAGTTAGAGGTCGAGGACAATAGCGGTTGGGGGTGTGAGAGTGGTGCGCAGTTAGTTAAAGATGCGCTTGGCTCTCGTGTGTACATAAAGCGAGATGGCTCGCTTGATGACGGCTTCGAGATCGTATCTCACCCACACTCGTTCGAGGCATGGAAGTCTATTAACTGGGACTTCTTACGCTCACTACGCAGTAAGGGTTTCCGTTCATGGGATACAACAACATGTGGTTTACATGTTCACATATCTCGTACGGCTTTCCGTAAAAATGGACAGCGTGATGAAGCACACGAGTTGCGCTTTCAGAAACTGATTTACGATAACGGACAACAGGTTCGTGCGATAGCAGGTAGAAGTAGTTCTTTCGCACGATTTAACGACAAAGGCGCACTCGTACCTAAGATCAAGTACGGCAGATCAGCCGACAGGTACGAAGCAATCAACATACAAAACGATCACACAGTAGAGGTTCGTGTGTTTCGTGGTTCACTCAAGCCAGCACGGATACTATCAGCGATAGAGTTTCTCCACTCTGCCGTTGAGTACACACGCAACATGAAGATAAACCCGAAGGACAATCAGTTAGGGTGGATACGCTTCATGGGATATGTGCTAGACAACAAGGACAAGTACGAAAACTTTGCGCAGATCGCGCTTAGCACTCTCGATAACACGAGAGAGTTCGAAAGTGAGGAAATGTAATGTGTATGTTATGTGTAGTTCCGCCCAATGTACTACCTTCGCGTGATAAGTTGATGTATTCCGCGATCAACAATCCTGACGGCTTCGGCTTCGCTATCGTGGTATCACGAGAGAGGCGCATCATTGTCGAGCATACAATGAACGCTGATGATGCGGTCAATCGCTTCCTTGAGATGCGTGCTAAGTATCCTGATGACTATGCCTTGTGGCACGCAAGATATGCCACACACGGCACTACCAATCTCGATAACTGCCACCCCTTCTATGTGCTAGACGATCAAACTGTACTCGCACACAATGGCGTACTGCCAATAGATATACCTGCTGGTGATACAAGATCAGACACACGCATCTTCACCGAAGATGTGCTTGCCAAAATGGGTGGTGTAAAGGCGCTAGATAATCCACACATGTACAACATGATCGAGGAATACACTTCAGGCTCTAAGGTGTGTGTGCTTACAGTAGACCCAACGGCTGACTATCAGATGTACTTGATACACGCAGACAAGGGTCAGACAGACGACAGCAAGGTGTGGTGGTCTAACACCAGTTGCGAGGCTGGCTACGGCTACGCATACAACAACTGGAAGCCTGTTAATTCTCTTTATCCCTACGATACTGAGGGTGTGTTCCCATGTGTGGCGTGTAATTCGCTCATAGATGAGGACAGACTAGAGAAAGATGGCGTGTGTCCAATGTGTCAGACCTGCCAATGGTGTGATAGCGCATCAGATATGTGTATGTGCTACAAGCCAACGACAAAGCAACACACAGATACCGCATACCAAACAGCATGGGGGCTAATGTGAAACGCGTAGCAACCACACCACCGACAAGGGCATACGCAAGTATGGCTGAGATGTGCTACAAACATTACAAGTTAGCGGTTGCTGATCGCAAACTTGTAGACGCAAGCAAGTGGCTACTCAAGGCTCACGCATATCGTGAGAAGGCTGGACAAATCGGACACGAGAAGGAGTTATCTGATGCGAACAACTAAGTGTGTAGACACACGCTGTTGGAAATGTGATACTCCTGTATGGATACCCCTGTACGATTATCACGAGGAAAGAAACTACTGCTATCCGTGTGGCATGGCAAAGATTGGAGTGCTGAGTGAGTACACATACACAACGCAAGAAGGTTAGTGAGTGGGATACTGTCGAGTGGAAAACTACTCGTGCTGGTAATGAAACCGCTACTGTCCTGCTCAATGCTGGCGAGTATTTTCATGTTGAGGAAGGCTGGGAAATTGACGGCCCGATACGCGTGAAGATAACTTACTCACCAAGCACGCAAAAAACTACCGCTAGGTACTCGCCCCTGCCTAGCAATATGTTTAACATGGATAATCCATACGAGTACCCCTGTGCTTCGTGTGGTGTAGAACGCCACGCCCCCTGCGTGGGAGATAAACCTGAGTGCGCTTTCCGCGTATTCCTAACGAAAGGTGGTATGTTATGACTTTCCCTAAGTTCACTAACGAAGCATCATGCGCAGGTAGCGCTACGCCTGATGATTGGTTTCCTGAGTTCTCCCCAGCAGGTGATCCACGAGGCCGTGTGGGTATTCGCAATAGATACTCATATACACCCGAAGCCATGCGTGCTAGAAACACATGCTTAGATTGTCCTGCGTTTGATGAGTGTTTAGAGTACTCGTTACAATGGACAGACTTAGACGGGATATGGGCAAACATGGATAAGTTTGAGCGTAAAGAGGAACAACGCTTGCGAGGTATAAAAACTACAAGCATAACTTTTACGTACGACAATCCATTAGGTATAGATATACAACCAAGAACGCCTATCGAAAGCGAGTGGGATAATGTATGATGATGATAAGTTCACACAAGAAACTGTGTGGGAACAATTACGTTTCATAGGTTGGCTTGCGTTTGCCACACTTGTGATACTAGGCACGATACTAAAGGTAGCGCTATGACATGTCGCTACTGTGGTAATCTACGTGATGCTGGCATACAGGATAATATCCCTGTGTGCCATGCGTGTTACTGTAAGAGAGGTGGAGTAAATGAGTGATTACGGAACGTATCGTGTAAAGGCTAAGTGTATGGTTATCATGTATCAGGATATAACCTGTGATGATGTGTATCAAGCATGTGATTTAGCCATTGATGCTGTCAATGAGTGGCGTGTGTGGTCATTTGACGAGGCAGAGGTCAAGCATGTACTCGAAGTAGAGAGGTTAGACTAATGAATATACCACGCGGAGATGTAGTTAATCTCTTACGCAAAGAGGAAATGAGTGGGCTATTCGGGCGAGATATAACTTCGTCTGAGTGGACAAAGGCTAAGCGCATGATAATGCGTGATAAGGAATTATGGACATGCGTAGACAGCGTGCTCATGATGATCGTAGACGAGATAGGAAAGGAGAGGTTATGAACGCAAAATACATATTACGCTTGGAACTTACCACGCGTGATGATGTTCATTACGAGAGCATACACAATGTACAAAATCTAATCGACTACAAATTACGCGATTATTTTGATGTACAAAGTACCGAAATCAAGCAAGTGTTATCCGTATAGACAATGCTTAAACGGGATTTGGCTGATACCTATCCCGCTTAAGAAAGCCCTTGCGCATCATTGGTGCGTGGGGGCTTTTTTATTACCCAATTACCGACTTTATGCTGGCACGCACAATCCGCGTACTCACAATCGCGGTGTCTAAAGTTTGCTAAATCTTCACGCCCATACTCGTTCATGTTGCCAGCGTGCTGGCATGACACACATATCACGCGTGGCACACGCTCTCACGCGAGCCGAAAGTTTGTGTTGGTCGTGTACATACCTTGCTGTCACACATCATTTGCGTCTGTATCATCTACAATAATCTCCAATTCTTGTTCGATAATAACATTATCAGACCCTTCTTGCGTGATAATTTCTTCTTCCGTGTAGTCCCGTTCTTTACGCGGATAATTACCACCTAAATAGTTTAACATATTCTTTAATGCCCTGTTGACACGCATACGCACAGCATCTTGTGAGATAGATAACTCTGATGCTATTGCGCCTAACTCTAACCCACTAGCGTAACGCAAGTAGATTATATCTTGCTGTTCCTTAGCCAATTTGTTAATTGATTTCTCCACATCTGAGCACAATGCTGGCCAGTTATTACCCTCAGACGCAACCTTTTTTACGTTAGACATGCTCAAATCATTGATTGAAGGAGCCTCTCTATCACCAGTTAAAACCGCTGGTAATAGCGATTCTAGCATGTTTTTATCGTAATAATAGTTGTCTTCCACGCGGTATCCAGAGGACTTAGCCTTAACTTTTTGACAGTAATCTTTCGCAGCGTTACGTAAAGATCGCGCTACAAGTTTTGTACATTCCTTGCTGTTGTATTCTTTTTGCCAGTATTTAATTTTATTAGGGTGCGTTAAAAACCACACCCATAACTCTTGGCGTAGATCATCTGTCTCAACCATACGATACTTACGAGAGAACTCATAAGCAACAGACGCAACTACGCCATCATACTCTTCGATAAATCTTTTTACCACCGCCACGTTTTGCCTTCTACTGTAAACGATCTATTAACAATCGGAACAATTTGCGGAGTAACATTTTTACCATCTACATGCAAGATCCCGAACCCTTGTTGCCACGTAAATAGTCCAGCCTTGATGTATTTAGCATGTTTAATATTCATAAGATGTCCGACTTCCATACCCCATACAGCACGAGATCCATTAGACCAAGCCTGAGTATAGTGAGCCAATCCCATGCGGTGAGTGTGTCCACATACAACTGACATACCACTTCGCTTCGCAAGTCCGAGAGCAGTAGCCCCTGCTGTCGGTTGGACATTACCTTCATCACCATGCATTAGCAACCAATTAGGTGCAATCTCTATAGGTCCATGAGAATACTTGATACCAAGTTCATCTAACTTTAGAAACTTTTCAATCTCTAACTCTGGTAGTCCTAAAAATCCAGGAGCAGATGAACGTATCTTATTAAATAATCTATCTGAATGGTTACTACGTACAATAGTTTCAACAGTTAAATCTTCTAACAACTTAACAGTTATGTCACGATCTTTACCTATTGATCTTTCCCATTCAAGTTCAGTCCCTTTTGCCCAACGACTGATACTTTGAAAATCTATTTCGTCGCCCACAGATACTACAGAATCAGGCTGATAAGCATAAATGAATTTCTTTACAGCATTCACAGCGTCCACATCGTGGAACGGTGCCTGAAGATCTGAGATTACGACGATTGCTTTACTCATTTTTTCTTCGCTCTCCGTTTATTTTCTTTGCCTACATTCTTAGAATGAGACATCGCTTGGAGATTGCCAATGCCATCTCGACCAGCACGACCACCATTATCTTTGTGATCAACATCTGTACTGCGCTTTAATTTCTTACCAGTAGCCTTCTTGTAATCAAGACGGGCTTTATTGGTAGACGTAGTTTCAGTAGTACCATCTTTCTTCTTACGTTTAATAACAAAGATTGGTCTACCGCCATTCTGTTTACTACCTTTATATGGTCCAAATACTTTCATTGATCCCATTTCCCTTTCAGTACCAACAATGCGATTATCGCATAGTTTGCTAAATCCTTAAACGAATCCTCAAAGGATTCATGTTCAGGCGCCATGTCTTTAATACTGTCGTATAAGTTATTTATACGTGCAGTCTTATCATGTATCCGAACTCTTAGTCCATTTATAGCACCGCCAGGTGCGTTAGATATATTCTTAGGGCCGTAATCTTTATGTTTAGATAACAGTAAGGTAACAAGTTCTTCAACTTCTTCCCATATTGCTATCTCAAATTCTGTAGGTTCAGTTATGTTCTTCATTGTGGCCATCTTGTTTTAGCATCTCCTCTATCCCTTGTAGCATGTCTACTGTAGACTCAACTGTCATTGCCTCATTAAGAAATTTATGGAAGGTCTTCTCGCCTTCGGAAGAATTAACAAGAGCCAAGGTAACTGATTGAATTATCTCTATGGCATGAGTAACCTGCCCTTGTACTAACATAGCATTAACTTCCTCTAATATTGCATACAGATCAATGCTATAACGATTGCTCAGGCGTAAGTTCCATGAGAAACAAATGTCACAATGCTCTAAAAATAAAAAGATATCCTCAGTCTTGAACTCACAATCTTCGCAACGGAAACCTTCGTCAGATGGAATAAGTACGCTCATTGGGAGTTACTAATCTTTTGTTGGAAGTAATCAGCACCATGCTTAAGATACATTGAGTTAACATCTTCACCCTCTGGCATCTGCACAGTAATAACATTACCTAATTCTTTGGTTAATGATTTAGAAAATTCATGTCCAGCGTTATCACCATCAGCAAACATAAAGACTTTATCAAAGTCTGCTAATAATTTAGTGTAATGTTTCTTCCAGTTGTTCACTCCTGGCACCCCCACCGAAGGTATATTACAAACATAATCCAACGTAATCGTGTCAATCTCACCTTCACAAATACAAATAAATGATGACGCTTTGAAGAAGGCTTTGGTATTAAAGAGGTGTGTACTCGCACCAGCGAGCCCCATATACTTCGGCTCTTGGGAATCCAAAGATCTAAACCTGATGTCAACCACACCCGAACGTGTAATATACGGAATAGAGAGTCTATTCTCATACTGCTCGTGTCCCGTTATTGGATCTAATACGACGCCCAAGCCCACTCTCTTCGCTACTTCCAGAGTAATCCCCCGTTCTGCGAGGTAATCCTCTGCTTCGTGTATTGCTGCTGCGTAATACTTTGCTGCTTTGCCCAGAGATTCTTTCTGCAAACTTGACTGCTTCATAAAATCTTATCCCCTCTTTGTCCATAATAATTCTGTAAGTATCGCCTTTAACTTGACAGGCGAAACAACAAAATACATTTTCTCTAATATTGACTGTTGCTGATCTATGTGTGTCATCGTGGAAGGGACATCTGATACTGCTCCATCCATTTCGTTCAGGAACTTTTGCTCCATAATATTCTAATACATCCTTAATCGGCAATACATTTACACGTTGTGACTTTGCGAATCCATTGGTCAAGATCTTCCACCACCCATGATTGATTTATACCACCCATTCTACGCTTAACTATAACATACGAAGGAGGAGTCGCGCTTAGTGAGCGAGCCTCTGCATAGTGCTTTGCTTCTATAACTGCTTCACTCCAGAACTCAGGCAACTTGAGTGCTTTAGTCGCCTTGAGTTCCAGGATATATGTTTTACCATTAGCCATAACAACAATGTCGCCTTCGTCTTTAGCGCCAGCCTTAGTTAATCTTTCAGCCACTACGTTTTTAGAGCGCAACCATTTAAGTACAGTTGTCTCAAATAAAGAACCTTTGCGACCATTCTTGTTAGCCATTTAGTATTTAATACCAACCCTTATCTAAGTGATGTTTAAGCGCCAAAGTAGGCGTTTTATACCGCTTTTTGATGTATTTGATTCCAAGATCAACTTGCTCATATAAAGGTGTATCCTCAGGCATTCCGATAATTTGGGGTATTCCGTATGCATGAGATGTAGGGTTATCTGCTGTATAATCCCAGCGCGATTCTTTACTCCAAAGTGATAGTAAAGATTCCCATTCTTTATTGTTCCAACCCATTTGTTTAACTTCAAGATGAGCGTAATTCTTAGCCAGTTTTTTACTTTGACTAATTGTTAAGTGCATTTGAATACAATTAGGTTTTGTAGGGGTTGGGACCGAAGTAATCGCAACCGCATTTTGCGGCGATAAAGCCACAAAAACCACAAAACACATTGTCAGATATTTCAGGTTGTGTTTTTTCATAGTTTCTCCTCTGTTGGGGCTGTTGCCTTTGTCCCACAGACAGCACACTCCATATCGATAAAGTATGAACTTATTGTATCACTATCGTCATCCCATTCGACGAGTAGTTTCCAAACAAAAGAACCACACGGACATATCTTGGTAGGTTTACCGCGGATATCCATGGATTCTTTATAATCTGGATTTAATTCCCAGATATCCTTAACACTCATATTCTTTCAGGTATATCAGAAACTTCCATCATTTCAGGATTAAATTGTAACCAGTATGACGTATCGCCACTTGGATCTGCTTTACCGTACCTGTTTTTAACAGGTGCAATAGCAATATATCCAGGAGCATTACTACCGATTGTACATATCAAGGCTGGTAGTTGAGCAACCATTCCTTGTAACGCTGATCTAGGCTGGCACGGATTACCAGGATAGGATTCCTTCGTGTGATGAAGGATAAGAACTGCAGCATTTGTATCTCTTGCAAGATATTTCAGTTCTTTAATTGTAGATCGCATTCCTGCAAACTCTTCACCACCATCGTTAGCAATATCCATTAGGTTATCGACTACGATTAAGGTTGGTGGACAACCCCATAGTTCTTCAAATGCAGATACTTCCATATCTAAATCAGACAAAGTTGGTGCTGATTCAAATGACCAGAAGATATGACCTGAATTGTCATTGATAGTTTTCCGAGACCCATCAACATTTTCTATGAGCATCTGTTCAGCCATTGATTGTGGTTGACCAGAAATCATTGATAGTAAACGCATAGCCATTGTGTGGGCATTTGTATCTGCGCTTATGTATAGTGTTGGTACTTTACTTCTAAGGGCAATCGCAAGAGCAAGTGTTGATTTACCTGCTCCTGGAGTGCCTGCGATCATAGATACCTCAGCCCGACGAATGATAATTTTATTAACATCAAAGGTACGAAAGACTGATGGCAATGGTTCACCACCAATATCTTTGCTACCTACGGCACGGGCTAAGGTTCTCATTTCTTAGAAAGAATTCCACTCAGAATCAGTACGGCGAATCCATGCTGGTTCACATTGGTCTGGTGTTCCCTTGGGTGAAGGACACATAAATGCCTTCCATGGTCCCTTAGCACCTGCACCAGTACGCTTTGTCATCTCACCATGCTTACAAGTCCTCCCCGAAGGACCAGTACTTGGGGTGAAAGTTTGTGTTGAACTAGGTACAGGTGATGCGCCTAGCCCTTGAGCAAGGTTACCTACCGCCGTCTCGTAAGACATTGATGGTCCCTCTAATGAAGTTGCCATAGTTGAGATTAAATTCTCAGCCCCGACATCTCCCAGTATTTGAGTCAAGTTAATCTTGAACTCATCAGCGGTGTTACCAGCGATCAGAAATATCCGACCATCTGATAACTTACTACTAACTTGGAAGTTAGCATTAGCCATTGGTTTTCTCCTTTTTTGTATATTGTCCGTTCATAAACTTACAGTAAGATAACACGCCACATCTACCACAATTAGACAAATTAGGTAAATAAATCTCAGCCTTACGGGCTCTATCAAACTCTGAATATATTTCTTCTACCTCTTCGGTAGCAAGATGCTCAAGGTTCCATGTAGATACTTGACCAGTGCGAGCACCCAGAAACCAGCCTTGTCCACTTCTACACCATTTTTGCGTAAAGCCCACGCATAGGTAGCAAGTTGAAGTGGATGTCTCTGAGATGACGCCCCTGTCTTAATATCTAATAGGACTATATTGCCATCAAAATCCGTCATCACTCGGTCAATAGCCATCTTAACCACAGTATCTATCAAAGGAATTTCATACTGTTTCTCGATGTAGTCTTCATAGATATTCCACCCGTTGTTTCTAAAAGTGATCCAACGATCAAGCATCCATAAACCTTCGCCATACCACCAAGACATGTCTTCGCGTTTGGCAAATTCCCATGTATTCATGTCACCATTAAGTTCTTCATCTTCTCTAACTTGATTGTGCCATGCTTCATTCCAAATGATTTCTGCATCATCAGGATTTAAATCCCACATTTCAGTAGCCTTGTGGACAGCAGATCCACCCGTAAACCATACAGCATGTTTTTGGGGTACACCTTGGAGTTTAGTTAAGTTGTATTTCCATCCACACTCTAGGTAAGTACCAAGAGATGAATAGGATATATGTTTAGGTAATTCGTTCATGGTGTAACTCTACCACACCCTATTGGCTGATGCCAATCGATGACTGCCTGAACCCCGAAATTAAGAAATACCCCCCTACCCCCCATAATAAATCATGGTGGTTAGGAGGTTGGTTAGGCTTTTGCCGTCACCCGTCAATTGAAGTTTCTACCCCACGGTTACCCGTAGCGAAAGAGTAGCACATATGATACGATTGCGCTATGCCAACATATGAGTATCGATGTAATCAATGTAACCACACCTTTGAAATCTCTCGTTCTTACCAAGAAAGAGAATCTAAAGTCCATTGTCCTAAATGCAACCTAGATACTAGCAGGGTGTACTCTGTACCTGCAGTACAGTTTAAGGGTACAGGCTTCTATAGTACAGGTGGATAAACAGCAAAAGACCCCCCTTCCTAGTATCTCTACTGGGTTGGGGGGTTTTCGTGTCTCTAAAGGGCCTTTAAAGCCTGATTAGAGGTATGTAATTACTTACTACCTACACCAAATTCTGGTGATGCTGGGTCTAATGCCTTTAAAACAGGGCCTGCAATGGCAGCAACTCCTGCTAGTGCTAAAGTCTTTACATCAGATACGCCAGAAAGATATAGCGCGAGTACGGCAGCAACGGCTGCACGTAAATAAGTAGCAACAATTGCTTTTAATTTAGTTGTATTCATATTGTCCTTTAAGGGCGAGCAACGCCCATTACGAGGGAGTAAGCACGTTTCTTTAGAAACACACCATCTCCATTGGATTGACTGCCCTTATTATCCCCTGAAGTATTACCCTCATAGACCATAAGGTATTTTTTCCCATCGTTACTAGCACAGATACCAACATGGTCAGCCTCTGCATCAGCATCGAATTGGAAGAATACTACATCACCAGGCTGGGCCGCGCCAACTGGGACTATCTTGTTTTTACTTGTAAACCATTTAAGCCCTGCTTGACAGGAGGCAAATCCTTTTTTGGTTTGGGCTGCTACCTTAGGTGCTAGCCCTGCTTGGTCAAAACACCAAGATACGAACATGGCACACCAAGGGTTATTGTTTAACCCATACCACTTGCCATACATACTGTCATTGTTTTTGCCTATTTCTTTATATCCAAGTTGAGACTTGGCTATATCTACTACATTCATTTTTGTCCACCTTTTAATGATTGTATTACTAATTCTGTTAAAAATTCTACTTTATCGTCCAGTTGATTAACTTTATCACGGAGGCTTGAACCTCCATTTGGTTTAAGTTCAGCAAGGTAATGCTTTACCATCCATCTAATCGCAGCAGCAAGGGCTCCAACAAGTGTTGTTATTGCTACTACTAGTGCTGCGTAATCATTCGGTGTCATTATACTGTCCTAATCATAATATTTATGATTCCTCCAAAGCCATCAAATCGTCTATCAGGTGGTGTCATACGAGTAAAAGAAATCTTTTCTATAACTGCTTGCAATGATTCAGATGTAGTTAAGTCTTGGAATGTAATAACATCACCAGTCTTTTCAATCTCTTCTAGTAATCTAATACGGTCAAATGCTCTACCCTCATAGCCGACAACAGTATTATATCTATCTGTCTCTACATCAAAGCAGTAAACAGGAAATTCAATAACTCTTACACGAGGTGTAGCAATAGTTGCTTTAGCCTGATAACCTTTGAAGGTAGGGCCAAGTGTAGTAGTTGTCGCATCACGGGTTAATGTAAATTTATAGGCTAGAA
>Ga0214921_10009273_pt1 | contig 12493 bp, 11 predicted proteins | sample LL1505_MetaG_FD_177992 | JGI IMG/M metagenome (GOLD analysis project Ga0214921, IMG submission 177992) | Freshwater microbial communities from Lake Lanier, Atlanta, Georgia, United States - LL-1505 | ecosystem: Environmental > Aquatic > Freshwater > Lake | place: USA: Georgia | collected... | reverse complement strand
TGGCTGAACGCATCCATCTCCAGGCCCTGCACGATCGAATACTTGCCGCCCTCGGTGGTGCAGGGGTAGCCGAACACCACGCCTTCGGGGATGCCGTAGCTGCCGTCCGACGGCACGCCCATCGTGACCCATTCGCCGTGGCTGCCGAGCACCCAGTCGCGCACGTGGTCGATGGCCGCCGAGGCTGCCGAGGCCGCCGACGACAGACCGCGCGCCTCAATGATGGCGGCGCCGCGCTTGCCGACGGTGGGCAGGAACACGTCGCGGTTCCAGGCGTCGTCATTGACCAGACCCTTGACCGCGTCGCCGTTGGAGGTGGCAAAGCGGTAGTCGGCGTACATGGTCGGCGAGTGGTTGCCCCACACCGTCATGTGCTTGAACGAAGACACCGCGCGGCCGGTCTTGGCGGCGAGCTGCGACAGCGCGCGGTTGTGGTCCAGACGCAGCATGGCGGTGAAGTTGGCCGGGTCGACGCGGCCGTACTTCTGCGCGGTCTTCATGGCGATGTAGGCGTTGGTATTGCAGGGGTTGCCGACCACCAGCACCTTGCAGTCCGGCTTGGCGTGTTGGCCGATGGCCGCGCCCTGCACGGTGAAGATCTTGGCGTTGCCGGCCAAGAGGTCCTTACGCTCTTCGCCCGGTCCACGCGGCTTGGCGCCGACCAGCAGGGCGATGTCGGTGTCCTTGAAGGCCACGTTCGGGTCGTCGGATTGCGTCATCCCGGCCAGCAGCGGGAAGGCGCAGTCATCCAGTTCCATCATCACGCCCGAGACCTTCTTTTGGAAGTCGGGCAGGTCGAGCAGCTGCAGGATGACCGGTTGATCCTTGCCGAGCATCTCGCCCGAGGCGATGCGGAACAGCAGGCTGTAGCCAATCTGGCCGGCGGCGCCGGTGACGGTGACACGAACGGGGGCTTTGGACATCACGACTCCTGGATAGCGGCCGAAGAAGGCGGCAGTTTACTGCAGTGCAGCAAAATGCGGAACCCGAGCGGAAGATGCGTTAGGCCAACGCCGCCAGCATCGCGTCGCGGATGTCGTTGAGCGCTCCGAGGCCGTTGATGCGCACGTAGCTCGGCGCACCGGGCTCGCCGCGTTCGGCCCAACCGCTGTAGAAGTCGACCAAGGGGCGAGTCTGCGAGTGGTAGACCTCGAGGCGCTTCTTGACCGTCTCTTCGCGGTCGTCGTCGCGCTGCACCAGCGGTTCGCCGGTGGCGTCGTCGGTCATCTCGACTTTGGGCGGGTTGAAGACCACGTGATACGTGCGGCCCGAGCCCAGGTGGACACGGCGACCCGACATGCGCTTGATGATCTCGGCATCTGGCACGTCGATCTCGACCACGCGGTCGATCGGCACGCCGGCCTCGCGCATCGCCTCGGCCTGCGGAATGGTGCGCGGGAAGCCGTCGAACAGGAAGCCGTTGGCGCAGTCGGGCTGGGCGATGCGGTCCTTGACCAGGCCGATGATCAGGCTGTCCGGCACCAGGCCGCCAGAATCCATGTGCGCCTTGGCCTCGAGGCCGAGCGGCGTGCCGGCCTTGACCGCGGCGCGCAGCATATCGCCGGTGGAGATTTGCGGAATGCCCAAGCGCTCGGTGATGAAAGCCGCCTGGGTGCCTTTGCCGGCCCCGGGGGCGCCTAGAAGAATGACTCGCATGGAAGTTCCGATGTGGTGAGTTGCGATCGCGGCCTGCGCGAACGCCGACCTTCAGGTGTTATGCCACGGCCGTCACGCCGTGTCGCCGATGATGGCTCGGACGCGTTCCAGATCAGCGGGGGTGTCGACTCCAGGTGCTGGCGCGTTCTTGCTTGTTGTGACTTGGATTGTAAAACCCCACCCCAGCGCCCGCAATTGTTCCAGCGCCTCAAAGCGCTCGAGCGCCGTCACGGCCAGCGCGCCGTGCTGCCGCAAGTAGCGCACCCGGTAGGCGTAGATGCCGACATGGCGTAGAGCGATGAAGCCCTCGGGCAGACAACTGCGGTCGCGGGCGAAGTCGTCGCGCGGCCAAGGGATGGGTGCGCGCGAAAACGTCAGCGCGTGCCCGCGCTCATCGCACACCACCTTCACTACATTCGGATCAAGGAACTGCGCAACGTCGTGCAGCGGGTGTGCCGCCGTCGCGATGTCGGCGTCACCGTTTTGCAGGGCCGCCGCCACTGCACCAATCAGCGCCGGGTCGATCAGCGGCTCGTCACCCTGAACGTTGACCACCACCGCATCGTCGGACCAGCCGCGCCGCAGCGCGACCTCGGCGATGCGATCGGTACCGCTGGGGTGCGCCGGGTCGGTCATCTCCACGGCGACGCCATGCGCGGTCACCGCCTCGACCACGCGCGCGTCGTCGGTGGCCACCACCACCTCGTCGGCACCACTCTGCAGAGCGCGTCGCGCCACCCGCACCACCATCGGCAGGCCGCCAATATCGGCCAGCGGTTTGCCAGGTAGGCGACTGGACGCGTAGCGAGCCGGAATGACCGCCTTAAACGCCGCTCCGCTCACTCTTCGGTCGGTTCGAGCGTGCGCGCTTCGCTCTCCAGCATCACCGGAATGCCGTCGCGCACCGGGTAGGCCAGCCGGCACGCCGGGCAGACAAACTCTTGGCGCGAGCGGTCTTGGCGCAACGGGCCCTTGCAGGCGGGGCAAACGAGCAGTTCGATCAGCGGCGTGGTCATGTCATCTTGGGCGGCTGGCGCAGAGTGTGTTCAAGGGCATCGACAGCAGCAGTTGGGAGTTGCGCCGCGAGAGGCACAGCCCACCAGTCTTCGGCAGCGAATGCCTGACACTTTACTCCATCCTTTTCGGTCATCAGGACTGTCGCATCGCGCAGGTCAGCCAGGTCGTCGGCCACAAACGGGTGGTGGTCGGGAAACGGACGCGGCTGCGGCGTCACACCCGACTGCTCAAGCATGGCAAAGAAGCGCTCCGGCGCGGCGATGCCGGCCACTGCGGTGAGTGGGAGACCGGCGAATTCGATCAGTGGCCGGCTGCGGGCGGGCTCGGCCAGCGAGCGTGCGGCCGAAGCCAGCGTCAGGCTGATCCGCCAGGTGTCGGTTTCGACACCTCTCGGGAGACGCTCGGGGACGGGCCCATCGCCACACACCCAGAGTTGCGTCACCGACAACAGACGTGCCAGCGGCTCGCGCAAGGGCCCCGCCGGCAGTAGGCGCCGGTTGCCAAACCCACGGCGGGCATCGACCACCACCACCTCGACTGCGCGCGGCAAGCGCCAGTGCTGCAGACCGTCGTCGCTGATCAAGACGTTGACCTCGGGACTCTCGGCGCACAGGGCGCGCGCCGCCGCCACTCGGTCGCGGCCGACCCAGACCGGGCAGCCGGTGCGCCGCGCGATCAGCAGCGGCTCGTCGCCAACCTCACTGGCTACGCTGTGCAGCGTCACCGCTTCGACCCGCCCCCGCCCACCATAGCCACGGCTGACGATGCCCGGCCGCCAGCCGCGCGCAGCCAGCGCTTCAGCCAGCGCGATCACGCATGGGGTTTTGCCGCTGCCACCGACGGTCAGATTGCCGACCACCACCACCGGCACTGGTACGGTGGCCGGTCGCCAGATGCCGCTGGCGCGCAGGGCCTGGCGCAACCACACCAGCAGTTGGAACAGCCAGCACAAGGGACGCAGGAGGAATTGCCAGGCCGATCCGTCGGCCCACTCGCTTAGAAGCCAGCGCTCGAACCGAGCCCGCCAGCCCGACACGGCATCAGCCGCGCGACTGGGTGGCGAAGGTGATGCGCGCGTAGCCCGACAGGCGGGCGGCTTCCATCACGTGAACCACGCTCTGGTGGGTCGCCTGAGCATCGGCGTGGATGACAATGACCGGGTCCTTCTCGCCTTTTGCGGCCGCCGTCATGGCCGCACTCAGCGCAGCGGCGTCGCGAGCATCGATCGGCTGGCGATCGAGAAAGTATTGGCCGCGCTCATTGACCGCCACGTCAATCTCGACGGGCTTTTGCTGGCTCGCCTCAGCGGCGGCCTTAGGCAGGGTGATCTTGAGTTCGGCAAACTTGGCGTACGTGGTGCTCACCGCCAAAAAGATCACGATCACCAGCAGCACGTCGATCAACGGAATCAGGTTGATCTCTGGCTCCTCGTTGCGCAGACCGCGGTGAAAATCCATGTCAACGGCCTTGGTTGATGGCGTCGACCAGGCGGATGGCCTGCTGCTCCATGTCGACCAGATAGCTGTCGACCAAGGCGCGGAAGTGGCGGTAGAAGACCATGCTCGGAATCGCCACAATCAAACCGAAAGCCGTGTTGTACAAAGCCACCGAGATGCCGTGCGCCAGTTGCGCCGGGTCGGCGGCGCTAGTGGGCGACTGCGCGGCGAAGATCTCGATCATGCCGACCACCGTGCCGAACAAGCCCAGGTAGGGGGCCATCGAGGCGATCGAGCCCAAAGTGGTGAGGAAGCGCGACAGATCGTGGGCGACAGCCCGGCCGGTCTCTTCGACGGCTTGCTTCATATGCTCCGGAGAACCCTCACGGTTGCGGATGCCCGCCGCCAGCACCCGCCCCAAGGGCGACCGCTCGAGCGCCTCAAGACCGCTACCCGAGCGCCCGGCCGCGATCGCCTGGTCAAGCACCCCAGCTGGCACCACCATCGATGCCCGCAAGGCCAGCAAGCGCTCAAAAATAATGGCCAAGGCCACCACCGATGCCACGATCATCGGCCAAATTGGCCAACCGGCGGCTTCAACCATCTCCAGCACGACGCACTCCAAGGGGGTCTCTCAAGCTTGTGACTTTAGCCTGTCGCGCGGTGCAGCAGCAAGCGATGACGGCGGCCTCCGTGCTCCGGCGAGGACTCACTAGCGCAGAGACGCTAGCAGCTAACTAAAAAATCCTTTCGATGAGGGCGTTTACGCCAAATAGCTGATGACGGTCACAGAAATTAATGGCAATGACATCATGCTCTAAGGGTTTTCAGAACGGTCCACAGAATCTGTGGATAACTCTGTGCAAACACCCCCGAATCACCCGCCAAACCCGCGTAAACTCTGGCTCCGGCCTAACTTGCACCCTTTTGCATCACTTTTTTAATTCTCGCAAATCAATGAGTTACGAAGTGATCAAGGCTTTGCGACAACTTCCTAAAAAACTCTTGACACCGCGATGACAGGTGTGGATAGCCCACCGCAAAACCCGACTGTCTGGTCCGATCCGGCGCCGCTGACCGTCTCCGCACTCAACCGCTTGGCGCGTGAGCGACTCGAGTCGGCGATTCCGCTGCTGTGGATCACCGGCGAGGTTAGCAACCTCACGCGCGCTGCCTCGGGCCACTGTTACTTTTCGCTGAAGGACGCCGATTGTTCGGTGCGCTGCGTCATGTTTCGCGGGCGAGTCGCCGCCTCCGGCCTGCAGCTGGTCAACGGCCAACAACTTGACGTGCGGGCGAGCGCCACCCTTTACGAGGCGCGTGGCGAATTCCAGTTGCAGGTCGATGCTCTTCGGCTGGCCGGATTGGGCAGCCGCTTTGCCGCGCTCGAGGCGCTCAAGCAACGCTTACTGGCCGAGGGCGCACTCGATGCCGCACGCAAGCGGGCCCTGCCGACGATGCCGCGCGCTGTAGGGATCGTCACCTCACCCAGCGGAGCGGCAGTCCGCGATCTGCTGACGCTGCTGGAACAACGCATGCCGAGTCTTCGCGTTGTGGTCTACCCGACGCTGGTGCAGGGCGACAGCGCGCCCTCCACAATCGCCGCGGCCATCGAGCTGGCCGGCCAGCGCCTCGAGGTGGACGTGCTGATCGTCGGTCGCGGCGGCGGCAGCATCGAGGACTTGTGGGCGTTCAACAGCGAAGCAGTGGCCCGCGCCATCCTCGCCTGCCCGCTGCCGGTGGTCAGCGCGGTGGGTCACGAGACCGACACCGTCTTGTCGGACCTGGTCGCCGATGTGCGCGCACCGACCCCCAGCGCGGCCGCGACATTGGTATGCCCAGACCACCGCCAGTTACTCGCCCATCTGACGCAGCAGCAGCAACGGCTGCAGCGCGGGATGCAGATGCGCCTCGAGGACCGCGAGCAGCGGCTCGACCACATCACCGCCCGCCTCTTGTCGCCCGCGCAGCGCGTCGAACTGCAATTGGCCCGACTCGCCGAGTGGCGGGCGCGGCTGAGCAGCGCCTGGCTCGACCGCTTGGAGCAGCGACTCGACCGTCTGGCAGGCGGGCTCGACCTGTTGTCGCCGCATCGGGTGCTGGAACGCGGCTACGCCTGGGTCAGCCGGGGCGACGGCTCGGTGCTGCGCTCGGTGGCCGGGGTGGCCAGCGACGAGCGGCTCGACATTCACTTGGCCGACGGCACGCTGCCGGCGGTCGCGCGGCCGGGCTCAGACGTTTAGAACCCGAGCGGAATTCAGGCCACCCAAACGGTGCGCGGCACGGTGAATTCGCGCAAGCCGTGGTAAGACAATTCGCGGCCGTAGCCCGAAGCTTTGATGCCCCCGAACGGCAGCCGCGGATCGGACCTCACCAAGGCATTCACAGCCACCATCCCCACCGGCATGTAGCTGGCCAGTTTTCGGCCGCGCTCGACATCCCCCGTCCAGAGGCTGGCCCCAAGGCCGTAGCGGCTGGCTGCGGCCAGAGCGAGGGCGTCACCATCGTCGCGGGCACGCACCACGCAGGCGACAGGGCCAAACAGCTCCTCGTCAAAGGCCGGCATCCCCGGAGCAACCTGATCGAGCAGCGTCGGCGGATAGAACGCGCCCTCGCCCTCAAGCAGCTCTCCCCCGAGTCGGCACTGCGCCCCAGCGGACCGTGAGGCCAGCACCTGACGATGCAGATGGGCGCGCGCGGCGGGACTCGCCATGGGGCCGAGGTCCGTGGCCGGATCACGCGGATCGCCCACCCGCAAGCGCTCAATGCGCTGCTGCAGACCATCGATGAAGGCCTCGGCCAGTTGGGGCACCACGATCAAACGCTTGGGCGAGATGCACGACTGTCCGCAGTTGTGAAACCGCCCCAGCACCGCTGCGTCGGCGGCCGCATCCAGGTCGGCGTCAGCCAACACCACGAACGGGTCGGAGCCGCCGAGCTCCAGCAGGCTGCGCTTGAGGTGCCGGGCGGCAAGTCCGGCCACCGCCTGCCCCGCGGCCGTCGATCCGGTGAGCGAGACCACCGCCACCGCAGGATGGGCGATCACGGCCTCGAGGTGGCGGATATCGGCCAGTAGCACCCGCAAGACGTCGGGTGGGCAGCCCGCCTCAACCAGCAAAGCTTCGAACATGAGCGCCGTCGCGGGCGCGGACGGCGCAGGCTTCACCAACACGCCGTTGCCGGCCATCAGCGCGGGCACCGCGCATCGCACGATCTGCCACAGCGGGAAGTTCCACGGCATCACCGCCAGCACGACTCCAGCCGGCGGGTACTCGACGCGGCTTTCACTGGCATCGCTGAGCACCACCTCAGGCTCGAGGAACGAGCGTCCCTGTGTGGCATAGAAGTCGCACACCACCGCGCATTTCTCGACCTCGGCGAGTGCCTCGACGCTGCGTTTGCCGACTTCGCTGGTCATTGTCGCCGCCAAGGCCTGGCGATGGCTGCGCAAGCCCGCAGCCAGACGCGACAGACACTCGCCGCGTTGTTCGACGGCGGTAGCGGCCCAACGCTGCTGCGCCGCAGCAACACGATCGACCATACGCTTGACCTGGCTCAGCGAGAGGCTGCGGAAGGTCTGTATGATCGATCCGGTACAAGGGTCTCGGCTGGTGAACATGCTCGCGCATCAAAGAACGTGAATCTCACTCTATCAGCCCTCTTCCGCACTGTTCTGCTGCTGATCTGCCTGACCCCCGTATCGGCGCACGCCAGCGTCGCCCAGGACAACGCCTTCACTCGGGCGCGCGACGCCTTCCGGGACGGCCGGGCCGATGTGTTGGAGCGTCAAGCCGACGTGCTGCGGGGCCATCCGCTCGAGCCTTATCTCGATTACTGGCGACTGCGACTGCGTCTTGAGACGATCGACCCCGCCACCGTAGACGCAGCCCTGCGGCGCCTCGATGGCCAATACTTGGGCGACCGCCTGCGCACCGACTGGGCGCGCTCCTTGGCTCGCCGCAACGACTGGCCCGGCGTGATTGCCACCGCTCGCGGCATCCGTCAGCCCGACCCGGACATCCCGTGTCTGGTGGCCCAGGCGCAACTGGCGCTGGGCGACCTTGCCGGGCTGGGCGACACCCGCGCGCTCTGGCTCAAGGGCGTCTGGCTGAGTGACGCCTGCGAGGCCTTGTTCGACCAACTGCGCGAACGCGGGCAGATCGACGACGCCGCGCTGCATCGCCGCCGACTCCTGGCATTCGACAGCGGTGACGCCAGACTGCTGAAAAGGCTCGCCAACGACGAGTGGCCGGCCGATGCTTCACGCATTGCCCGCGCCAACGAGCGCCCCGAGGGCCTACTCAGCGGCCTGCGCGGCAGCCGCCCTGATGCGGCGCTGATGGTGGCGGTGTTGCGCCGCGCCCGCCTCGAACCACTCGAGGCCCATGCCGCGCTGCAGACGCTCAAACCGCATCTAGCCAGCTCGGACTGGCGCTGGATGATGGGCCGTCTGGCGTTTTACGCGGCGCGCCAGCACCTGCCGGAATCGGCGCAGTGGTTTGCCATGGCCGACCAGGCCACTCTGGGGCAAGACGACTGGGCCTGGCAGGCGCGGCTCGCCTTGCGGCGTGGCGACTGGCCGGGGGTGCTGCGCAGCATTGAGCGGATGGAGGATGCCGGCCAGAACGAAGTGGCCTGGCGCTTCTGGAAGGCCCGCGCACTGCAAGCCACCGGCCGCGGCAGCGAGGCCACGCCACTCTTGATTGCGCTGGCCGACGAGCCGACCTTCTACGGCTTGCTGGCCAACGAAGCTCTGGGCCCCTCGCTGGGCGAGCGTCACCGCGACTACGCCCCCGGCGCGAGCGAGGTGCAGGCAATCGCCGAGCGTCCAGCACTGGCGCGGGCGCTGGTGCTGCACCGACTCGGCTTCGACTTCGAGGGCACCCGCGAATGGTCCTGGGGCATCGCCGACTTGAGCGACGAGCAATTGCTGGCCGCAGCCGAGCTGGCACGACGACAGGATTGGTTCGAGCGCTCGATCTGGACCGCCGAGAAGACCCGCCGCGTCCACAACTATGCGCTGCGCTATCCGACGCCGTTCGCTGAGCAGGTGAAGCTGCGCGCCAACCACCACACCGTCGACCCGGCGCTGCTCTACGGCCTGATCCGCCAAGAGAGTCGTTTCAACCCGCAAGCGACGTCACCTGCGGGCGCACGTGGTCTGATGCAGGTGATGCCCACCACCGCCAACTGGCTGGCCAAGAAGCTCGGCCTGCACAAACCAAGCGACAAGGCGCTGGGCGAACCCTCGACCAATGTGCAACTGGGGTCGGCTTATGTGCGCCACCTGCTCGACACGCTGGATCAGAGTCCGGTCTTGGTGGCAGCCGGCTACAACGCCGGCCCGCGGCGAGCACAGCGCTGGCGCGACGTACAGCCGCTGGAGGGCGCCATCTACGCGGAGTCGATCCCCATCGGCGAGACCCGCGACTACGTCAAGAAGGTACTCGCCAATGCCACCGTCTATGCCCGTCAATTGGGCACCTCGACGTTGTCCCTGAAAGATCGGCTTGGTATTATCCCGGCGCGCGCCAGCCCTGCTGACTGGCAGGCAATCACAAGCGATAACAAAGACTTGCGCGAACCCTGAGACCTGATCGAAAGCGACTGTTATGAACAACGGCATCCGCACCATTGCAGTAATCGGCGGCGGCGGTTTCGTCGGCCACGAACTGTGCAGCCAACTGGCAGCACGCGGCTACCACCTGCGCATCCCGACCCGCCATCGCGAACGCGTCAAACAGGGGCTGCTGGAGTTGCCCGATGCTGAAGTGTTCGCCTGCGACGTCATGAGCGATGCCGGCCTGATGTCGGCCCTGCACGGCTGCGATGCGGTGATCAACCTGGTCGGCATCCTGCATGAGCGTCGCAGCGGCGATTTCGACCGCGTCCATGGCGAGTTCCCGCGCCGCGTGGTGGAGGCCTGCAAGCGTCTCGGCATCGGCCGCTACGTGCACATGAGCGCCTTGGGGGCATCCGCCGATGCGCCGAGCCGTTATCTGCGCAGCCGTGCTGCCGGCGAAACCGCGGCGCACGCCGCCGCCGGCGAAGCAGTGCAGATGACCGTGTTCCGCCCATCGGTGATCTTTGGCCGCGGCGACAGTTTCCTGACCCTGTTCGCCAGCCTCTCGGCTTTGCCGGTGGTCCCTCTGGCGGGTGCAGATGTTGAGTTTCAGCCGGTCTGGGTCGACGACGTCGCGCGCGCGGTGGTGTCGAGCCTCGACCTGCCAGAGACCATCGGCCAAACCTACGAGCTGGGTGGGCCGGACGTGTTCCATCTGCGTGAATTGGTCCAAAAAGCGGCGCGCGCCGCCGGCCACGACCCAGTCATCATTGGCCTGCCGGGTCCGGCAGCGTGGCTGCAGGCGTTTGTCTTCGAGCACCTGCCGGGTCCGATCATGACCCGCGACAATCTAGCATCGATGCAGGTGCCCAACGTCTGCCGGCAGCCGTGGCCCGCGTTGTTTGCGCCCGGACCGCAGCGGCTGGATGCGGTGCTGCCGTCGATGTTTGTCGCATCCGATGCCATGGCGCGCTACCGCCAGCGCGCCGCCCGCTAAGCCAGGCCAATGGCGGTCCGACGGCACCCACGGCCGACGCGACGGACGCCACGATGAAGGTCTACGAGGTGGGCGGCGCGGTGCGCGACGCGCTGCTTGGCCGCCCGGTGCAGGACCGCGACTGGGTGGTGGTGGGTGCCACCGCGCAACAGATGCTGGACGCCGGCTATCAACAGGTCGGACGCGATTTTCCGGTGTTTTTGCACCCCAACACCCATGAGGAATACGCGCTGGCCCGCACCGAGCGCAAGTCGGGTCATGGCTACGCCGGTTTTGTCGTTCACGCCGACCCGACCGTGACTCTGGAGCAAGACCTCGCCCGCCGCGACCTGACCGTCAATGCCATGGCACGCTCGGCTGAAGGCGCCCTCATCGATCCGTTCGGCGGACAAGCCGACCTCGACGCGGGTGTGCTGCGCCACGTCGGACCGGCGTTTGTCGAAGACCCTCTGCGGGTGTTGCGCCTGGCGCGCTTCGCCGCCCGCTTCGACTTTGCTGTAGCGCCGGAGACACTCGCGCTGTCACGGCACATGGTGGCCGCCGGTGAGCTCGGCTTTCTGGTGGCCGAGCGGGTCTGGCAAGAGACCGCCCGCGCACTGGCCGAGCCTAAACCGCACCGTTATTTCAGGCTGCTACACGAGTGTGGCGCGCTGGCGGTGGTGTTCCCAGAACTGGCGGCGCTCGACGCGGCGACCTTCGATGCCCTGTGCCGGACGCTTGCGGACGCTGCGGGGCAGCCAGTGGACGTGGTCTCGGCGCTGCTGGCCTTGGCGCTGGATGATGCAGACTGCTGGAACGGCCTGTGCGAACGGCTGCGGCTGCCGACGGACGCCGCCCGCGCCGGCGACGACGCACTGCGCTCGCGCACGCTCGACACCGCCAGCGCCGAAGGCCTGATGCGCACCCTCGAGGTGGTGGACGCCCTCCGCCAGCCACAGCGACTGGACCGGCTGATCGCGGTACGGGCCGCTGCCGGGGACGCAGACCCCGCCACCGCGACTCGACTGCGCGGCGCGCTGGAGGCGGCCAGCGCTGTTGATGCCGCGAGTTTGGCGCGGCAGGGCGGCGGCGGAGAGGCCATCGCCGCAAGGATCCGCGCGGCGCGTCTGGCGGCGATCGGCGGGGCGGTCTAGGCGAACAGACGCGCCAACTCGGCACCTGGACTCGGCGCGCGCATAAAGGCCTCGCCAACCAAAAAGCTGTGCACATCGGCGCCGCGCATCAGCGCCACGTCGTCACGGGTGAGGATGCCGCTCTCGGTGATGACAATGCGCTCGTCCGGAATGCGGTCGAGCAGCCCCAGCGTGGTTTGCAGGCTCACCTCGAAGCTGCGCAGGTTGCGGTTGTTGATGCCGACCAGCGGCGAGCGCATCTGCAACGCGATGTCCAACTCATCGCCATCGTGCACCTCGATCAACACCGCCATGCCTAGATCCAGCGCCAGCGCCTCGAGCCGCTGCAGCGCGGCGAGGTCGAAGCCGGCGGCACTGGCAAACGCGGCAACGATCAGCAGGATGCAGTCAGCGCCCATGGCGCGGGCCTCGAGCACCTGCGCCTCGTCGACGATGAAGTCCTTGCGCAGAACTGGGATGCTGCAGGCCGCCCGCGCCGCCTCCAGGTAGGCGCGACCGCCCTGGAAGTAGTCGACGTCAGTCAGCACCGAGAGGCAGGCCGCGCCGTGGGCGGCGTAGTCAGCAGCGATGGCAGCCGGGTCGAAGTCAGCGCGCAACACGCCCTTGCTCGGGCTGGCTTTCTTCACCTCGGCGATGACGGCCGGTTGGCCAGTCGCACGCTTGGCGCGCAAGGCGCCGACGAAATCGCGCA
>Ga0214921_10009272_pt1 | contig 12495 bp, 14 predicted proteins | sample LL1505_MetaG_FD_177992 | JGI IMG/M metagenome (GOLD analysis project Ga0214921, IMG submission 177992) | Freshwater microbial communities from Lake Lanier, Atlanta, Georgia, United States - LL-1505 | ecosystem: Environmental > Aquatic > Freshwater > Lake | place: USA: Georgia | collected... | reverse complement strand
ACTGCGACGACTGCGGCAAGCCCCAAAACCCAAGACAAACCCGCGGAAAATACGATTCATCTCGGACGTATCTAACTCGATTTGGAAGCACTGTTGGAAGTTGTGTGCGACGTAGCGGTATCAATATCGCTCTGATCCACTTTGCCGTTTTGTAAATCCGCACTTTTTTTGTTGAGCGCTCCGGCGACCGTTTTCTGTTCTTTTACCTTTTTGACGAATTCTACAATAGCGGCGTGAAGGGTATTTGCCTTTCCGACTAACTCGTCGGCCTTGGATAATAACTCTCCGCCTTTCTGATTTTCGAAATTTTCGGATGTTTTTGGAGTCGTAGCTTCAATCGCCTTTTTTAAATAGGGTGCGTTGAACAGTAACGAGAACCACGTTTTCTGTGCTTTTTCAATCGCCATTTGCATTTCGGCGCCATCCAATACCTGCGTTAATTCACCGATTGCGTCATTTAATTCCTCTTCCGCATCGGCGATATCGTCGGCACTTGAATCATCCGTAAAACATTCCAACAGTTTCGCGCCATTTGTTTTGACGAACGCATCTTTTTCGAGTTGAAAATTTTTCTTCGCACGTGCCTGTCGCCGATCCATTTTCTTCTGTTGCGCTTCCTTGGGTAAGTCGAATTCGGAATCGTCGCTCGGAATCGCTTTACTTGAAATATACGTCTCTTCTACATTATTCATAATATTACATGTATCGTCCGCGCTTTCACCTAAGATATCTAAATCGTTTTGGATTGTTTCGCTAGCTTTTTTGACTTTGGGAATACGCTTCTTGAGATTTTTCAAATAACTATCCGAGTCGGCAAAATGTTCGTAAAGATTCACCGGTTGGTCTTTTGCGCATGTCATACTACGAATGAACAATACAATGCCCGCGCATACCAAAGTTATAAACAGGAAAGCGAGCAGATAAGCAATAACTTTTCCGACAATAGGTGGCGCCATCTTAATATATAAAAAGATATATTGAAATGGTAATAGATGTACCAGCGTAATACATTCAATAATTTACGCTCAATTCCATATTGTTGTTCCGTTCCGTCGCCGGGTCCTGGAGGAATACCCGAATCAGCACGCGTTGCGGCCGAACAATGTAGCGTTGCGTGGATTCAAACAACTTCCACGGATATCTGTAATCCCCAACCGATTGTTGTAAGTACAATTGTTACACCAGGTATGCCAATACCTATCGTAGATGTGACAAGCACTCCGGCGTCTGCCACCTTACAAAAGCAAAAACAGAGTCTGAATAATCTTGTTTCGGATCCTTACAATCCGACGACCCGATTTTCGCAGTATTTTCCCGCACCGCCATTGCCGTATGAGCCGCCAGTGCGTTTGCCGAGCAACGAACCGCCAGCATCCCTACAAACGTGTCAGCCTATACGACGGTTCCAGGGTTCCACTACACAATAAATTTTCTGTTCTATAAATAGAAACATGGGTGTTACCAATACAAGCGCGAGTCTCACGACGTACCGCCGTCGGCAGATTGCTTTATACGCGTGGCGTAACAATGACCAGTATTCGTACAATCCTCAGACACGCAAGGCGGAGCAAGCCCCGAGCCACGGAAGTCAGGGAACGGGACCGTCTCGCGGCGTATCTCTGAATGCGTTTGTCGGTGCGCAACTTGTTGGACAGACCGCATCGCCTGCCGATCCTTGCGGATGCGATTCGAATACAACGTACCAGGGATACGTCAAGCAGGCGCCGGCGACTTGCGTAAATATTCATCCTTAGATCGCTATAACGATTTTTTTGAGAACTCATTTCGAATGTGTAGTCAAAAAAGTATTTACGCTCCACAGGATTTCGAATGTAAGGTTGTTCGGCACATCCAAAAGAGAGTAAAGGATGTTGCGGCCTGGACAAGGGTTGCAACTAAATATACCAGCGCCATTCCGAATCCAACCTTCTTTCCCATAAAGAGACCGAGAACTCCAACAAAGATACTTACGAATCCTAGGGCGGCAAAGTAATAGCACCAATTCTGCGCCCAGGCGGGAACCTTCTCCAGATCGAAGTCCATTGCTAAATACAAAAAATATTTTTATTTTTGTATTTATTTATTTATATTTACTGCGTATTTACGCCCGCGCGACCTTCTTTACGACCTTCTTCGGCGCCGCGGCAACAGGCTTGACGGGAACAGGCGGAGCCTCTACGACCTCATCCTCGTCCTCCTCCTCGTCATCCTCTGCGACAGCGGCAGCAGAAACGCTCGGCATGACGGCAGCCATCAGATTGCTCTCCTCAGCAGCACTTACCGCGTTCGTAGCCGCGGGCGCATCGCCGTCCTCCACAATCAGACAACCGCCGCGACCGCCCTCCGCGGCTACATTGACCATCGCCTGGACAAGCTTCCAGGTCAGACCAAACTTCTTGTCAGCAATCCAGATACCCGTAGCATCAACGACGGGCGTCACCTCCGCACCACGGCGGAGCGCCTCTACCGGCGTAATGCCCTCGAGCTCCTCACGAGACGCGTTGTACAGAACGGCATCGAACGTACCGTTGCGCTGCTTGAGCGCAACCGACTGCGTAGGAGGATAATCCTTAGGATTGCCGTCCTTGTCCTTGCTGACCTTGACCGTCGGCGTGTAGAACAGCGCAATCATCTCGCGGCTCGCGCCGGGCATCTTGAACCACTTACCAGCATTCTTGGTCGCCTGGTCGATAACAAAGTTGTCAATCGCCTCTAGCGTGCTAATGTACGAGCTGACCGCCTTGTTCGTAGCGCGGTCGCGGAAACTGAACTGTACCTTATGCTTACCATTGCCCTGGTAATCACCGGAATCGTAAGGAACCGGCAGACGAGGAGCCTGCAGACGGAGCTTACCGCCGGCATAGTTGATATAGACCTGCGAGGAACCGTTGTCGAGCTTCTTCGCATCGCTCACCGTGAGCTTCTTGGCATCGAAAGTGGAGGAAGTAACAGGGGCGGACATTTGTATATGTGTTTTAACTATAATACAAAGAGGGGAATGCTTATCACCTTTGTGCCGAAATGGCGCTCAATTTTGTCCAAAGGTCTTTTTTTGGACCCTAGAATCGTCCATCCAAAAGTAGCCGGCATTATTTATTCTTGTGGAGGCGGTAATTGTAATGGAGGTGGAGTTACCGGCGCTGTTACGTGATTAGCCATAGCGAGAAAATGATTCAGCCATCCGAACAATGGAGCACCGGCCGGAATATGGACGTCTTCCTCATCGACGGCGACGCTCTCGTACAACCAGGGATACGCATTACGCGCCTGTTCATTCACGAGCGTCAGCGTACTTACTACATACATAGCACCTAAAATACGGTCATTACGGTCTTCCGCCGCCGTAATCAATTGGCGTATAACATTCATATTGATTTTTTGTAGGGATTCCAGAGATTGATCGCCGAGCGCCCACGGCGCGTGACGAAAGAGTCGCGACATAAATTGGGGTACAATCGTATTTTTTTGCTGTAGCGACAATCCGGCACGATGGCTCCAAATCGCGTGAAGTTCGCGATAGAATGTCCGCTGTCCGTCGCGACTTAGTGTAATAAACCAATCGGGCGAGGAGTAATAATTGAGTTCGTCGATTTTCGTAAATAAATCTACAACTTTCATACGCCACTGCTGTTCTGGTGTTGGAGGTTCCAGAGGCGCCCATTCTGTACTATAACCATGCTTGGTCAGCCATTTTACCAGTAGGCCGACTTTTGTTTTTACCGCCGAAGATATCGTCGCGCGTGTATAAGGATTCAACGGTTCTTCACCGGCGATACGGGCTCGATGAAGTATGGAATGAATCGAACGTGTATCAAATCCGTAACAGTGATTATCGGTATCGCGAAACGAAAAGAAATACACATTTGGAATATCGCTGAGTTTATCGGTAGAAAAGAAGTCGGTATCATTGACATTTACCGTACGATCCCAAAACCCTGGTCCGTGTCGCAACGGTAGCCGAAAAGTACGCCAGAATCGGTACCATTTCTGTATTTTTGATATCTGTGGTCCGTTCGCGACTAGTTCGCGCCGGCGTTTCACCCGCTTACTGATAGTTTCCGGTGACTTTGCGACCCAAATATGAGGATGTTTGAAATGGATACCACAGTAGTCGCCATGGGTCGCCGGGTTGCTACAGCGTAGTTTAGGATTTTTACGCGACTTTATATTTTTACACGTCTCACTTCCGACGTGAGAAATGCGGTCAGAATCACTCATCTCTGCTCCGGCCCAAGAAAATTAATTTTACGAATTCAGGTCAGAAATCCCCTTGGAATAAATGAACGCACGAGAAAAAAGGTTACGTTTTCTCGCCTCCGGCGAACAAAATTGAGACATCCAAAAAAAGTATGACAACAAGCATTCCCGCGTTTGTATTCCTGTAAAACTTCCTCGACCAACAACATAAGAAAGATGTCTTCCGCCGCCCCTGCCACCAAGCGTACCACCAAGAAGGCCACGACGGCCGCCCCTACTGTTGCCTCTGTCGCTGCTCCCGTTGCGCCCGTCGTCGCGCCGGTCGTTGCGCCTGTTGCTGCTCCTGCGCCTGTCGCCACGATCAGCCACGTAGAGCCTGCCACTGCGACTGCCGTCGTGGAGGAGGTCAATATCGTCGCGCAGGTCAATGCCGTTGTAGAGAAGATCAACGCTCTGCGCTCAACTCTCGGCTCTCTGTTCGCCGATGTCAAGAAGCTCGAGAAGCAGGTGCCTCGCGAGCTGAAGCGCGCCTCCAAGGGCCGCCGCCGCGGTGCGGTCAAGCTCGCGGAGGGTGAGGTCGCCGCTCCCAAGAAGGAGACGGTCTTCACTAAGCCCACGGCCATCTCGGACGCGCTCTGTACGTTCCTGAGCGTTCCCAAGGGCACTCTGCTCTCCCGCTCGGAGGTCACGACCCGTGTCTGCGCCTACGCGAAGTCCAACGCGCTGATGGTGAAGCAGGTCATCAAGGCCGATGCGCCGCTGCGCAAGCTCCTCGCGCTGACGGAGGCGGATGAGCTGAAGATCCTGAATCTCCAGCGCTACCTGAAGCCCCACTACATCAAGCCGGCGACTACGGCGTAAAAATAAAAATAAAAAAATAAAAACAAAAAAAAGATTCTTACTTCCCATCCCTTCCTTTTCTTATTCCTCCAACATAGCGCGTCATTTTTGAAATAACGACAGATTCGCATAGTGGCTATTGCGTGGCCTTGCTACTTTGAAGCAACATAGGCCATGGGTTTTCCCTCCCAGGTTCGAATCCTGGATCTGTCGCCATCTTTGGTCCTTTAGCTCACTTGGTAGAGCATCTGGCTGTTATTTATATAACCAATACCGGAAGGCAGTAGGATCGATACCTACAAGGACCGAAAACGCCATTTTTTAGTTTATTGAATAATCTAAACAATGTAATTGCGTCTTGCTCCCGTAAAAACAGTCTCGCGACTAAAGAAACATGTCCGGCGCAGCGGCAAAACCGGAACTCATAGAACAGGTGCGAAATTACGTCCATTTCGATAATCTCGCCGAAAGCCTCACCAAACAAGTGACCAACGTACGAAATATGCGCAAGCAATTCGAGGAGAAGATATTGAAATCGTTGGAAACTACAGGAATGCGCAACGCCGTCCTACAAATCAACGGCGCGACGCTCCAGCGAGAAACGGAAGTCAAACAGCAGGATTTATCCTGGTCCTGCTTGGAAGAGCAACTTCAAAATTATTTCCGAACTAAAGGTCTGCCGGATGAAACCAAGCAGATTATTGATTTTGTTCGGAAAAACCGACCAACGAAAACTTCCGAATATCTTAAAAAAACCGTAAGCGCGGATTCATCGTCAAAAAAACCTCCCAGTACTTAATATAAAACAATCACGTGGGACAACCCAGTATGCAGTTTTTAAACAAACTTACATCAAACCATATTACCTACTGGTTTAATAATCAGAATGTCGATATACATCAGTATCCTGCTCTATGGATTCAAAAGGTTGTCAGCCGTTTTTTAAATTATTGCGAAAAACATAATTTACATATGTGCGTCATTGATCATAAGTTTTACGAAATCATGTGCGAGGCGATGTGCGTAATGTATCACGCGGCGATCACGAATAAAGACTGGAGCGGTCCCAAACGGAAATTTCCGAAACCGTCCGATTGGAACGAATCCAAGGAACAATTATGGACGGATTATATTCACGGACGTTTATTCACTTATGAATTTTGGGATTCATTCTGGGACGCTCTAGATGAGGAACATTGGGAGTTTGCGATTCCTTCTGTACGTGGCAATTTTCAATATTTACTTCCATTGTACATTCAGCGATCCAATGATATCTTGATCGATGAAGGCATTCTCGTAGAGCAGGACGACGGTCAGATTGTGACGGCGGATGATTGCGAACCGAGTGACGATACGTGGTTTTATTAGTAAGTATTACATATCTAGACCCTTGTATTCTTAACATACAAGGGTCTAAAATGAAATGCTCGCTGGTCTAATCGTTCCAGTGTGCGCGATTGAACGGTAATACGGTCATCGTATTCATTTGCTCACGATACTTTTGTACTTTCTTATCAAATTCAATCTCTTCGGCGGAAGGTGGTAGTGCGACCTGGCTCGTGAGAAGTTCATCGGTCGCGTTCTTCGGAGGACGCGAACCGTAGCAATTCACTCCGAATCGAAGTTCAGGATTGTCAAAATATCCTCCATTGACGCCGGGTTTCCCACAGGCGTTGCGATATTCGGGACTACCTTTTTGTAACTTTTCCCAGGTTAGCTTCTGCGTCGGATAGAGCGCCATTTGTCCTTTTGTCCAGCCGTAGTTACACCAGTCGGCTCCATCCTCGTGGGCGGCCTTGACCTGATCGTATGTCGCTAATTCAGAACCTAGAGCGGCGCATACGGCCGACGCGTCGTTGAAGGTGTAGATATTCCGGCTCACGTTGAATACTTCCTTACGAGGTTGCGAAATCTGTTGGAGAGCACTGACAAACGGAGATTCGCTGGGAGTGGCTCCAGGCATACCCGATGGCCGGATATCGGGTGGAGGCATCGCGGTCATAGGCTTGATTTCCGCCTCAATACCGTTATTTCCACCGATCTCAATATCGACCGAATCACCGCCGACGATGAGTTTGTAAATACGTTTCCATCCAAACTCTAGATAATATCCGATGGTTTTGTAATAAACAACTATGGCGATAAATACGGCGAGTATTACGACCATAACTGCCCAGAATTTTGAGAAAATACCTGAAAAAATGCTACTTGATGTAGCAGCGGCGTTGCTAGCCGGCATACTATAGTTCATTCCTCTGATTAACCGTGCGATTTTAGGCTTCCGCAATCGGAGCGGGTTTCTCACGTTTGCGGAATTGCTGTATCATTGCTTGGAATTGAGTATTCATAACGGAGGCATCGCGTTTCGGAATAAGCATCGCAATATAGGAATCTTGATTGACTACGCGTTCCGGGGATGATAGAGTCACGTTGCTATCGTCGTACTCAATCCACTTTCCGTCTTGCTTTGCGTGCATAACATAGTGTCCGCCGTTCGTAGAGCCGTGATGGTCAATGACGGCGAACGTTTCATATTCTGTATTGATTTCGCGTCTGGAGAAAGGATTTCGTGAAAAGGCCATCTGCGGAGAAAAGTCGAGCGAATCCAGATTCCACGCAATCGTTCCGCGAACTTTTTTTCCCGTATTCGTAAAGCGCTTGAGAGAGAGAATCACGACAGACGGAAGACGGGAAATCCGATTGGTAATCGTTGCTTTCTGCTTCGATTTACACGTATCGCAGGCGTAGTCATCTATTTTCTCGCTGAGGAAAGCGTGCTTTAGACAATCTTCCATAGAAGGAACTGGTGCTCCTTCTGATCCGGGTATAGGTGCCTTGAGCATGAGCCACGGCTCAAAGCGCTCGCTTATCGTATGGCAGTTCGTACACTCAATACAAATCTGAGTCTGTCCGTTAAACCAATCCACGATAGGACTGTATTCTTTTCCGAAGAAGGTGGCCCACGATTGGATCGCCTTGAGTTGGGATTCTTCTTCCTTGTTGGCCGGCTCGCCCGACACTTGCATTCGCACCCGACGATACATACCGTCGTGTAGGGAATCCAGAATGTATTGGAGTGCTTCCGCAGCATCCGCTTGCTGTCCATGATGATACCAGTCGTCGTCCGTTTCTCGGATGACATTGGTGAGAGCCTGAAAGAAACCGCGTGGAACCATTGTAGGGGTTGCGTCCGCGGGGGGTTCAATACGCCAGAGATCCTTGAATAGAGTCTGAAAGGCCGTGACCATTTCCTTCTTCTTAGAATCTTCGCGTAGAGGAATTTCTGTTTCGTTTAGGAATATAGCGGCCATCGGTGGCGCAAGACGGAGTCCTTGGAGTACAACATTCAGAAAACATGTATTGCCTATATTCGCAAATCCGATTTTTGTCGATGTATTCATTTTACGTACTGTACTTACACTATAAGGTGTGCTTTAGGCTTCAATTTTTCGGAGGCCAAAAATTGAAACTTAAACACATCCCAAAAAACATATTAGAATCATGGCTTACCGACCAGCGCACGAGACAGTGTATGGATTTGATACCTTGGATACCTTACACAACTTCTTTCCTGAGATGATTTATGACGAGACGCTATTCAATTCGGAAATTCTTGCGTGGATGCGTCATCGTATTCAACAACTTTTCCCGGCCGTATTTGCGCGACAGCAAAATTTGTACAGGATTTATTCAGCGCAGAATCGTCAGCAGAATTACGCGACGTTTCGGCAGAATAGGGCGGCAGCGACTGCGACTGCATCAGCGCGCGGCTCTTCTCCAGTTCCTCGAGTGACGCCTATAATCACTACATCGCCTAATGCTACGCAGCCGCTGGTCAATGCGCCTGCGCTTGTCTCTGCTTCTGCGCCTGCTCCTGTCTCTGCGTCTGCGCCTGTCTCTGCGCCTGCTACTGCCTCTGCGCCTGCCTCTGCCTCTGCGCCAGCCACTGTAATCGCCACGATTCCCCTAACGACGAATCATCGTGTTGCGAACGTAGGAGCAACAACAGCAGGAGCAACAGGAACGCGCGGCTTTCGTCTCGAAACCTACCAAGATCCGATGGAAGACCTCGTAAATACTCTTCTATATACTACGACAACAACACAACCCCGCCGTAGTGACGCGAATCTCCTAACAACGATGCTCATGGGTCTCAACGGCGGATGGACAACTGCTCGTAACGCAAATAATGTATGGACAGATGTTCCGGTTGTACCAACGGCGGCCCAAGTTGAAGCCGGTTCCGATGTCGTAGAACTCGTCGATGTTCCTGAAGAGGAAAAATGCGCAGTGTGCCAAGAACGCGGAACCGAGGGTCCGTGGAGACACCTCCACTGCGATCACTATTTCCATCGCGACTGCGTGGATCGCTGGTTCTCTCGTAATGTACATTGTCCGGTATGCCGCGCGGATATCCGCGGCGAGGAAGTCGATTAGAACTTAGACTGCCGGTCATTTCATTCCGGCAGTCTTTCGCCAACGTGTCATATAAAATGTCGGCAGTTTCACGAGGCTTCGCCTCGCAAAACCGCTCGTTTTAAATGCCCGTTGGTCTTAAGAAGCAACTGTTGGAAATAAAGAACGCAAACTCACTCCGCGAATCGTCTTGACTTCCAACGATTCCGCATCCGCTTTTTTCGCTATCGCGGTTCCACTGACTGCGATATTGGAAAGCAGATATCCGCGGGCGCCCGGAATAATTAAATCGAGGAATTTTCCGTTATCGTATCCGATACAGAGAAAGGTAATAGTGGTCGAACCGCTTCCAACCGATTCCTCTCCATCCGTATCTTTCCGAACTACGCGTCCGGTCGCAATCAATCCGCAAAATTCTACATTGTATTCTTGCTCGGTCGTAAGAACTTTTTGGACACGCTTGAGTTTGCTTTGTAGGACGGGAGTCACGCGAAGATAACAGCCTGGAAAGAAATCTTCGGCACACCAATATCCACGGCATTTCATATCGCTAAACATTTGCGCAGGATCGTAGTCTCGCATCAGAATAAGCTGTTCGCCTTTCGTCGAGCAGACTTTGGGTTCCCCGGTTTTTGTCGTTCCAAGACGATACGGTGGTTCGCCTCGCGTCAGACATAAACCGGCTTTTCGCGCTTCCCGCCAATGGACCCATCGCCGATAATCACTATTACAATGATTGAGCGTAGCAACCCAGAATGCGTGCGAATTATGGACTTTTTCGTAGGCAAGCGCCCATACGAGTTGCGCATAACTCAAAGCGTGCGATTTACAGAAACTGTAGTGTTGGAGTTGATTCAAATCGTCTATCATCCGCGATAGAATTTCTTCCGGAACTTTTTGTACGCGACAGAGATCGCGAAACTGAAGACAGTCCGCGATACGTTGTTTAGAAAAGGCTTTACGATATTTATCGGCAAACGCGTCGAGAGTTTCTGGTGGAAAGGAGGATGCTTTTCCGTACGAGAACGCCGCCCGAATACGCGTGAGCGCATCATCATCATAGACAATCGGACGATTGATATCATCGTAGAGACGACCCGTGCGAACTCCGAGTAGATAGGCGGATTTTCTTCCACCCGCGGCCGCCGCAGGACGGATGAGCGCGAGCGCTATCGCAATATCGTCAATCGTCGTAGGCATTAGCTGTTTGTAAATATGGCGACATCCCCGAGATTCGCCAAACGTGATGCCAATAGTATCACCGGTTGAGAAGAGACGGGCGACGGCATCGTCACGTGCCGGATAATCGTACAGCGTACGTGTTCCACCCGATGATTCCCGCCACTGCGCTAGACCGCGATTACTTAGTAAATCAATCTTAATAAACCCAGCATCTTCCGTTTGATCTTTATTGAGAGTCAATTGCGGTAGAATACCGTCGGATTTTAGAATAAGATCTTTCGGTACGGCGCCTTCACGGTCAAATATGACGATACCTCCACAGTGAAGACTTTCTGTGCGCAATGTTCCGATTTTCTCTTGGATATCGTGACGGATCTTACCAGCGATTTCGGGATTCGTCACGAGCGTTTCGAGCGGAATATGTTTCTTATAGGTTACTTTCGGAGCGTGCGTACGAATCGCCTCCTGTAGGGCGGATTTGTACTGATACAAAACGTGATTGCTGATTCGCGCGACCATACCCGGCCACTGAGCACCGATAGCCGCATACAACTCGTCGCGACGATTGTAGGGAACGTCGATATCGATATCGGGCATATCGGTACGTCCGTGATTCATAAATCGGGCTAAATCCATATCATATTGGATGGGATCTGTATGACTGATACCCATCAAATAACAAACGAGGGATGACCCAGCGCTTCCCCGTATAATATGAGGAATCTGTAGTTTCCGACATAGTTCAATGATCACCTGTACTTGGAGAAATACGCGCGTGAATCCGTTACGATCAATGAGCGCAAATTCCTGTTCTACGCGTGTTGTATAGCGTTCTTCCGATGGTATCGGACGCCGAAATACCGGAGTAAGAATTTCCGATGACATTTGAGATTCACGTATCATAACGTATGTAGTATCATTTTTTATACCGGCGCTGAAAATTTGAAGCCGCATTGTGGCAACTCCAATCAGTTTCAAAAATGCATACGTTCCATAATGGTTCGGTCTTACGAGTTTGTACAGCGAAGGAACTCGTTAAAATTCCTATCTGGAATGGCAATCGAACGCTTGATAAGGAACATGCAAATCGTATTCGTGATGCTGTAGGAAGCGCAGTGACACAGTTAGACTCAGGATATCATATTATTACTTACAATGAGCCTGATACGACCGGAACTCCTGTACGACAATCGTATATTATTGATGGACAGCATCGCGCGCACGTATTGCGCGAACATTTCTTGAGTGGTATGTGCGAACCAGATTTCCCCGTAGTTGTTACAGAGAAATCAGTAGAATCTGAAGCAGATGCGATTGAATATTTCAATGCTATCAATAATGTAAAACCGCAACGATGGCGAACGGATCCCGCAATTCTGGCGAATCAGTACATTGCCGAATTAGAGAGAACATTTAACGGAAAAACGAAGTTCATTCGTCCGAATACCGTTCGACCGTATCTATCCGTTGAAAAACTACGCGATGTACTAAAAGAGAATATTACGAATTTAGCGCAAGAACCCGCGGCGATTCGGGCGTTCTGCCAGCGCGTCTTGGCAAAGAATCAGCAAATGCTAGCACAATCCGATATGCTTCTCCTTAGCGGACATAAAGATTCGAGATATTACGAGCGCGCGAGTGAAGTCAAATTTATGCTGGCGGTCGATCCGAAACTACCATGGGTCGCAGAACTCGCGCGCTGAAAATTTGAAGCACTGGCCGTCCACAAGTGCGCACGTACAATGGATTTCTCCAATCAAACTATCGGAAGCATCGACTTCAGTCCGACGATACAGGCAAGGAATATTACGCTCGTGTTGGAAGAGCAGGAACTCGCAACGGCTACGTGGAACCAAATGG
>Ga0214921_10009269_pt1 | contig 12498 bp, 9 predicted proteins | sample LL1505_MetaG_FD_177992 | JGI IMG/M metagenome (GOLD analysis project Ga0214921, IMG submission 177992) | Freshwater microbial communities from Lake Lanier, Atlanta, Georgia, United States - LL-1505 | ecosystem: Environmental > Aquatic > Freshwater > Lake | place: USA: Georgia | collected 2015-05-28 | reverse complement strand
TAGCTCAAGCTTTAAGAGCAAAAACCTCTTGTGGTTTTGCGATAATTCGAAAAGGTGTGTGATGAGGAATATCCAAAACCCCAAAATGATCCCTTGGAATTTGAATTGATTTTTTTAGTAATTGATCAGGACTAATATCTTTTGAAGGAGCTATTCCTTGTTCGCCATAATTTACACTTATATCGTCTTTCGCAACCAAGATAATTTGACCAAATTTATCTTCTGAAAATAGCTCTATATCATTACTGCTTGTAGTATATACTGAACTACCAATATCAATTCTATTTTTGCTGTTAACTTTATTGGATAGGTTTTCAAGAAATCTCTCAGTATCATCTGGATCAATTGATTTTAGGCTCGTAAATTTAATTTCAGATAATTTTTGTACAGAACTAGAAAAATGTTTAGTATAAATTGCTCCAAAGCTAGGGCCAATTTGTCTTAATAAAGAATTAAGAACAGGAGATAATTTTTTAGCTTTTTGATATCCATTAAGCATATAGTGATATGAGGATAATTAATAATATCTTTAGCCAGAATTTATTTGGCTTTGTAATAATTTTTCTTTCGTTAAGAGATTTACAAAAACCTTTAATAAACCTTCTAGCTTTCTTCCCTTTTTAACTAAAATTCCATAAGTCATTTCCGGAAAATAATCAGTTAAAATTCTTCCGACTAATTCATTTTCTGATTCGCCTTCGAGAACTATATTTGAAATCATCGCAATTCCAATTCCAGCTTTGACAAATTTTTTTAAAATTTCCCAATCCGACATTTCAAATTCAATAGTGCTTCGGATTTTATGAGCTTTTAATAATTCTTCAAAGGCGGGCAGCGTGATGAGTTTTTGGTCAATGCGAACGAGTTCATATTTTGCAACATCGGACAAGGTAATTTTTTTCTTTTTTGCGAGCGGATGATCTTTTCTGGTTAATAAGATTGGTTGATATTTTACAATTGGAAAAAACTCAAATTCACTAGGGATTTCATCTGAAATCATTGGATATATAAACATATCAATTTCATCCGCAAGTAGTCGTTTAATACATTCGCTCTTGGATAAATTTCTAATTTTAAATTTTACCGCAGAATGAGAATCTTTTAATTTTTTTATATATTTAGGTAAGATGTAAGAAATACCTGCATGATTAGTGGCTATATCAATTATATTAAGTTTTTTATCTTTTGTAAATTTTATAAAACTCTCGAACATATCATCTATTCCCTGAATGTAATAGATAGCCTGCGCATATAAATTTTTCCCCGACTCGGTTAATTTAATTTTTTGTCCGTCTCTTTTAAAAACCTTCATATCTAAATCTCTTTCCAAAGATTGAATTTGTAAGGTAATAGCAGCTTGACTAAGCCCCATTTTTTTTGCTGATCCTGAAATACTTCCAGTTTGAACAGCATAGTAGAATCCTTTCAATTGCTGGATCCGATTCTTTTTGTAGTAGAATTGTTTAAGCATAATATAACAATTATTAATAGGTCTATAAGAAAGATTGATTATAACTAATTTGTCTTTTTCAACTTAATCAACTTTTCTGTCGCAACTATTTTTGAATTTCTTTACAACGAATCATTTTAATACAATGAACTCACTACAAAATTTAAATCAGAATCAATTTACTTTTGCGCACCCAAAGCAAATTGCGGAAAAATCTTTAACATCTTCTGAATTTCTAACCGCCATCACCCACGAATTAAAAACTCCATTAAACGCTATCATCAGTTTTTCTGATGTTTTGCGTGAAGATATTAACAACCCTAATTTACTGGCTGAATGTTTGGATTACATTTCCGAAATCAATCGCGCTGCGGTTGAGATGAATGAGTTGGTTAATGATTTGCTTGATGTTGGCGCAATTGCATCGGGGAATTTTTCGGTGGATTTGAGTTGTGATATTGATGTTGGCGATGTTTTAAAAAGAGCAATGCGAATTAATCATGATTATGCGTTAAAGAGAAATGTGAGTTTGAAGTTCGAAATTGGTGATAATGTAAAATTTATGAAGCTTGATGAGAAAAGGATGAAACAGGTTTTGACTAATCTTATTTCTAACGCTGTGAAATATAGTCCGAAGCAAAGTGAAGTAAAAATAATTTGTCGCAATATTTCTCCGCATCCACTTCTAGCTTCAACCAAACCGAATCCAGAATTTTTAGAAATTATGGTGATTGATCAAGGTTTTGGAATGAATGAAGAACAGGTTAAAAATGCATTTGAGAAATATCAGACAATTCAGAATCCAAATTCTGGAACAGTTGATTCATTTGGATTAGGATTGCCAATCGCCAAACATTTAGTTGAGCTACAAAAAGGAACTATTGAAGTTAAATCAGAATTAAATGTTGGAACAGAAATAAAATTAAGATTTCCTTATTCGATGTAAACGAGCCACCACCACCCGCAATACCCAAAAGGCGTGTTGCTTCCCTTTCAAATTGGCTTTTGAGCAACCATTTGAAAGTCTTTCCTGTTAAGGGAAAAGCTCCTTCGGGTTAAACCGGAGGGGCTTTTTTTAATTGCCAATTCGATTGCTTAAGCTTAATCCTTCCGACCTCTAATCTGGCGATTTAAAACTTCTTCAATCGCTTCGCGTTTGATTGGTTTTGCTACGAAATCATTCATACCGCTATCCAAACATTTCTTTTTATCATCTTCTCCAACATTCGCCGTTAGTGCCACAATCACTACTGGTTTTTCTCCTGTTTCTTTTTCAATTTCTCTGATCTTCTTAGTGGCTTGAAATCCGTCCATTACTGGCATCATGCAATCCATCAAGATGATATCATAAGTTACGTGCATAAATTTATTTACCGCTTCTTGACCATTTTCTGCAAAATCGAGCTCAAAACCAAAGCGTTTTAAAATTGTGATCGCAACTTTCATATTCACTTCATTATCTTCACAAAGCAACACGCGCAGACCCTTAGTTGTTAAGTGTTCTTCCTTCACTTCGCCTTTTTCAATTAATGTTCCTTCATCTTCATAATAGGTAATTTGAAAAATGAAGAATAATGCCAACATCAATTTACTTTTCTTGATTGGCTTAGTGACGATGCGGTTGAATAATTTTAATTTATCGGCCGGGATTTTTAATTTTTCTTGAATAGAAATTAATAAAATCAGCGGAATGGTTTTTAATTGCGGATGATTTTTGATTCTTTCAGCAATACTAACGCCATTAATTCCGATATAAGAATTATGACTAATCACAATGGCATTTGAATCAAGACAGAATTGTTCAAGTTCTTTAATCGCCATATCGGCTCTTTCCTCCTGATTGGTAATGCTGCTGGAAATATGAACAACTTGATGATGCAATTCTAATTCAGAAAAACTTTCTCCTAAAATTTTGGCACCAATTTTATTATTTTCGATAAGGGCAATTTTGCGCCCGATAATTTCCTGTTTTTGAGTGCGATATTCCTCATCAAGACTGGTGTCATTTTCTGATTTAGACATTGGAATCGTAAAGTGGAAATTCGAACCTTTGCCGTTTTCACTATCAACGCCGATTTTCCCTTTCATCAATTCAACCAGCTCTTTGCAGATTGAAAGTCCCAAACCTGTTCCACCATATTTTCTGGTAGTTGACATATCAGCTTGTGAGAAAACCGTAAACATTGTGGTAAGTTTTTCTGGCGCAATTCCGATGCCGCTGTCAACAATGTTGAAATTTATGTAATAAACTGAACCTTCAACTTTTTCTATTTTTACCTCAATTAAAACCTGTCCGTAATAAGTGAATTTAATCGCGTTATTTACGAGGTTATTCATGATTTGGCGGATTCTTCCAGTATCACACATCAGAGAATTGGGAATATCGCTGCTGATATTGGTGATGATTTCCAATCCTTTGCTATTGGCGGTTGGTGACATTAAATCAGCAACGTCTTCGACTAGATCGTGAATATTAAAAGCGATAGTTTCGATTTCTATTTTACGGGCTTCAATTTTAGAGAAGTTTAAAATGTCGTTCAAAATCACAAGCAATGCATCGGCGGAACGATAAATTGTGTTGGCCTGATCAAGTTCGTCATCTTTAATATTTTGTGATTCGCGTAAAGCCTGACTCATGCCGATAATTCCGTTCATCGGTGTTCGAAGTTCGTGACTCATATTAGATAAGAATTGGCTTTTCGCCACGCTCGCTGCTTCTGCACCTTCTTTAGCTTTAATCAATTCGCGAACGAAGGGTCCGATTCTCATGCGTTTAAAAATATAAATTGTTCCCATGAAAAAAATCGCCACACCAATTGATTGACCGACTGAAACCATTAAGGCGAAACCAAGGTTTTTCCAAGCTCTTTTTTGATGATAGCCGGTAATTGTAGTTATATTATATTCAGGAGATTTTTGGAAATGAGCATAAATACATTCTCCCATTTTAAAGCGGAAAGGTAAGAAATCGCTGACACCACCGCGATAACGCTCAACTGCTTCACGAACATAGCCCCGCGATGCAAGATCAGTGGGGTTGAAATCTTGGCGATCAAAACTGGTAGAATTGGCCAGCAAATCAAAATTGTGATCAACTAACATATAGCAAATATCTTCGTCACCAAAAACCCAATCTATTTGTCTTTGAATAACTTCAATCGGAAGTTGGGCGATGAAAGTTCCAATCGGTTTTAAATCATCATAATCAATACGCATCGCGATCGGTAACATGTCATAAGAAGCGATGTCAGTTTCAATGTGGGTTTTGCGGCCGACTTTCAAGCGCCAAGCATTTTTCTTTTCTGCCTCTTTAACCGGAAAATATTCTTTTGGTTCGACTGCTTTTTTTAAAACACCTTCATCGGAAGTTACGGCGACTAAACTTTTGTCATCAACGAAACTGATATTCATCCATGATGAAACGTTCCTTTGTAAAGCGTCGCGATTCAGGGTTTTTTTCAGGACTTTTGAAATGGTGTCTTTTTTCTTCTCGCCTTGCAAAGTCAAAATTTTATCGCCGACATAGTTTAAATAATTATCAACTGCGGCCATCAAAGAAGTTGCGGCTTTTTCTACAACACCACTTTGGAATTTGACTTGTTTATCAAGCAAAACCCAGAAGCTGCGGTAGACCATGAAAGTATTTAGAGTTACCCAACCCAGAATCAGTGCGATTAAAATATAGGAGAATATTGTATAAGATTGCGCCAGATCCATTTGCTCTTCGCGCTTCAATGGCTTTTTTCTTCTTTCGTAACGGCGACGAATTTTCCAAAAGCGACGAGGATAAGTAGGATCGAATTTGCTGCGAGAGATTATTTTTTCGTGATAGTAATCATTTTTGACTGAAAAGATTAGTGCAAAGAAATAAGAAATCTTTTCCACCAAATTTCTTCCTTTTTTAGGTTTATATTTTTTTAGAACTGTTGCCGCAGTAAGGTTTTTTCTAGTTATAAACTTTGATAAGCTTTGAAACATTTGATTTTTAGAAATCTCTTCTATTTTTAAAATGGATGATGGTTTTGATTTTGATCCCAAGCGTTCTATTTTGAGAGTGGGCGCTGTCAAACATTTTTACCGATCTTTAAATTAGAAGAAATTTAAATTTCCCTTTTTGAAGCATTTTGTTAATCAGGCTAAAATAAAGTATTTTGTTCATTGTTTTTTTTTGAGATTTCTAATCTTTGAGCGACAATTTTTTATTGGAAGCAAATTTTTGCCAGAATTTTTTTCAATTTTTCTTAAAAAATTTATAAACCAACAAACAATACTCAAGGAGACGAAGTGGAAGTTTTTTTTACAAAAGATTCAGATTTATTGAATCAATATTACGACTTACGTCAAACAGCATATCGTGATGAAAATGGATGGACGGATTATGATGGATCACAAAATAAGTTTGATCTTACCGGAAAAATTGCTGTAGCGGTTGAGAATGGAAAGGTAATTGGTGGAATCAGAGTTATGTTTTCTGACCAATGCGAATTTCTTTCTAATGAAATTCCAGGAACTCAATATGACTACAAAAAATTTATCAAAAAATACGATCAGAGAGAAGATCTTATAATTAGTGAAATCTCAGCATTGGTAGTAGAAAAACATCATAGAGATTCAAATGTGACGACCGCAATGTTTGATTACTTATTTAATGAATCAAGAGTTCACGGCTGCAATTATGTTTTTGCAGTTGCGGTTGCGGTGGTTTGCAGAAATGATAGAAAAACACTAAGAAGACTCGGTTATGATGTAGAAATAGTGATGAATTTTCCATGGAAAGAAAAGAAAACCTATAACTTCATCAAAATGTTTCCAATGTACGCCAGGCTTCAATAATTAATTAAGATAAAAACTTATGAGAAAAATATTTGGAATAGCAATCTCTATGATTTTTTTTGTTTCTTTTTCTCCAGTTGCAGCTGCTATAGATGACACAACTGCTGAAGAAAAGAAAAGCATGACATTTAATCCGCAGATTTTTTCGCTATCCAAGAAAAAAGAAAATGCTTTTGATGCAGCTTCTGCAACTTATATTCTGAGTTCCGAAGATATTAGAAGATCAGGTGCAACTTCAATTCCAGAAGCTTTAAGATTGGTTCCGGGTGTACAAGTTGCCAGAATGAGTGGTAATAATTGGGCGATTTCAATTCGCGGTTTTGACAGACAATTCTCCAATAAGCTTTTGGTAATGATTGATGGCAGAACTGTTTATACACAGTTATTTTCAGGCGTGTCCTGGGATATACATGATTATGTAATGGAAGATATTGATAAAATCGAGGTGATCAGAGGTCCGGGTGGAACGATTTGGGGATCAAATGCAGTTAATGGAATTATTAATATCATCACTAAAAGTGCAGTTAGAACGCAAGGTACTTACGTTTCGCAAATTGTAGGAGATCAAGATAAATCAATCACAGAAGCCCGTTACGGTGGAGCTTTAAATAATAATAAAGACGACTACAGATTATATGTTAAAAAAGCGGTAAGAGATGGCTTGGATAATTATAAAACTAAAGGCAGTAATCATGATGGTAATAGTCAAGATAGAGCGGGCTTCAGATATGATATTAGCTCGATAAAAGATAGTTCAATTTCAATTCACGGCGATATTTTTAGTGGCACTGCCAGCAATTTTTTTACTACTCTGAATAATCCGAATAAAAATAATAAGGATTCTCGCGGTGCAAATATTGTCGTGAACTGGGACAAGAAATTATCCAAACAATCAAGTTTTATTCTGAATAGCTATTTTGATTATGATCAATTCAGCATTCCGGTTTTACAAAGAAGTTCGAAAACTTTTGACGTCGATTTCCAGCATTTTTATAATTCCTCTAAAGATAACCAGTTTATCTGGGGCTTGGGATATAGACAAATTGCTGATGATATTGAAGAAAGCACCATGTTAAACGGGGCTACTCCAGTTAATTATTCTCCAGATCGCAGAAACGACCAATTGTTCACGGCATTTATCCAAGAAAAATTTGGCCTGATTTCGGATAAATTATATTTAACTATCGGTTCAAAATTTGAGAAAAACGAATTTACCGGCTTTGAATATCAACCAAATGCGAGATTGGCTTATTATCCATCGCGTAACCAAACTGTTTGGGCATCGGTTTCAAGAGCGATCAGAACCCCGACCAGAGCGGAAAGTGACATTAATTTAAAATCTGCCAATACTAACACCCCTCTTAATCAAGGCAGTCCAACTTACGGAATTGAACAGTTAATTGCTTATGAAGCTGGATACAGAATCAAGCCAACGATCAAAACCTTAATCGATGCGACTACATTTTATAATCAATATTCCAAGCTAAGAACTTTTGAATTAATTAATGGAGTTCCAACTGCAGCAAATCTTGGTTATGGCGAATCGCAAGGATTTGAAATTAGTGGTAAATGGCAAGTAACCAACGATTGGAGAATGGAAGCCAGTTATGATTACTTAAATCTTGATCTTCATATTAGCGATAATTCAACTGACAACACTTCAATCATCGGGGCTGCTGATGGTCTTCAAGTTGCAGAAGGAATGTCTCCAAAAAATCAGGTTAAGTTGAGATCATTTTATAATATCAGTCCAAAAATTGAGTTCGATAATATTTTATATTATGTCGACAACCTTCCAACCGCTGGCGCAACTTATCGCACAACTGGCATCCCATCTTATTTCAGATTTGACACCAGACTTGGATATCTTCCATCAAGAAATCTCGACTTGAGTGTAGGAATTCAGAACTTGTTAAATCAAGGCCACAGAGAGTTCAAAGCAGCGCTTTATAATAACCAAACTGAAATCGGACGTACGTTCTACGTTAAGGCAGTTTGGCAATATTAAATCGGGAAATTTCTAAATGATTTCTGACAGAAGTCTATCAATCACCAGATTATTGATTTCAGTAGTTTGCTTAACTCTTTTTTCCAAATTTTCAAATACTGAAGATAAAGCGGAGACAAATCAAAAATAATTTGATTCGCCTTCTGCAATTTATTTTGTTTCTGGACCTTCGATTTTAAGTTGGTTTGGCAGTATTAATCGTAATTTCATCTAAAAAAACTTTGAGAAATAAAAATGAAGTTTAGCAATTTAAAATTAGTAACGTTTTTCACGGCATTATTTTTCGTAACTTTTGATTGTTTTTCTGATATCATTGAAGACGAAACTGCTGTTGCATTCGCTGGTTTTATACAAGACCTTGTTCATACAACCCAAACCCCGAAACGTGGGCCAATATGTGGTATTGGCAGTGACGAGGTTTCTAAAGTAATTGCCACTCAGGATAAAACATTTATTGACCTTGATCTCGAACCAAAGAAATATGAGAAATGTAAGGCAGTTTATATTGCTCAAGGTCGTGAAAAAAGCTTAAGATTTGAGATTGAAAAATTGAATAAGAAGAAAATTTTGACAATTGCAATTTTTGACGGTTTCACTGAAATCGGTGGTATGTTGCAAGTTCAAATGGGAAGAAGAAATTTTGAGTTAACTTTAAACTCGAAAGTGGTAAAAGAGTCTGGCATCAGATTAAATGCATTATCTACAAGTCTCGTTATTAATTAATTTAAAACTCTATATGGAAAATAATCAAAATCATAAAAAAGCAATCGACGTAGAATTCTTAAGAAGCATTATCGATAATGATGCTGAATTCGAGAGAGAGCTATTTAAGATTTTCTCAGAAAACGCTCATCGCAATATCATTAAAATGGAAGATGCGATCAAAGAAAACGATAATAATTCTTGGTACATGGCGGCCCACGCATTTAAAGGCGCTTCAGCATCAATTGGTGCATTTGATCTTTCTAAAGTTTTGGAATATGCGCAAAAACACCCGGAAGATAATTCTGATCAAAAAGTCGAAATTATAAATAAAGTTAAAGAAGAATTCCGTTTGGTTTTAGATTTCATTAATGAAGAACTTTTGGAAAAATAAAAACTCCACTTCGGTTACTTGGTTAAATTTTATATGAATGCCTGTTTAATTAGTCTTTTTTCTGCGATAAGATTGGATGGATTATAAACTTGTTCTAGAGGCTGTATTCAAAATAAAGTGAACTCATATTTCGTCCTATTTTTGCTTATTCTTTAGTAAAATTATTCCGAATATATCCAGATATGCGTCATAATTTTACTAAAAAAGTGCTAAAAATATTCCAAAACTAGAGTTCACTTTATTTTGAATACAGGCTCTAGGATTTATCCATAATTACTTCTTAACACCAAAGATGTTCCCCAACAATTTTTCTTCAAATCGATTTTTCCAAATGAATATAATCCTTGCCAAGCCGCGCGGATTCTGTGCTGGCGTAACTCGTGCAATTGAAACAGTTGAAAAAGCTCTCGCTAAATTTGGTCCGCCAATTTATGTGCGCCACGAAATTGTGCATAATAAATTCGTAGTCGAATCATTACGCAAAAAAGGCGCAATTTTTGTTGATGAAGTTGATCAAATTCCTGTCGGCGCAATTACAATTTTTTCAGCTCACGGTGTTTCTGATCGTGTTGAAGAAGATTCGCTAGCACGCGGCTTAGATGTAATTGATGCAACTTGTCCGCTGGTTAGTAAAGTGCATCGCGAAGCTAAAAAGTATGAAGAAGAAAATTATGAAATAATCTTGATTGGTCATAAAGGTCACCCAGAAGTTGAAGGCACTAGCGGCCGCGTAAAAAAAGACGTGATTTTGGTGACTGATGAAAATGATGCGCGCACAGTTGAGATAAAGCATCCTGAAAAAATCGCTTACGTAACTCAAACTACTTTAAGCGTTGATGACACTAAAAAAATCGTCGAGATTTTAGAAAAAAGATTTCCACAAATGCAGCTTGGGCTAGCAACTAAAGATATTTGCTACGCCACTCAAAACCGCCAAGACGCGGTACGATCTCTCTCAAAAATGGTGGATATTTTATTGGTTATCGGTGCAAAAAATAGTTCAAATTCGAACCGCCTAAGAGATTTGGGCGAAGAATGTGGATTACCATCTTATTTGATTAATGGCGGTTCTAACGTTGATCCTAAATGGTTTGAGAATGTAAAAACTATTGGTCTAACAGCGGGAGCTTCGGCGCCAGAAGTTTTGGTTCAAGATGTTGTAAATAAAATAAAAGAAATTTCTAAAAGCGAAGTTGCGGTGTCAGATATGAATGGCATTACGGAAAATACTTTTTTTGCTTTGCCAAGAAAGGTCAGGAAATAGTCAGGCAGTTCACTTTATTCCTTATGAATGCCGAAAATAGCCGTTTAGGATATTTTATCTAAGCGTCGCGCCATAAAATTTTCCAACTGCCTCAATAATTTTTTTGCTAATCATATCAATTTCTTCCGAGGTTAAAGTTTTTTCAATTGGCTGAATTCTAACTCGCAAAGCCACCGATTTTTTATCTTCGGCAATATTTTTCCCGCTGAAAATATCGAAAATATTAACTTCTTTAATTAGTTGTTTATCGCAATTGGCAATAGTTTTCACCAAATCTCCAATCGCCTGATCTTTATTTACTAAAAACGCAAAATCACGTTCTACAGCTTGTAAATCATTAATTACGAATGCTTTGCGCGTGCTTAATTTTTGTTGCGTTGGCAAGGAATCAACGAAAATTTCAAAAGCATTAACGCGGTTTTTTAAATCAAATTTCTTAGCAATCGCCGGATGAATTTCGCCAAAATAACCAATTAAATTTTTACCTAATTTCAAAGCGGCAAAGCGATGAGGGTGATAATATTTTGGGGAATTTTCGCTAGTCATTTGCAGGCTTTCAGCACGCAGACCAAAAATTTCTAGCACATCAAGAAAATCTTTTTTTACATCAAAAACATCGAAATCACGATTATCGTGATAATGATTTTGCTCTTTATTTTTCCCGGCGCGAATGCCTGAAATCATTAATTTCTGACCATCTAAAAAAACATTTCCGATTTCAAAAAGTGAAAGATCAGAAAAATTTCTTAAAGAATTTCTTTTGTAAGATTCAAGTAAACCAATCATCAAATTCGGGCGCATATGATTTAACTCAATGCTGATTGGATTTTTTAAAATTAATTTTTCATTTTTTTCGGCAAAAATTTCGACTAAATTTGCATCAACAAATGACCAATTAATAGTTTCGATCATGCCTTGCGAAGCCAGATAAGATCTAACTTTATGAAGAATATTAGTTTCTTTTTTCTCTGCAATTTTATCGCCCACTCCGTCATCTTGAACTTGGTTCAGGATCTGTTTTTTAATTTGATCATAACCAAAAATTCTCACAACTTCTTCAACTAAATCTTCTGAAACATTGATGTCATGACGATGCGATGGAATTGTGATTAAAAATTTTTCTGCAGCAATTTTTTCTAAGCCAAATCCTAAATCAGTCAAAATCTTTACAGCCTTTTCTGACGCCACTTCAACGCTGATTAATTTTTTGATTTTAGCCAAATCAAATTCAATTTTTTTGGCTTCAGTTTTTTTGCCAACAATTTTTGTTTCACTAACTTCGCCGCCGCAAATTTCTAAAATTAATTGTGTCGCTAAATCAATGCCGCTTTCACAAGTATTTTCATCAACACCTCTTTCGAAGCGAAATCTGGCATCGGATAAAATATTTAATTTACGTCCAGAATAAGCGATCGCGAAAGGCGCAAAAAAAGCCGCTTCAAGCAATATTTCCGAAGTTTCTAAATCACAGGAAGAATTTAGAGATCCAATAACTCCAGCAATTCCAACTAGTTTTTTAGAATCAGAAATTACGAGTATTTTTTCATCCAAAACATATTCTTCTTTTTTTAGTGAAGTGAATTTTTCATCATTTTTAGCAAAACGAATTTCAAGCGCACCATCAATTTTTTTGGCATCATAAGCATGCATCGGGCGATTTAGCGAAAGCATCACATAATTAGTGATATCAACAATTGCCGAGATTGAATTTGAACCAAGTGCCGTTAATTTTTCTTTCAACCATTTTGGCGATTCGCAGTTTTTTACATTTTTTATCGAGCGAAAAGCGGCGTAATTGCAGGCTGATTCGGCTTCATTTTTTACTTCAATTGGAAAAGAAAATTGGG
>Ga0214921_10009268_pt1 | contig 12499 bp, 2 predicted proteins | sample LL1505_MetaG_FD_177992 | JGI IMG/M metagenome (GOLD analysis project Ga0214921, IMG submission 177992) | Freshwater microbial communities from Lake Lanier, Atlanta, Georgia, United States - LL-1505 | ecosystem: Environmental > Aquatic > Freshwater > Lake | place: USA: Georgia | collected 2015-05-28 | reverse complement strand
AAAGATCCGGTAACACCTAAATCACCATAAATATTAGAGTTACCATAAAAATTGGAGGGTCCAGTGATACCAAAAGATCCGGTAACACCTAAATCACCATAAATATTAGAGTTACCATAAAAATTGGAGGGTCCAGTTATACCTAAAGATCCAGTAACACCTAAATTACCGTAAATATTAGAGTTACCATAAAAATTGGAGGGTCCAGTTATACCTAAAGATCCGGTAACACCTAAATTACCGTAAATATTAGAGTTACCATAAAAATTGGAGGGTCCAGTTATACCTAAAGATCCGGTAACACCTAGATCACCATAAATATTAGAGTTACCATAAAAATTGGAGGGGCCAGTTATACCTAAAGATCCGGTAACACCTAAATTACCGTAAATATTAGAGTTACCATAAAAATTGGAGGGTCCAGTTATACCTAAAGATCCGGTAACACCAACACTGCCAAAAAAATTAGAGTTACCATAAAAATTGGAGGGGCCAGTTATACCTAAAGATCCGGTAACACCTAAATCACCATAAATATTAGAGTTACCATAAAAATTGGAGGGGCCAGTTATACCTAAAGATCCGGTAACACCTAAATCACCATAAATATTAGAGTTACCATAAAAATTGGAGGGGCCAGTTATACCTAAAGATCCGGTAACACCTAAATCACCATATATATTAGAATTACCATAAAAATTGGAGGGTCCAGTTATACCTAAAGATCCGGTGACACCGAGTCTACCATAAATATTAGAGTTACCATAAAAATTAGATGGTCCAGTTAGGCCAAAAGATCCGGTAATACCTAAATTGCCATAAATATTAGAGTTACCATAAAAATAAGAAGTGCCAGTAACACCGAGAATGCCATTGTTAATAAATAGATTAACAGAGTTGATAGTACTAAATACATTAAGATTATTATTAATAAAAATGGTATCATTGAATAGTGAATTAAAATAGATACGAGCGATTGATGTATTAAAAGTGATACCAGCTAAATATCCAAGATTATGATTAATAGTAATAAAATTATCACCTCCATTAATATTATTAAAAATAACCTGATTATTAAAGACAATATTTTGGTTATTAATAGAGCTAATTGTATTTAACTTAATATTATTTAATAATAAATTGGAGAGGCAATTATAATTAAGATATGATTGTATATTATTAATATCATTACTTGTATATTCTATACCGGTAGATGGATTGATGGGTTGATCATATAGTGCGAAATAATGGTTTCCTGTTATATCACTATTAGAATAGTAAAATTGTAAAAGAGCATTATGTGAGATGTTAGTGGAAGATTTATAGGAAAAAATAATACCACGATCAATACGATTAGTGCTAGCAGGATTAGTGCCAAAAACAGGCAATGAATTATAAACATTAAATAGAGAAGTATTAATTGATGTATAATTAGTTTGTGATGTTATATTATTAAATACAAAATTGCCCTGAAAATTATTAAAACTGGAAACAATATATAAAACTCCATTATTATAATATAGGGATGCATTACCTATTTTAGATATGGTATATTGTAAAAGATCAGAAATTTCAAGATATTTAAGATAACATAAATTAAGATCAGTAAGCATATTAGTAACGGTGAGATTAGTGACAGTGAGATTAGAAGAATTTAAATTAAGAGAGTTAAGGATATTGTTTGAAGCGATTGTCACATTTGAAATAGATGAAATAGAAGATCCGGCTGTTGCGAGTGCTTTATCCATAAAATATAATTTGAAATTACAAAATAAAATTTAAATTTAAAATATAATTGTTTTATATTGAACATGAATAAAAAACCAGTAATTCCATTACAGCCATTTATACCAAATCGGCCATTTCAACCCACACCACAGAAAAGACCCATTATCCCTGCTCCATATCCTAATAAAACTGATGATGTATCTATTAAAAATTTATTTGGTAAATTATTATCTGGATCATTAGGTGAAATTACCGATTTTATTAATTCAAATAAACTTACTATTAATAATATTAGAGATGCTAATAATGATAGTCCATTACATGTTGTAATTAAAGATCCACGAATTACTCCCGATCAAAAGTTGGAAATATGTACTTATTTAATTAGTAAAGGAGCGAATATAAGTTCATATGATGCAAATGATGAAACACCACTTTTATTATCATCCAAATTACAATTAAATAACATATTGGAATTATTGATATCTAAAGGAGCAACTTTAGATGTTTTAAATAATATGAAACAGAATGCTTTACATCTTGCAGTCCAACCATATGTAAAAGCATGCCCATCATTTAGGAGTTCAAGTTTAATTCCACAACCAGAAATAAAATTTAGAGATATTAATAATATTTCGAGAGCATTATGGCAACATTTAAATGATTATTTTAAAGTAGGTAATTTCCCAGCTATTGGACTACAATATGAACCTTTACATTATCCATTGAGAGCTATTAAAAATATTATTGATAATAGCAACACATATTTACGTATAAATGTAGATAAATCAAAATTACCACCAGATAAAGATTATATTGAAACACAAAAAGAAAATATTATGTCAGAATTACAAAAAATAATTAGTACTTCTACATTTACTGTGAAAGATAAAAAATTTAAAACCACATCTACTATCAATGATACAATCAAAAAAAATGTAACAGAAATTAATAACTATTTTAAAGATTCTAATACTGAACTAAAACTCGAAAACAATGATTCATTTGGTAATGACGATATAACAAATGAAATTCTTAAATTAACATATTTTAGTAGTAATCCTATTGACAAAGATATATTTTCATTGAATAATATTAATTTTAATCAGGCTTTTGAACAATTATTTTCTAGTCTCACAACCAAATATAATAGTGAAATTGGTACTCTTTCAACTATTTTTAATGATTACTATACATCTATTGGTGATATATATGATAACATACGTAAATTACATACAGTTAATATTTCTAATGTGACAGAAAATTTACAACAAAATATTGGAAACCATCAAACACTATACAATAATCCAGATATTATCAATAAATATGAAAACAAATATCAATTACATATTCAAACACTACACGAACATATTAATGATTTTATATATCATTATCCATCTGATCCTGATTATAAAGAGTATTTTTTAAAAGATGAATTCATTGAGATGTTAAAAATTATGGCGAATGAATCAACTGATGAATCAACTGATGAATCAACTGATGAATCAACTGATGAATCAACTGGTGAATCAACTGATGAATCAACTGGTGAACCAATTATAACACATGTTTTAGAACCAAAAGATAACACTAATTATCATAAATTTACTACTAGTTTGGGTATCGAATGTATAAATACTGGTAGTTACATCAATCTCGTAAAAAATGATGATGACACATCTTATAGTTTAGAAACTCATTACAGAAGTAATGTAGGTCCTGCAACTGATTACAATATCGAGGGGCAAGATCACACAACAAAACTATATAATACATTTGGTTATCTTATTACACAATTTCCATATCCAAAAGAAATATATAATATAGAGCCACTTCCCGAGATCAGTCCATTAAATGAATCACAAAATATATCAAAAAATAATATATATAATGATTTAAATAGTATATCACGAAGTTCATTAGAAACAATATTAGGTGGTGATGCAGTTTTAATAGGGATTGATACTTTAGATAATGTACCACCTCCTCGTGTTAGTACATCTACAATTGATAAAGTGTATAATGCATTGGTAAATCCAGTTGGTGGTCCAGGACCAAATAACACAGCATTATCGAGTATAATGGTTCCTTTAGATCCAGTATTTAATGCAAATCCAATACAACCAGTATATCTTGAATTTATAAATGGTAGAATTAGATTGTTCTCTACATTAAATCGTCTTAATTTATTTAGTCAAGGTCCAGTTCTAATACAACCGTTTGATTATGTAGCGTTGGCAAATACTCAAGCAACGGCTGTAACTTCAATAGCAACACGTACAACTGTTCCACTTACTCAACAAGGAAGCTATATCGCTTTTATGAATGCAATTGGTGTGGCACCAACAATATATGCACAATTTAATGCAGCTGCAGATATACCCGCTATAACAGCTGCATTTACTGCGATAGGATCACTTTCAGAACGCACACAATTTATTGAAAATGTACGTTTGGAAACACAAATATTTGTTAGACTTGCAGAAAGATATAATATCGCAATAAATAACCAAATAACAAGAACTCAAGAATCTTTAACTCGAACAAGGGAACAACGTGATGCGTTAGGTGTAACAGCACAAAATCAAGCAAGAAGATCAGTCTTTGCACTACAAATTGTTGAATTAAATAGACAAATTGGTGTATTGAATAATTTATTGGCCCAATCAAATGGATTTCTATCAAATGCAAGAATTTTAAGTAATAATATGGTACTTGGTTTAGAATTATTAATTCCAGATAACCCACCAGCAGGACGACCTCGCGTAGCAAGAACACCTATTGATCCGTCAATCAAACAAAATATTGAAGATGTATTATCAAGGGTGATTTCAACACATTTAATTAATGTTAATCCACAACTTGTAAATGAAACAACACAGTATGTAGAATTAGCAGCACAGCATGCTGGTTATGCATTTGCTAGAGCAATGTTTGATCTTAAAAACTATCCAGAATATGGAAAATATACAGATGAAACTAAAATAAATATTGCAACTCGATGTGCGATGTATGCGGCAAACGAGGTAATGGCAAGACGTCCGACATTTGCTGGGCAAGATGTAACAGAAATAAGAAACCAATTAAAAACGGAATATGATAATTTTCTTACAAACAATCTATTACAAGTAGCAATTAGATATAAAACACATATATTATTTGAATCATTGACAGCTCTGCCTGGACAACCAAATAATAATATAATAAATATGTCAATAAATATAGGAGAAAGTAAAATAGAACCAGAAACAAAAGATTTATTTTTTGTGTATAGTCAATCAAATGGAGAAGAAAATGTAGAAAGAAAAATACCATTAAAATATAAACATACTTATGATTCAAATAATGTATATCAAGATTCATCTAAAGTTATATTTGAAAATTATGATCAGGCTGATATTGCAAAAGGCATAAAAATAAAATTGGTGATAAACATAAAAAAATCTGAATATTATACAACTTCTGCTTTATTTAGTTTTTTTAAAGTATATTATGCTGGTATGGAAAAACAGTTGGAAAACAATTTTAAAATGTTTCTCAATGCTGATGATGAACTTAAAAAAATTAAATATAATTATTATTCAATGTATCATTTAATGAATCAAATAAATTTTAATATAGATGAATTTACATCATATTATTTGTTTTTATTAAATAATGAGTCGAAAGAAGGATTAAATAAAGAGCATTATGATCAATTTAATGTGATGCCAAATAAATTAAAAAAATATGTAAATGATATAATGGACAGCATAAAAAAAGATAGTGATAAAATAAAAAAACAGAATGAACAGGTAAATAAATCTGTAAATATAATTGTTTCAATTTTAAATGCCCATCAAACATTACTTATAAATTATGCATTTGTTAGAAAATTATTAACAATTACACCTGCTATAAATACCACTTTAACTACAAACCCAGCGCCACCATTTGCACCATTACCAGTGGTCCAAGCATATTTAGACGGTAGATTGAATTTTATCAAGAACTATCCACAATACGATCCAAATAATTATACTCTGTCATTTAAGGAAATTATTACAGTTTCAGGCAATGTGATTGCAACTGAAAACCACAAAATAGTTGGTATTTTTAATAAACCAATGAAAAAATTACCACATATTGATTATGATAATGCTCAACAAATTGATGAACAATTTTTTAGTCAATCACATCCTATTATTGATCCAGATATGGAATTCATAATTGATGATTATGCAGTTCCAGATAATAATTTTAATAATATAGAACCATTTACTGTTGGACAATTAGTTATAGACGATAATAGAAAGAAATATATTGAGGATATGGAACCATTTATATTTAATGGCCCTGAATATGATGAAAGATATAGAGCTCTAATAATAGCAGCTATGGCTCCAGATATAATAAAAGAAAAAATGTATAGAATCACAAATCTTGTTCATATGAGTGTTACAATAAAATTAATTTTAAACTATAATAATAGTGGTGGTAATCCACCTGGATTCAATTTTTATAAAGATAAAACAACTGTAACAACAAACTTAAAAGTTCCTGATTTTTTTTATAATCCATTAGTTGGTTTATTATATAAGCCGACAAATAAAACTCAAAAACATCTGATAAATGATATTATAGATCAAGATCCAGATAAAAAATTTAAAAATCCAGATGGTACATTAAATTATGGAGAAATAGATTATTTTAAAGATTGGATAAATAAAAGAGTTGATCCAATAATAACAAGTGATTATTTAGGTAGTTTTAATCCAAATTATGATCCAGCCAAGCCGGCAGCGGCTATTAGTGGATATCCCTATTATGGTTCAACACAAATAGAACTCGAAGATAATATTGAACAAAGTATTGGAGAATTATTTAGAACACGGGGATTGAAATTTGTTAATATTTTTATGCCAGAAGTATCTATGATTGGTCCAACTGTTCCGAATTTGGAAGGTCGTTATATAGCAGTACGAGGGGCCATAGGAAGGTATTTAAATATAAAAGAGAGTATATTATTCGCATTAAAATATTTGGTTGATGAATTAAAAAGACCAGTAGGTGGTAGTGCACGGAGTCCCAAAATTGTAGAAATTGAACAAGAAATAAATACAATATCAGCCGCATTATTACCAGCGAAAATTTCAGATTTAAATAAAAAAATAGTTGATAAGAGGAAACCATTACCAACACATCCGGGAAGATTATTAATGGTTCCATATGCGGACAAGATAGATGTTCCATATGATAATAATTTATCAATATTTCGTGGAGATGAAAAACAACAAAATAGTTTATTAATTAAAGAGAGATATTTTGTAAGAGTAGCTCCACCACCATTCCCAACTCCAGTTCCTCTTAATGCAGCTCCATATGATAAAGTTGTTCGTTATGATAAAATCAGTAATCCATTAAATGGTCCAAATAATCCAAATGATACAATTGGTGTAATAGGTGTTCGTGAATATAATACATCATTTGGATCACCAGACTATATCGACTTATTGGATCCATTAAAATTACCATTTGATTTAACAAATTCATATAATGATATGTATGTTAAACAATATGCATCATATGGTGATATAATAATAAATCTAAAAAGAGTATTTATAACGATGGTATTAGATACGAGACGTGAAATAATATATATAGGTCCTGGTCCATCAAAGAAGCCATATTATGTATTTGGATATCAGTCAGCTCAATATACAAATCTATATGACTATATAATGGATGCGGTTAAGAAACAATTAGGAACTCTTGAGAATATAAGTGGGAATATGAATATAAAAAGTTTAGTGAATAGATTGATAGCAAAGGGAGTAGACAATATATTGAACAAAAATATAGATAGTTATTATAATTCAGCGGCAACAAAAATACAGAAAGAGATATTAGACGATATAAAAACGATAGATGTTTCATTACTGGATATTCAAACACTGCCAGAAATAAAATTTGGAGTAAATTTTTCGGATCTGAATGAAACATTATATGATACAATATTAAATGATGAGGACGATGATATTATAAATACAAGTGCATATAATATAATAAATACAAAATTACTATTAATGGAAGACCAAACAGTTGATATACAAAAATCAGAATATAATGTAAGTAATAAAGGGAATGATGAAATAAAAAAGAAAAAAATACATTATAAAAATGATTACTATAATATGGATGAATCAATTATTAATCCAGTTGGTCTACAATGTTTATCAAACGATCTAAAAGTAGTAAAAACATTAGTTAATCGTGGTATAAATATGAATCATCCAGATATATATGGAAATTTACCAATAACATATGCAATTGAATCGAGAAATTATGATATTGTTCATGAATTATTAGACAAAACTAATTTATTTTATAGAAATACAAATAATAATGATATTTTAATGAATGCATTATTACACGAACAAACACATCAGAATATATTAATTAAGAACGAAAAATTAGTGTATTCAGAAGTGTATAAAGACATAATGATGACAATATTTGAAACGAATGATGAACTAAAAAAGAATTTACCAAAGAACATTGAAATAGTAAATTATTTTCCATTATTTATATTAAATAATATATGGTATTCATTATTAGGAAGTTCATTTGCGTCGTTAGAAAATTTGTTTTATAAATATGTAAATCCAACAATAAAAAATGATCCAGAATACAGTGCATCAAAAATGGATCTATTTATGTTTAGCAATAATAATAGAAAAATATATAATTATTTAAATACAAATGTTGATACGTTTGTTGAAGATTTTGGTTATAAACAAAAGGTTGCAAAAATTGATACTAAAATTAAACATTATGATGATATGTTATTATCTATTACTGGAGCTAAAAGAACTAATATTTTAAATAGAAAAACAAAATTGGAAGAAACAAAAACGAAATTAGAAAGATTAGTATCACAAATTAAACCAACTACTAGTCCACAAATCACAACATTGGGTAATCCTCCAATTACACCAAATGGTGCTACATATAATTTAGATACAATGTTGACTACAATTAACGGAATATTGAGTAATGGAGCTATTGCAGTCAATCTTAAATCCGATTTTAGGAATTCGATTGTTGACATATTAAATAAATTAGATGCTCCACAAATAACAATACCAGTTAATGGTGTACCAACACCAACTAATCTATATGAAATGAAAGATTTTATATTAGGTTCAGTAATAAAGAATTATAATAAACAGGGTGAGGTTGTTAGAAGGATTGAGAATATTCATTTATATATATCAAATATATATTCGAAGATATTGGAACAGATTGTATTAGAGATACATAATATTAGTTTGGTTAGGAGCATCAATAATAATTTAGTGAATATGGAAACACATTATCATAGTTTGAAAACAATTGAATCATATTTAGAAAGATTATGTAAATATTTAGATCAGAGATATATGGAATCAAATAATGTTGACATTAATAATATCAATAATGATATATATAAAAGTATAACAATAACGACAATGATTGTGATACAAAACAGTTATTTATTAACAATTAAGAAAGCATTAATAAATCATATTATAAGAGTATATGGTGTTAATAAGATTGACCAATATAGATATGTTATTAATTATTTAATGGGTACAATTAATTATGGGAGTGCGGATGTTACAGCATTGTTTCCGCTTGGTCCTCCAATTGGTCTTGAGGAGCCTACATTATTATTTAGTGATAAATTGGATGATAAGTTGGATGATTTATTAAATGATAAAGTGGATGTAACAAACAGTGAGAATATAACCGCAACATATGTAAAAGAGGTATTAAATTTTAATAATAGTGATGATGATCAAGTGAATGAAGAATATGTTGGATATGACAAGATAATACAGGAAATAAGGAGAAAACTGATAAATAATCCATTTATAAGAGTGAATGAGGATAGTAATTTTATAAAAGAATATGACGAGAATATAGTGCCATATTATAAATCATTATATAAAAATATAGTAGAACATGAGAAGAAATTAGTATTAAACTATATAAAATTTATAATGAATCAATATGATGGAATTAAGATTGTAACACGTATATTATACAAAGTTTTGTAATTTATATCCTAAATACGGGAATTATTATTAAGTTTACTATTATTATTAATTTTTTCATAAATTTCGATGGTCATTGAATGGTCCAACCCATTAAATTCATATAATGTGCCATCTTGAGCATAAAAATAGAATTCTAATTCAGAAAGAGATTGAACACCTTCATTAAGTTCGTCGCCCAATTGAATATATTGGTTATAAAGAATATAACCGGGTGGTCCGGCCAATAAAATTTTAGCAAAAACACCATTAATACCCCCAGTATCAACAGTGTTTTTTAATAATGGATTTGCTATAAGAAGATAATTATCACCATTTAAATTAATATAATTTGTTATTACACTTGACGTTAATGGTACACCCGTATTATCTACCAATACATCATTAACATATTGAGTATTATTTGAAATTTTATAAGACCATTGTGTAATTGAATCTTGATCTCCAACATTTCGAAATCCTAATAATTTACACATTGTTCCAGGATAATTTAATAATAAACGTCCAATTAATGGATATATAATTTGAACTGCTATTCCACCACCTGACGTAACATTACTATTATTATTTAATATATTGAACGGTGGTAATTGTATAATATAATGATTTTCGTCAACAATTGATTTGATAGTTTGAGTTATATTGATAACATTATCTGGTATAACACCTATTGGTGTTGAGTTTTGGATTGTTATTTGAGTTCCTACTTGTAATAAATGATTTGGATGATTTACTTCTAAAAAATAAATATTTGAATTAGACGGACTAATAGTGAAATTAAATGGATTTTGGATTGTTAGTGTACCAAAAAACTGTATCATAAATATATTACTATTTATATTGATTGATACTTTTGAACTGAATGATGATGAATAACTATATGTTGATGTACTTGTAATATTATTATTTATGATACTTACATTACTAATTTTATCATTTATTTCATTAATTAGATCAGTAATATTATAATTTCCTGGTGTTACTGATATATTATATATTGTTTCACCATCTCCCAATATCTGCCAATATAATAAATTATTTTGACGTAATGCCGGTGTATCTCTTATAATTTTATCTGTATTTGGGAATTCAGTGGAAATCAATCTTAATTTATTTACATTATAAAATGTTTTATTTAAACTTATAATATAATGATTGTTATTTGGATATCCTTCAATATAATCTGTAATTTTATTTATTGATATATTATCACCACCACATAATGATATTGTTGTATTAGCAATATAATCACATATTATGTCAAAATTATTTATGTCTAATATATTATTTACAATATAAAATCCATTTAATTGCATCGCATTTACTGGATAATTTGCATTTATTGATGATAATGGTATTCCATATAAATGACGATATTTTATTTTAAAACTATTTGAATATGTTATAGATGAATTTGGTATTACTGGAATTTTTATATAATAAAAATTTACATCATATGTTAAACTATTATCTGTATTAAAATAAATAGTTTGATATCCATTTAATACATTTAATGGAACGTTACCAATATATGTTAAACCATTGTTTGTTATTCCCGATATTTGAATCTGATAGTTTATATATATTTTAGATAGATCAAATGGATTCATATTATGGTCTGGATGATTTATTTTTACATATGTTGAATCTTTTGTTATATTTAATTCTCTTAAAAAAAATTCAGAACCATTAACATTTGATATTGTTATTTTGTCATTTGTTAATAACCCATGATTTGGATATGTTATTTGGATTATATTTGAATTTTTTTTTAATGTAAATGGATTTGTCAGTACCGAATAACTATTATTTGATATTATGTTTTTTGGTATTGTGTTCCGGTTTTTACTATCTATATTTACTCTTGTTATTCTATATTTATACTCATTTGCAGTTGTTTTTTCTTCATTATCAGATCCATTTATTTTGTTAATTTCATTTGATATATCATTATTTATTTGTTCAATTCTCTGTGGTTGATATGATAGGGTTTCTGATATATTATAATTTTTTCTCGAATATTGTTTCGTTTGACCATCTATTGTTATATCATTTATTAATACTTTATTATTTGATTTATTTAATATATCTAATTTTGTGTTTTTATAATCATTGTTTGTTGATATGTCTCGATAATTTGGATTTGCTGTTAAAGTATTTTCGTTAATCATTAATATAAAATATATAATTCTATTTAAATATTTATTTAAAAAAATATATATATAAAATATAATTTTTATCTTATTTATATATATATATATATATTATGCAAGAAGAATTAAATGTTGATTTAGCTTCAGTTGGAGTACGTAAACACAAATCTATGGGTCGCCCTCTTAAATTAGATGAAAATGGACAAGCAGGAGGTGCTAAGAAACGACGTTCTAAGAAAGGTTCTAAGAAAGGTTCTAAGAAATCTAAACGTGCTTCCAAGAGATATTCTATGAAAGGTGGAGAACATAGTCCAGGACACCCTGCTCCTTCCGAACCAAAACAAGAAGGTGGTGCCAAGAAACGCCGATCTAAGAAATCCAAGGCTTCTAAAGCTTCTAAAAAAGCTTCTAAGAAATCTAAACGCTCTATGGCTGGTGGTGCTAAGAAACGCCGATCCAAGAAATCCAAGGCTTCTAAAGCTTCTAAAAAAGCTTCTAAGAAATCTAAACGCTCTATGGCTGGGGGTGCTAAGAAACGCC
>Ga0214921_10009265_pt1 | contig 12503 bp, 7 predicted proteins | sample LL1505_MetaG_FD_177992 | JGI IMG/M metagenome (GOLD analysis project Ga0214921, IMG submission 177992) | Freshwater microbial communities from Lake Lanier, Atlanta, Georgia, United States - LL-1505 | ecosystem: Environmental > Aquatic > Freshwater > Lake | place: USA: Georgia | collected 2015-05-28 | reverse complement strand
CAAAGAGACGGAAAACAGTATTCCCCAGCATCCCGGATGCTCCTAAAACAAGGACCCTTATTTGTTGCTTCGTCATAACTCAATAACCTCAAATCTTTCTACAATTTACTTATTGGAGTGAGTATTGACAACTTCATCAAGTCACTTTAGTTGCTTAAGCGCCACTTGTAAAACGTGCCAATTATGATGTCCAAGATTCAGACATTCCAAAACCAGCCATGAGCGTTTGACGGTTTGCACGATTGACTGCCAGTGAGTTTTGACTTTCTCTTCTAGAACATGATCCATTGGAAACAATTTTACTTCGAACGCTATTCGTTCTAGGTAACGATTAGTATTGCCACTTATGGTTAATCATTCTTAAGTATATTAAAATATAGCAAAAGGTAAATAATGCTGATCCCAATGAGCATAACAAAGTTGATTCAAAAAAAATAATAGCAAAAATAGTAGATATTAAACTCATTGAACCAATTATTAAACCTACTACAGAGTTTTTAACCAAATAAGACCAGTCCTTTAGCCAACGGCTAATGTATCTTCTATGAAAAAGGCTGTGGAAATGCAACCTATCAGGTTGACCAGGATGGGATCTACGAATAATTCTTCTGTAAATACTGAAAAGTACTTCAGTAATTGGTAATATACAAATCATCACGACAGAGAAAGCTGAAACTGACTTGTTGCGCTCTACTAACAAAACCGCTACCCATGCTAAAGAAAACCCAATAAAATAAGCGCCACCATCACCTAAAAATATTTTTCCAAGCGGCCAATTAATCAAGAAAAAACCAAATACACTAGCGGAAAGTATGAATGATAAATTATATAAATTCGCGTCTCCAACTTTATAGCTAATTAAACTAATTCCGATAAAAGCAATCATACATGTTATTGAAGACAGTCCATTAAAACCATCGATTATATTAATAGAGTTAGCAATGCCACTTATGGCAAAAGAAGTGAAAAGTATAGAAATTAAAGTGATTTGTAACAAATTATCCAAGCCCCAAATATCTATACGGCTTAGTGAGTAATCTGAAATCCAACAAGCTAAAAAGCCTGATACAAAGGTTGCCAACAATCTCTTATCAACACCAACTCTTTTGGTCAAATCTTCTGCTAGACCAAATGTAAATGCTGGAATTCCAGCAATTAGAAGTTGATTTAATAAAGCATTAATTTCAGGCGAAGAATTTCTAGAGGCTAAAATTAATCCAAGAACAATAGGAATACCACCGATTCTAGGCGTCGGAGAAGTATGAAACTTTTGGATACCCTCATTCAAATCTAAAGTTATAGTTCCATGCCATTTTTTTGTTGAAACTAAAAAAATACTGAAAATTAAAACTACAGTAAAACATAAGCCTGCAGATCCAATATCTAAAAATATTTGATTTGTCTGATTAAATTGCATATTTTATTAATTTTATTGAAATATCATTTATATAAATATTTAAAATTAGAAATTTTTTATCATTAAAGCTATTTATTTAAATTATTTCAAATGATTTAATAATCTAAAAAATTAAAATATCAATTATTGATAATAATTATATTAAAATATAGATAGTCCTTTATAAATTAATTTTTATATTTAAAGGTTATTTTGACTGATTTACAAATAAATATATCTTCTAAGTTATACGATAAGCCGTTGGATTTTCTTAAAGTTCATACCTCAAAAAGAATGGTCGGTGGTCGGTGGTCGGTAGTATACTATAATAAACTCTAAATAAATAATTTCGAAAATTTAAATCTAAAAAATGGTGCAACTAGAAATTTTGCATTCCAATTGGTGCCGAGTTAACCCCCTCAATGCCAGTCTAGTTCGTATTCCTTAAACTAAGAACTAACGTGATCAAAGTGGTCACTAGCGTTAAGCACCGCAGGCGCTAGACTCCAAAACAAAAGCTTGAAAACGTCAAACAAACCAATGAGCTAGAAAATTCAGTCACTTTGGAGGCCACCAAGCATATATTGACTGCAGACAAAATGTTCAGTGGCACAAAGCTGATTTGGAGGGCTCCTTGGTTGCAGTCGCTTCCAGTGAATCTGTAGTCCCTGCATCTGAACTACATTGTCCCATGAGATGCATTAGACAACTTGCTTTTACGCTTAGACGCAAGACTTTGGACAATGGGAGTGTCAATGAGGTTGTGGCCTTTGCCAAAGCAAAAAAAGGATACTGCGCACGCCTGTGTTGCACGTGGACGAGCAACAAGGGCGGTTTGCTTGGGGTTGAGCATTTAACTCAGCAACGTATCGACCAAGAAAACGCGTACAACTGATTGGACTGAATTGAGAAAGTCACCACCCAAGTCTGATGATGCTGACTTAAAGGTTACCATTGCACGCGTGGTCAAGGACTGCGCCACCGATGGCTTGCTATGGCTGCTGAAAAGAAACGTTCTCGTCTTCAGTCCTCAAAGCTCCAATTCCTGCTCATCCATTTTTCCACTCAGCACACGGACCATACAACTGCTTTTCAAGCAGCTAGGGTCAAAAACAAAAACCTTGATTGAGCTCCATATTTAGTTTTCAATTAGACTGGAGATGATACATCAACTGCTCAGTCAGAAAATCCTGGTCAAAGTTCTCCTTAAAATAGCGACGCCCATTGGCACCCAAAACCGCTCGATCTTCTGCTGACATTTCATACAATTGCAACACTGCAGTTGACAACCCTTGGGCATCTTCTGCCGGTACTGTCAGGCCGGCATTGGCTTCAGTAACCAACCGAGCTCCCTCACCGTTCATGCACGCTAAAATAGGCCGACCAGCAGCCAAATAGGCTTGTACCTTGTTAGGCACAGTTAAAGCAAAAATTGGTTGATCCGCCAAAATAACCAGCAATGCAGATGCCTTTTGCATCAGTGCAGGCATTGACTCAAGGGGATATCTTCCTGGTAAATATAAATTGGTCAAACCCCTGAGCAGTACCTGCTTTCGCATCCAGTCCCAACGGCTGCCATTACCAAATACAACAAAACGAATGGCTGACTGATCTTTTAACAAGTACGCAGCTTCGATGATTACTTCAACTGCCTGACCAGCCCCCAAATTACCAGCAAATACGACAGAAAAACCGGATTCAAGTGCAGGCACTTCCGGCAACGATACGTCGATTGGATGGAGAAAAATAGGATCGATGGAGTTTGGATGGTAAACAACTTTTTTGCCAGGAGCAAGCGCCGAGACTGGCCCAACAAACGCCCTAGATTGGACCAGTAATAAATCAGAGTGCCGGTAAATAAAACGGACAATGTGCTCTACCCAACCAAGCATTTGCGGATTACGAATGTAACCCGTCGCCTCGAGGCTTTCAGGCCACAAATCCTGAACCCACACAATTACCCTAAGCCGCTTGAGCCACCCAATAAGAAGGGCAGGAATCGCTTGCAGTATTGGAGAAGTTGCATAAACAAAAATTGCATCATAACGCTGACCCCTGAGAATAAAAGGCGCAAAAAACAAACCCGATAAAACAAAAGATAGGTAATTGAATACCAACCTCCAAGAACTGCCTTTACCTCGGGCAAATACAGGCAAACGATATATATTGGCCCCCATAAACTTTTCCGTCTGCAACCCCCAAGCACGGTAACCCGAGAAGAAGGCGCCCTCGGGATAATTGGGCTTACCAGTCAATACGTCGACTTCAACTCCCTTGTTAAGCAAGGTCTGCACAACTTGATTGATGTGAAAACTTTCAGGATAGAAGTATTGCGAAACAATAAGCACCTTCATTGGTCTCATTTAAAATCTCCATCCAAACTTTCGATTGAAAACTCACCAACGTCCATTTCAAAAAACAACTTCATTTCACTCCGATCTATTGTCGAAATGCGCTTGCAAAATTGTCATATTTCTGTGAGATGCTTTTTCACATTCCCGATGATTTGTTCCAGAAAGCCCTTGGCGTCTAATAAAACTAGCGTTGGTTTGTTGACTCCAAGGAACCGCTTGACTGCTCTAGCGATGGAAATTGGAGAGTTGGGGTCGAACGACTGCTCGGGATTAATTAAGTCACGCACATAATCCAACTCAGAGGCAAGAATCGGCAATCCCGCTTGTCTTGCTTCAATCAATGGCAATCCAAACGCCTCAAAGGTGGAAGGAAATATCAATGCATCCACTTTTTCGTAAAGTACTTTAATATCTTCATGCGACAGGACGCCCAAATTCGTTACATTTACACTGTAACTCTCGCGGACCTCCGATACCTTGTTACACAAAGTCTTGAATTGGCCTTCGTCTAATGTTAACTGCAAAGTTGGCCGTAACCCATCCGCGGCCAGCAAACACCATGCTTCGAGAATTTTCATGTGATTCTTATGAGGTTCGCCGGATGCTACGTACAAAAACGCACTGCCGTTTGCATCTAACTCTACACTTTGCAAGGAACTGTGAACATAGCCCTTTGGATGCGCCACGAATGGAAGGATACGAATGAAGACCGAACCTTTACTTCTAGCTTCCAGTAATCTTTTCATTGTGGGTGTTTGAACAATAAATTCATCGGTATTTGATATCCTAGACCAGAGCCATAAACGCTCAATAGCGATTCGCACTTTTACGGCAAGTGGAAATGCATTCAAACATACATCGTCGATAAGGTATCGGTTATGGAGAAATACCAAGACGCGACCTTTTAATTTAAAAAGTGGAGGGAGATTACCAAAGCAGAGGACAAGGTCCCCCGGAGTGACGTTGTTGGCAAGCCATTGCTCTGCCGAAAAACGGTGCATAACTGATGGCTTGACTTTCACTATCTGAATGCTTTTTCCCATTTCCTCTGGTATTTGCAAACGTTCATCCAGTATCGCATATACGTTATTTGAATCAGGGAGGACTTGAAGCAGAGGAGCCAACAATGCTCGCCCACCGCCTTGATGAACATTTGTTGCATGTATAAAAATTCTGAATTGCATAAACTGTTAATTTAAGTGGATAGATAGACGATGGATCTCCCCTTTTCCCAGGCAGAGATTTAAAAGTAGAAATGTTATTAAGCCATGTCCATTTACAGCTTCGGTGTAAATCCAAACAGGGCCATATTCGTACAGTCATTTTTAAATGAACAAATCCGCTAGGTGGCAAACACTTTAACTTGTTATAAGCTGGACATGAAATATTTTGAGCGCCCTTATTAGCGAACTGATCAGTTGAATCTTTCAAAAAAAGCTTTTTTCTAAGGGTTAATGGGCTGAATATATTTGAGTCATATTCATCATTCTATAGCCCACGCTTTATCGAAACTCTGTTATTTTCACTTGTATTATCATTGAGAATAAATTGAAGTTTTTCTAGCAAAGCAATCATTTACTTAAGCTATCTGATTATCATTGCAGCCGTTAACTGGAGTCGGCCAAAAATTATGGTTTCTATGTTTTAGTAGGCAATGAACTGAGTTAGCCCTCCTGAATGCCAGTCCCATCGGTATTCCTTGAACAAGAACTAGGCATAGGACTATGGAATTGACTATGACTTCATTAAGAACTAATCGGGTGGATGTGGTCACTAGTATTAAGCGCCGCAGGCGCTGGACTCAAGAGCAAAGGCCCATAAATCTCAAACAAACCAATGAGCTAGGAAGTTCTGTTTCTTTGGTAGCCTGTCAACATGTATTGACTTCAGCCCAACTGCTTCAGTGGTGCAAAGCTTATTTGGAAGGCTCCTTGGTCGCAGTCGGTAGCAATTAATCTGTCGTTACGGTTTCTGAACTTCAAGAGGTCATGAGATGCATTAACCAACTTGCGGCGTGCGCTTGGAAGCAAGACTTTGGAAAATAAGATTCTCAAGGAGGCTGTGATCTTTGTCGAAGCAAAAAATGGATAGTGAGCACACATGTGTTGCACTTGGACGTGTAATTGCAATTTATTTTTTAAATCTACGCAATTTAATATTATTAAATACAGAAATAAATAATCCAAGAAATATAAAATTAGCACTGCTTCGGTGTGCCAAGGTACAACTCAATAAAAGTAAAATTAGTATTATAAATTCATTTTTATTTTCATATGGTATATGTTTTGAATAAAATTTTATTGGGTAAGTAAAAGTTAAAACATATAATAAAAAACCTATCAAACCACCCTCATAAATTATTCTTACTAGTTGAGAATGAGGGTTACTCAAAATATACTCTCCTGGTGAATATATGTTATTTATTATTGAAGCAGTTCCAAATCCATTTCCAACAAATATTGATATCAAGTCCAAATTATCTATCTTTAGATACATATCATAAATTGGATAAATATTATCTTTTTGCTCAAGCATGCCATATGGCAAAATGGCATTCATAGATAAAAAATGCCATAAATTCATGATGCCATCAAGATATATGACTATTCTATCACTATTATCAATCATTAAAAATATACCGCCGATGCTAACAATTAATAAAATTATAAATTTGTAGAATTTTAAAAATATATTTAAAGATATAACGTTATAAACAGTATATAAAGCAATGAATATTAATATTCCAACTAGGCCTGAAGCACTTTGAGTTAAAAGTGCAGCCAATATTATTGCAACTATCCAATAATTATTTATTTTTTCTTTATTAAAAAAAGAATCTAAATATAAAATTGCCAATCCGAAAAAAAGATAAACAAATGCATCCCGGGGTTCACCAGCAAGTCCATGGAAACGAAGTCCTACATTAACACCATCAGCAATGTGACGTGGTATAAGATCAACATCAAAAAAATATAAAATTCCCATGTCTAAAATTCCTAGCAAGAAAGATAAAGTAAATATTTTTTTAAACATTTTAAAGTAATATTTAATTACATCTTCTTTATATATAAAATATTGAAATATCATTACGTAATATACGAAATAGTAAATATTTACAAAATATTCAAAAAGCGGTCTAATATAATGATTATTTACAAAAGCTGAAAATAATGAAATTTCTACATATTTATCGTAAGTGATTGGTAAATCATAAGCGCCCGTTGCAAATCCATATAAACCAGCGAACAGTGCAAGCGTTATATACAACCAATAATTTAAATATACCTTTCCTGCCGTATCAATATTATTAAATTTTATTTTTTTACCCTTAATGAACTCTAATATTAAGTATAATACTACTATAATTTGAAATATTCGGGATATATTTCCACCAACTCCTGATGTCTCACGCTCAAAAATTACAAACAATAATAGTGGCTCCAATAGAGTTGATACTATATACATATTACAAATAAATGATACTTTATCTGCTTTAGTTTTACTTTCACTGGAGTATTGCATTTTAATTTAATATTTTAATTTCAATATATTCAATATTACTAATATTTAAGTATTTCTTGATTTACTCTAAATAACTGGCATTATTATCGATTTTTATTTAAATTATAGCATTTAATCCAGAACTTTATCTTAAATTAAGGCTACGTGCTTTTATTCCGTTTATTACTTACATTGGCAGTATTAAACAATAATTTAAAATTATTTCATATAATTAATATATATTTTCTGCTTCATATGAAATTAATAATAATGAAAATTATTGCTGCCATCTATTTTACTTAATAATTCTCGATTTATAGGCTAATTCACTTATTACTTTTGACCCTGCAAGCTTTAAAATTAGAATTGGACAGATTTAATACTACTGCAATTGGCGTTTTATCCAATAAAAAATATTTTCTTTTGCTATCAAGTAAACACCTGCTAAATTAAGCAACTATAGTTATTATAAGTAGTTGCTCTTTTAAATCCATGCAATTGAGCTAAGTGCTAAGTCCTATGAATATAAACGTGTGCGCCTAATTGAATCACGCAGATTCAATAATGGTTTTTCAATCAGCAAAAAAATAAGGATCGACGCGATAACACTAAAAATAAATACAGCAAAAAAAGCCTCAAATTCCTTAAGATTTGAACTACTTACAGCATAGACTATCGGCCAATGAACCAAGTAAATGGAATAAGTCAAGTCGCCTAATTTTTTATCAATCTTTTCAAGGGTTGAGTGAGCCTTTGTTACAAAAACAAGTCCAGCAAATAGTAAAAGTGAAATTCCAAAAAGGAATGTAGTTTCAAATAAATCTGTTTTAACAGATACACCATTATATGAGATATATGATTGTACAGATGTGAATAGCATAAACACTCCTATAAAAATACTTCCTGAACTTCTATATTTCAACCATCGATAATAAATAAAACCAAGTCCAAAAAAAGGCATGAATTTTATTATACTAATTCTATTAAAATCTGTCGTTAAAGCAAAGAAATATAGAAGAAGAAATATCAATCCAAAAATAAACATTGTCCATCCAGGCTTTAGAATTTTTCTATTGCTTAACAAATAATCAGCATAGGTAATTATCGCAGCAACAATGTAAAATCTTAGCTCTATACCAACTGCCCATATAAGGGAAAGTAATCGAAATTCATTTGATGGTAATCGCTCTCCTAAAATAATTGTAAAATTAGCAAATATTGAATATATACTTGAATTAAATTCTGGGTGAGGTATCAATACATAAATTGCTATCGCAACCCCACAAACTGCCCAGTAAGTTGGGTAAATTCGAAGAAATCTATTTAAAAGAAAGCGTTGAGGAGTACCAGGATAAAAAATATCACACGCCTCTGCAATAACAAAACCAGAAAGGACAAAAAATGAAAATACGCCTACGTTTCCTAAAGCCAAAGGGGCTACCCAATCTGGTAGCCACATGTTCGAATGACTAACTAGCACAAGTAATGCCAATAATGCGCGATATGTGCCTAAAAATCGATATGGATTTACAATTAATTCTTTTGAAGAAAATATTTTTTTCATTTAATTTGTTATTAAAACTACTTTAATCTACTATTTCTTTTGCGTAAATGACTAGTATGTTTGTGAGCATACCAAATCAACTCTAACTTTCGGAGATTTAATCTCCGTGGCATTGTTTTCCTTTGTGCTCTGAGAGCAAAAAACTTTATCCCAAGTTTTTTGCACAAAAGTTTTGTATAGCTAGTTGCAATTGTAACAAGCATATAATTTTATCTTTAATAAATTTCTATTACTGTTTTTTCTAAATAGCGCTGACACTGGAGATAAACTTCCAGACTCTCCTTTGAGAACCTTGTATCATAAGAATTATTGCTCACCATACCTTTATAGTTTGCTATTCCCATCTTTGAATAATGCCAAATAATTTTGTGTTACTGACTGTGTACTGTGCGTTCTAGAAAGTTGCTCAATGTATTTGGTATCAATTGCGGGTGGATTCTCAACGAAATGTTTTACTCGCTCGAACTCTGTTGAGTCATTTATTAAGTCACGCTCTGCTACATTGCAAACTCCGCCATAATTAGAGAAAAAGCTTTGCGAACTATCCAGATAAAGCTTGGTGACGTTCAACACCGGTTTACCCATCATTACGTATTCAACTACTTTACTAGGTAATTGATAATCAGTGGCGTTTCCAATGTTCACAAGTACAGTCGCATTTTGCATGGCTCTCACTGCTTGTTCACGAGGAACTAGCCCATGTATGAATACTTTAGAGTCAATAAGGTCAACATACTCATTAAAACACTGATGACAATCGTTCATCACACCGTAAAAATGCAATTCGAGTTGCTCAGCTAGGGATGTCGCCAACAAATTTTGAAAGAATCTTAATAAAGTGCCTGGGTTGCGAATGCTTTTGTAAAGCGTTCCAGCAAATACCAAACGTATTTTGTTTGAATCAGCAGAGGAGTATGTCAAGCAATCAACACTCTTAGGTGGTGAGAACAATGGCGGCACAACCACTATTTTGGTCTGCTCCAAATTGGGAAAGTACTTTAAGTATTCAAACCGTGTTTCCTTAGTGGTAACTGTTACCATATCTGCAAGTGCCAACACCGAGGACTCAGACTTGGCATTTAGACCACGAAAAAGTGCTGTGTTGTTTACTGGCGTTTCCGTCATGAACGAGAATGGATCGCCTATATCCACAACCCAGCGCATTTCGAAGCGACGTTTGAGAGAATAACCAATTAAATGGCCACTATAGGGGAGTGAAACGGTTACCAATACGTCGGTGCTTCTGTTTTTTTGAAGTGCAATTGCCTTCTTCAGAGCTGAAAAATACCACAATGCTGCGAAGTCAGGCCATATGATTTTGCTTAGCGTATGGTTATAAGCTGACTTTACGAGCTTTCCTAACCAGCCTTTAATGGAAACCCGTGCTCTAATTATAGTTGATGGATGAGTTGGATCAACCTTGAACCCAAGGTTAAACCAGCGCTTGACAAGTTCCCGCGCGTTGCTCCCAGTTCTATGAATTTCTACACCGTTCACACACTCGAAGTCAGCACGACTAGTGCTACCTCCACAAATCACAACTACTTGGTGATCTAGGCGAACCAACTCCTCAGCGATAGCAGTCCACCTAAAAGCTCGGGGTGACAACTCTGGAAAATAAGAATAGCAAACCAAAAGAATTTTCACGGCTTACACCAACTCCATCAACCGACCATAGGCTTGAGAAAATGGTAATCGATCTGGAGTTGGATCGGAGATCTGTAAACCGCTCTCAGAAAAATCCTTAATCAATACTCTTCCATTTTCCAGCGCGACTATACGGTAGACCCACGCCCCATATCCAGCATGTCGCCCCACAAAACCCTGTGGTCCAAAGTACAAGCATTCGCCCTGAGGAGCACCACGCAAATTAAAAACACCTTGAAACAGGTTGGCAGGCTCTTTACCTGCAACTCGGGGCACGTGATGAGCCAATGCTGATCGATATAAGTTTCGCTGATTGGGAAATGCAGTGTAGGTGTATGTCCCGGGATCACTGACCTTGGACTCTCCATCCATCATCAACTCTATTGCAAGTTGATCACAGTGGGCGTGCGCACCAAGTCCGGCCAATCCAATTTCACCACAGCGAATCGCAAGATACAGACGTGGGCTACGCACAATGTAGCACCCCATTCCATAAAACGCCTTCATCTGCATTTCCTTAAGCAGACCATCAACGCTCGCTTCGAATACACAAGTCCATCGACAAACAGCTGGCACCGCCGTGAAGCGCTCGCACAGAGATTGCCAAGTTTTCGCATCACCCACCCAGTTTGTTCTAGTTTGCAACTTTGGCTGGAAATCGTGCGCTAGCTTTTTGTGGGTTCTATTGCCTGCCAAGAACGACAAAATAGTTGAAGCCACATCGAACTTCACGGACTTTGTTGCATTATTCTCACCAAGCAAAGAATAGATTCCTGCAATGAGCGCTCCGTGATCAAGTGACCATCGTGGAGAAGCCGGATCGTTATCAGCGCGAAGCTGCTCACCGCTACCAACCGTCATGAAACGACCGCTGTCATTGTCACCAAACTGAACAACGGTTTCATTAGGAAGTGTCATCGCCTCGCTAAATTCAGCCATGCGCCTCAAACGTACCCAAAAGGAGTCTGTCAAAGGGCTCTGCCCCAAACCATTTGGCAACGAGTAAAACGTAACGGGGTTATTCTTCAATGGCGGCGTCGCACTCCACTTATGGCGCTTAATACTTTTCAGCATATCTATTTGTGCTCGATCAAGATTCGCAACGAAGCTTGTTGCCCATACGACCATCTCTGCAGACAAGCGGTGATAGCACACGGAGGCTTCAAAGTTACTGCCATCTTCGTGAAACTGGTAATCGGTTTCAGCTATCAGTTCTTGCACAGCAAATTTGAGCCATGCGTCCACCTCTGAACTGCTCGGCAAATACACGGCAGCCAACAGCAGGCCAGCAATATTGGCTAAGTAATGGTTTCCTCGAATCTGCATTGTCCATTCAAGATTCGAGACGATGTGCCGAGCGTGCGCATTGACGCTGGCCATAAAAATTGATTCAAATTCTTGGCTAAATACGACTTTGTTGGCCACAAAGATGTCTCTTGCTACAAGCCAATTTGCAACGCGGATTGCGACGTCCATGGAGCAGACCCAGTTGACCCCGAAGCCTGGAGGGTTGGTGGCAATAAAGTCCAGAACTTGATTTTGGAACTCGTTCGTGTAAACCTCAGAAGGGTGAAAATCCTTCAAGCCAAGACGTGAAAAGTGCCCAGCCATACCCAAAGTTGGGAGATGTTGCATCCGCGCCAACTCCCAAGGGACTTTAACATCCACACCCGGAAGGTGTCCAAAGCGAATGTCTCCGTGCCACACATCCTCTCGCCATCTGTATCCCGATTTGAAATCTAACTGCCAGTCTATAGGTTCATACCCATCATCGAGCAGAGACCGAACATAAAGCGCAGCACTCCGATTCGAACGATTTATCTTTGATTCCAACCCATCACCGGATCCATCGGCGGTAGTTACCAACTTTGGGGAATACAGGACGCCGCCCACGCCAGCACACTGAACACCGTGCTTGACCACCAAAAAGCCAGACCCAAGTAAATCGAAACAATGCCTTAATGCTTGCTCACTCTGCGCAAATACCAATTGGGGATAGTCCGGAAACTTCTGGCTAAGGTGGCGCACAAATTCAGCGTTC
>Ga0214921_10009261_pt1 | contig 12505 bp, 12 predicted proteins | sample LL1505_MetaG_FD_177992 | JGI IMG/M metagenome (GOLD analysis project Ga0214921, IMG submission 177992) | Freshwater microbial communities from Lake Lanier, Atlanta, Georgia, United States - LL-1505 | ecosystem: Environmental > Aquatic > Freshwater > Lake | place: USA: Georgia | collected... | reverse complement strand
CTTCAATAGCCCAAGAAATTATTTTTCTTATACCTCTCTTATTTAAATTTAATCCTGAACCAATATCTGATATAAGTGTATGGTTAGGATAATGAGATAAAATTTTAGGCATATTTTAGGTATTTTTATAAAGAAATATCAAGTTTTATGTAACGGCCCCATATACCTGATAACTGACAATAGCCCGCAAGGCTAACCCTCAAACGAGCAAAGAAAGAACCAACCACTGAGAACCTAACCTACTAGTAGATTTGTCTTCCACAATGGAGACGTCTACCATTAGAAGAAACAATATGACCGGGGACAAAACCGACAGTCACTGTTCCGGTTGGATTGACAGGAGGACGACGAACGGAATGTCGAGGAGGAGGACAAATGGAACTCTGAGGATCTACCCGAGTTCTTGGAATTACAGGTTGAGGACCACGAACGGAACGTCGAGGAGGAGAAGGAACGAAACGTCGAGGAGGAGAAGGAACGAAACGTCGAGGAGGAGGACAAACGGAACTCTGAGGATCTACCCGAGTTCTTGGAATTACAGGTTGAGGACGAACACGAGGAACGGAACGTCGAGGAGGAGAAGGAACGATACGTTGAGGAGGAGCACCTCTATTAATCTCCATGTCCATCTTCCTAGCGAACTCTGCATCACATAGTACTTGGTCAATTTGACAAATACGTTCCTGTAGTTCTCTCTTTTCAGCTAGTAACGCTTCTTCATCATCTGTTCCTGTGAGTTCGTAGTGTTTATCTACATCATCCCATAAAACATCACACGCTTCTTCATCACCCCATTTAACATCACGTTTTATCCAGTCAGGGAGATTAGAGTCATTCAGCTCAAACAAAATAGAGCCATCAATTAGCAGACCTCCTACATCAAAGTGTCCTATAGAGTGTAAAAGGATAATGTATCTTTCGGACCTTCTAACGTGACGTGGATACACAGTATAACCTGTCTCGATATCACCTGTCAAGACAATGACACCTACTCTGTAAGTATCCTCGAGTATTATGATATCAGGGTCGTTACCCATCGGGTCATCGTACACGATATCGTCCAATGTAGTTCCTATTTGGAACTGAAGTGTTGCTCTTGTCAATTGCTTCATTGTGTCTAAATCTTCATCAGAAATACACAGACGAAGAGCAGTTGAAAACGACCGGTAAAGGCACATTAAGCCTTTTCCAGAAATGCTGTGTTTGAAAACACGCTGTTCTTCGAAACGTAAGGACATTTCGTAGTTCGTTGTTGTGTTGGTTTGGTTTTGTTGTTTGGTTGTTAAACATATTAATATAATGATGATTTATTTTTTTTCAATTTTTTTTAACTCTATTAAATGTTATTCATTTTAGAAATATAATGAACAATGTGTCTCTGCTACTTACAGGAATATGTATTTTACCACACTATTTTACAAATTGGATTTTACTTTTTTCAATAATAAACTGGTATTTTAACTTTCCAGAATCCACTTTATCAACGGTATTTATCTTGATAAATCTAGGCTTTGTTGGAGGAATGTATATTACTTATGTTTTCCCTAGCACTATTTATGTTCCAGAGTTAGACCTAGTTATGTATGGCCTAATCTTACAAATTTTGGATGTCTTCACACACCAGATACCTTTTATTTATATGTCTTATTATATATTTTCACAAAAGAGAAAAATCAACATTGATTTTACATACGCTATAATATTTGGTTTAATTTATACTTGGTTCTATAATCCTCTGGTTATGTATCAATTTGAGCTTCCTGATTTAATTAAGATTATTATTTTGACAGTGTTTCTTACATATTTTATAACGTATTTTCAAAAAATTGAAAAGGTAATATCTTCTGACTATTACACTATTCAATATGGACAATACACAATTTCAACTTAGTGATACAAAATGGATTATCATTACCAATGATATTTTTTACCTAGCTGATGATGATGGGGAATATTGTAAAATAAATACAAGGCTAGTACTGAATGCTAAAAATAAGGATACTACCATAGGCTACGGTGATAAGCTTATATTTTTTAATGAACGGAATTTTGGTATGCGAATTGATGAAAATGAAAAGATATTCCTATTTAAATGTATTGGAGAATCTACCTATCACTGTGTTGGTAGTTTGATACCTCATTACGAATACATTATTAAACGTTTTTTCAGAAATAACAAATTGAAGAGTAGAAATAATAAAAGTATTTACCAAAGAAGAACACTCTATAAGAAACAAATCATTGATGAAAAGAAGTATTCTAAGTTTGTTGAAGAAGAGCTACGAAAAGAGAGAGCCAAAAATACAAAACTCAATATCAAACTAAGGTTCATTAAACAACGTTTTTTAGACCAGTTACAAGACCTTGAATGTCCTATTTGTATGGAAAACAAAGAGGCACAGTTCCTGGATTGTTGTCACACTGTATGTCCTGATTGCTATGAAAAAATAACAACATGTCCATTGTGCAGGTATTAAGTGACTATGATGTCAAAAATAAATTGATATTTATTATATTTATACAAGCAACAATGAATATATGGAATTTCAAGCATTATTACAAATTGGTGATATTGTTGATGCATCAGATGAAGATGGTATTTTCTTTGAAGCAAAAGTAATTGATAAGGATGAACAGTTTATTGAAGTAGCTTACGCTGGATGGTCAGAAAGATGGAATTCAAAAATAGAAATAGGTTCAAAAAGAATTAAACTCGCTAATTCTATCATCCCAGAATGGAGGAGTAAGATAAAATTATATGACATAGTTGAAATCTATTTCAGCACAAAGTGGTTCTCTGCTTCTGTTATTGACATAATAGGAGACACATTAAGAGTAACTTCACCTTACATCAAAAGAGAATATTTCGAAATACACAGATATGATTTTTTTAAAATGTGTAGGTTTAGGACTCATATTATTGATTTACAAATAAGTGTAGCTCACATTAATGCTGGATTACTTACTTCTACAGATCATAATATTCATAATGTATGTCGAGGTAACAATTTGTACCTCTTAAAATCACTTTTAGAGAAGAACCCTGACCTTATTAATTTGAAAGGTGATAATGATATGACACCACTAATGCTGTGTGTTGTTCTTAAAAAAACAGAATTTGCTAAAACACTAATTGAATACGGTGCTGATATTGAAACAACTGATTGTCACAATTCAACACCACTCATTAATGCTTGTAAACTAAGTACCACTTATATGGCAGAATATTTGGTACATAAAGGTGTCAATATTGATAGAAAAAATGACAATGGCAGAACTGCACTTTTTTATGCAATTGATAGAAGATTGGATGCTATAGTCGATTTACTTTTAAGTGGAGGAGCTGACTTGAATGCTAGAGATATTTATGGAATTACCCCACTAACCCTTCGTATCAAGAGAAACAGAACTAACTATTTTTACAATTTAAATGATATAACAAATATGATTAATTTGGGAGGTGACTTCTTTAATGAAGATTTGAGTGGAAACGTTTCAATAAATGTAATCAAAAATACTGCCATACAGAATAAGATCATAATGCTTTTTTTCAAAAAGCACTTCAGTATGATGAGAGAAAAACAAAAAAAACATTCACACAATTTAACACAGATGCTTTTAATGCTATCGTGTCACTTGTATTTAAAAGTGATAGATTACTTATAGCTTAATCCTACAAATAGGACATTCTTTTTTTCTTTTGACCCATTCTTCTATACAAAGTTGATGAAATTTATGTTTGCATTTTATTGCAACAAAGATGCCATCTTCACATAAACAAATCACGCAATTTTCAATTACTTCAAATACTTCTTCAAAATCGATTTTTTCTTCTTCTCGTGGTGGTTCTTCTATAATTATATTTTTAAGGAAAAAAATATCCAAAGTATTCACGAGTGAAAACATAATATTTATACACGTTATAAAAAATTTAACCACATTTGAAAAAACTATTAAAAATGCAAAATTTTGAACTATCGATAAGACATTACAAATAATTAATAAATTAGAGTTCCTTCTATAATATTTATGCAAGAAAACAAGTACTGAACAAAATATCATATTGAAGAATGTCCAAATTCTATCATAAAAGAGACTGGAATAAGCTAAACTTAAAAAAAATAATAGGTGATAAAGTAAATAAAGTTTTAACATTAATAGTTAAAATAGTTTTTCTCTACATAGGAAAGTTACATAAAGGAAATTTCTGTCAAACTCTCACTGTGAGCCTAGTTCCAGCACGCGAGTACCTTCCTGGATCCTTCAGTTGAAAGCTTAATCGAACTGGTACCTATCCATATGAGATCCTTTCTGAATTTCTTGACCGGAAGCTTTTTTGGACTTGTGTTTGAACCTATCCATATGAGAGCCTTTCTCTATTCCCCCGTGGATGGCTACGTCGAGAGGATCTACTAGAGAGCCTTTTGCATTCCCCCCGTGAAGGGCTACGTCGAGAGGATCTACTAGAGAGCCTTTTGCATTCCCCCCGTGAAGGGCTACGTCGGGAGAACCTACTAGAGAGCCTTTCGGAATCCCTCTATAGAGAGGTACGTCGAGCTCATCTGGAGAATCTGAAGAATTAACAAGAGAGCCTTTCGGAATCCCCCCGTGGATGGCTACGTCGAGCTTATCTTGTTTATTCATAAAGCTGCTCATTGTAGTTAGTTTGTTGGTTTACCTGGTTAGGTTAGTTACTGGTTGTTGTTTGTTTTGTGTTGTTATAAATATTGGTAAAATATTAATTTATTTTTTTTCAATTTTTTGTTAAAAAAAATAGCTAAAACAAGAGGCCAAAGGATGAAAATAATATATAAAAAATAAAACATAGTATTTGTAAATGAATCTACAACCAGAACTACCTGATGGGAATATCGAATATAAATTACATATTATTGAACTCGATAATGATAAATTGAATAATAGAATGACACAAATGCGATATAGAATTGATGAGGGCAGAGGTGAAGCATTTTACTATATTGGAGTAATGGATAATGGTGAAATAGTCGGATTAAGCAAGGAAAGGCTCGATGAAAGTAGAGAAAACTTGGTGCAAATTGCCAATAAACTCTTTTGTATAGTTCAAGTTGTCTTTGAAAAACAGTTAGATAGTGGGTTACACTATGGACACTACCTGGTAAGAGAAAACGACGGTGACTACATTGAAGTTAAGATTGGAGTAGTAGGAAATGTTGATGCAGGAAAAAGCACGACAATTTCACTTTTGTCAAAAGGAATAACAGATGATGGAAGAGGGAAAGCAAGAATGTCAATTTTTAACCATAAGCACGAAATAGATACCGGTAGGACGAGTTCTATCGGACACGAAATTGTTGGTTTTGATATAAGTGGTAAGATTGTAAATTGGAACAAAAGAGAAAAATCGTTAAACTGGCAAAATATTGTTAATAATTCGGTTAAGATTGTTTCATTCTTTGATATGGCCGGACACGAAAAATATCTCAAGACAACTATCTATGGTCTAACTGCAATGTATCCAGATTACTGTCTCGTTCTCGTTGGTGCTAATATGGGCATATCACAGATGACAAAGGAACACATTAGTCTGTGTTTAAGTCTTAAAATACCTTTTATAGTTGTCATCACAAAGATAGACATTGCACCACCAAATATTCTTAAAGAAAATATTCAGCAAATCAAAACTATTTGTAAAGTAGGAGCTCGAAAAGTGCCTTATATGATTAAAAACTATGATGATGTTCTGAATGTCATTAAAAATATTAAAAATGATAATATCGTACCAATCCTCCAAGTGTCTAATGTATCGCGAGAAGGATACGATATATTTGAAAACTTTTTGAACCTTCTTCCTGTGAGAACTAATTTTTCTAAGTATACAAACCTTCCTGGAAAAATGATTATAGATAAAACATATAATGTTGTTGGTCACGGTCTTATCATTTGTGGAATTCTTAAAGAAGGAGTTTTAAAAGTTGGTGATACACTACATATTGGTCCCAATGCTCTTTGCGAATATAAACAAATCAAGATCAAGAGTATTCACGTTAATTTTAAAGACGTAAAATCGGCGTTACCAGGTAACTACTTGTCAATTGCTGTAAGAGGAATACAACGAAAAGAAGTAATGCGCGGGATGATAGCTCTAGCAAATAAGGATGATATAAAAGCTATTAAACAATTTTGGGCGGTAACAACAATTTTACAGACACATTCAACAACCATAAGAGTAGGCTATGAACCTATTGTTCATATTGAAAATATAAGAGAGGCTGTAAAAATTTTGGAGATCCATAAAATAAGGTCAGTTTCAGATGATACAGATGCTGTTTTAAGAACAGGAGATAGGGCTTATGTGCTACTTGAATTTCTTTCAAAACCCAAGTTTATAGAAAAAAATCAACGCTTAATCTTCCGCGAAGGAAAAGTAAAAGCTGTGGGGAAAATTCTCATCGATAGACCAGAAATAGAAAACAACTCACTTTAGAAGATCTTTCGGTAAAATAACAAGTCTTGTGTTTTATCAATGAGTTGAAAATAATTTAATAGAATATCACCAAAAATAAGGAGTGTATCTGAAAGCACTAGAACACCGTCTTTCTTTAATAGTCGATTAAATTCCAATATATCTAGAGCAGATGGTGAACAATCAAGATACGTAATCATATCAAAGTGATTATTGTCAAATTTAAAAATATTTTCTTTGAGTGAATAATCAACTTTCTTATCAATGTCTCTAAAAAGTGCGAGGCTATAGTCTTCTTTATCCTTGATGACACAAGTTATGTCTGGAAAGACACTTTTAAGTGCCATTCCACTTATTCCAACACTTTTGGAGTAGTCTAAAACAGATACAGTTTCAGGATACCTTTGTTTAATATTTCTTACTTTTTTAGCGTAAACTTCTGGAACACCATACAATAGTTCAGATACATTGGCTTCTTTAAAGTAAAATGGCACTTTATTAACACTTTTGACAAAGAGTGGTTCAGAAATATTAGTATTGTAAGATATCACAGGATAGTAATCTCGCAAGATTGTATTGTATTCAACAATTCGCTGTAATTGAAGAAAGTTAATGAATGAAAAGAACATTTTATATACTAAAATACATTTAGATTAGGATAATTAAACTTCAAATTTTTTATTCCTTGTATATATGAATTATACAAATAAGTACATTAAATATAAAACAAAATGGTTGAAACTTCAAAAGATTGGTGGCACAACAACAGATGCTGATGTTATATATCAAGATGATGACGTTTGTATTTTACGTCCTGAAGTTAAAAAAGGTGTCTTACTCTTTCATCATTTTGCTAGTGTAAATGTATGTGAAGAAGGTTTAAAAACAGGTCAACTCTTACACTCAGAAGGAGTCGATTTTGAAAGGCACGTTTACCATCCATATTCATTTTTTCGCGCACCTTACTATTCAAATGAGATAGATTATACTTCAGTAGAGACTGAAATTAAAAGTTTATACGGTGACATTGACATGAGAAATCTTGCCTTTATAAGAGTTAATCCATCCCAAACATTTACCTATTCATCAGAAATAAGAGCTGAGAAAGATTTTAGAGATCCTTACTATCATAATTTCCTGATGAATTCGCGAAAAAGCTTAACAGATTATTTAAGAATAATAGCTGAAAATGAAAGAATAAAAAGAGAAAATCCATATAGTCAGCACGTGTATAACTTATATACATCTAGAATAGATTACAGTGTGCCTTATCAAAATAAATTACAAATTAACAATCTTAGTCGTTACGTCAAATTTCCTAAGAACTTGGTTCCTGTAGAAAGAAATAGTGAGGTGCTTGTGAGATTACCACACATACCAAATGATTTTTTTGTGGTTTGTGATTATACAGCTGAGACAAAAGACGACGACATATACAAATTTTCATAGTATATAGAAGTAAGGTGGAAAAATATCATTCTCTGCTTTTTTGATGATTTCATAGTAGGGGTCAATTTTTTTATCTTTTATTATATTTCTCTCGTGTTTTAATTTATCTAGATGTTCAACGATATTAGGAATACTATATTCGCCACTATTGAACCATCGACCTAAAGGTTTCTTTACTTCTCTAAAGATAATTCGTGATAACATATTATACTTGTTAGAATATTAAATTCTTTAAACCTCAATTTTTTTAAATTTTATTTATTTCAGCAATCAGGTTGTCAAGTGAAATATAATCAATTATTTTTAAGTAGTCTAAATCTTTATCAAGTTTATAATTTTTCAAAGTAGTCATTTTGTAATGTGAAACAGCTTCCAAGTTTTTGGCTATTTCTTGACTACGCTTATGATAGAATAATCCACGTTCTACTAATTTTTCTATTCTGGTATTATATAAAAAAGTGGTTTCTTCAATAATTTCATCTTGAGAATAATTACTTCTTTGGCGAAAATCAATCATTCTTGCTATATTGTAAGATGCGAGTAAATCGGCTTCGCGAGTAACGTGATAGGAACGTTGATAAGTGCTATTATTAATCCAAGATGGATAAACTATTTTTTCATCAACAAAAGTTTTACTATACGACATTGTTGTAATGATATCAATGATTGCTTTGATTTCTCTAGTTGAAGGATGATTTTGTTTCAAATGTTCTTCAATGCTTTTAAGGTTGTTTTCTAGTTTATATTTTCTATCACACATATCGTGAAGAATAGTTGATTGAAGAATAACATTCATTTCAGATTGTGTAAATGGTTTGTCTTCTTTTAAGCTCTTCATTATCTGTGTACTCCAGTATAAGACTTCTAAACTGTGTTTTTCATTGTGGGAATTATCAATCTTAAACCTTTGAGAAGTCTTGTAGACGTATTCTAATGAAGGTAATATTATACTACTATAATCAATAAACGCTAAAGGAGTAATTGAAAAAAACTTCATTAATATTTAGTGCGCGTCTTGTTTATATTACTTTTTTGAGCTTTTTGAGCTTTTTATTACTTGAAATGGAAGTTTGATTTTGTATCTTGTTTTTATCTTCTACCTGGTTTTGGACTTGGTTTTGGACTTGGTGAGTTTGAACTTGTACTTGTTTTAGACTTGAGCTTTTTAGTTGGACTTGGTTTTGGACTTGGTGAGTTTGAACTTGTACTTGTTTTAGACTTGAGCTTTTTAGTTGGACTTGGTTTTGGACTTGGTGAGTTTGAACTTGGTTTTGGACTTGGTGAGTTTGAACTTGGTTTTGGACTTGGTGAGTTTGAACTTGGTTTTGGACTTGGTGAGTTTAAACTTGGTTTTGGACTTGGTGAGTTTGAACTTGGTTTTGGACTTCGTTTACGCAATTGTCTTTTTCCCGATGATTTTTTTTCCTTTTGTTTGCCTTGTTTTGAACTTGTGTCTGATTTTTCGCTGGGTGAAGATTTAATTTCATCTTTTATTTGTCCTAAACTAAGTTCACTAATTTCAACTTGTTTATCCACATCTGTGATAATATTTGTTAAAACGTCATCGTCGTATACCCATATATTTTCTGAATCACGTTCAGTTATAAACTCAATAATTTTATTAAATTTTTCAACATATTTTGTATCTCCAAAATATTGACAGAGTGTTAAACTGGGTTCTTTAATTTCAAAACTGCTTTCTAAACTACCAATTATAGTTGTGCTATTTATTTTTATAATAAAATCTATTATATCAGTAGCTTGTTTTATAACTGCTTTTGTTTTTAAATTATCACCATCAAATGTTTTTAAATCTAATGGTTCATAAACTCTTTTTGCATAATCTGTATCAGTAATAAATTTTTTAAGATTTTCATAAAAAACTGCTTGTTTACTTTTCTTTTTTTTTGATGAATTTATCATATTTTGAATTTCGTGTACTTCTTGAATTACAATGTCTCTGTATTCTAAAATAGAAGGACTGAACTTTAATTTATTTAATGCTATTTTTAACTTTTCTATATTTACGTAAGGGACTAGTGGTGGATTATTAACATTTTCACTTAAATTACACACAGTTAAAACAACAAATTTTACATTATTAAAGTTTTCTAGTCTAGCATTCTCTTTTATTATATTTGCTATTTCAGATTCATGTTGAGTTTCAGATATTTCATATTTTTTAAGATATCTATTAACCGTAGTTAATACTTCATTACAATATGGGTTTTGAGGAAATGTTTTGAAAATAACATTATCTCCAGATGAATAATATAAGAACTCCATAAACTTTTTAAGGTCATAATTACTTTTATTAATCATAAAACCTTCTTTTCTGCGTAGAATACATATTTCCGCGAGTTTCTCATATATTTCTCTATGTTTTTCTTTATCACTTGATTTAATACCTATCTTAGATTGTAAATCACTTATTTTTTGTTCGGCCTCTTTTATGTCCAATTTATATTTAGTATTTTTATCTCTTATATGTCTCCTTTCCCAACTTGCTATTTTGGCTTGTAAGTCACTGATTGCTATTTCTTCTGGAAATGATTTAGATTTATTCTTGTAGTAAATACTTGGTCTAAAGCTTTCAAGTATTGTTTCGTCATATGTCCCAAAATCTGTACTTAAAGCTTCTTCATTTTGTTGATATTTTTCCCAAAAAACATCTAGCTCTTCGGGTGTGCAACTAAATTTATTTTCAATACCACCCAAATCAAGAACTATAATTTTATGTGTTTTTGTATCATTTGTGAAAGTCATAAATACAAATAAGTGACTACGAGATGATTGTTTATTATTAGAAGTTGGTGAAATTTTTTGGTTTGCACGAGCTGTATTAATTGCATCATCTAATGATATTTGTCGTTTAGTTGTTATCCACTCATTGTTCTGGTTTTTAATAAAGTCTGTTTTAGACATAAGAGGATTTTCTTGATAATTATCTTTTTCAAAATCAGAAAATAACATATTTTCTGGGACCTGATTATCAATATATAGTTCAATCATACTAACAGTAAGATTAGTATAGTCAAATTTTTCAGATAAACGAAATAAAACACCTTGATCACCTGTTAAACCAAATAAAAATGATGTTTTTCCTGAACCACTTTGACCAAAAGGAAAAAGTATAATAGGGTCTGGGTCTGGTTTTTCTAGTATAGGAGTTATCAGCTCAAATATTTTATTTGCACCATCAGTATGAGTTGCACTAACATCTAAAAATATATCAGCTACACCAAAAAAAAAGTAGTATGGTTCATTTGTATCCCATTCATATTTCATAATTATGTTTTGTGTATTTTCATCTCTTAATAGTTTTATTTTAGAATTACCTTTATAAATACCACTTGTTTGATCAATATCAATTCTCTTTTTTACAATATTTAAAACCCTACTTTGTTGTGATTTTATTTTTTTCCATTCGTTTAGTGATTGAATAAAAAGAAAATTGGTATTTAGTACTTCATATAATTTAATTAAATTCACTAGATTAATAAATAAAAATAAAAATAAATTTCGTAATAAGTGTCGCAGAGATTCCTTTTTTTGAGCGTTGTCAATTATATGTTGATATCCTCTTTTTTGTAAGTGATATAATAATGTATATCCATAAATTGCGTTCTTAGTACTCATATCAAATCCATAATCTTCTAAAAGCTTACTATCTTTCATTATTACTTTATTAATATTCTGTTCACTTGTGGTTTGATCATCTTTGAAAAACGGATTTAAATGGTAATGAACCTTTGTTGAAGAAGATTTTTCAAATATGAAAAATTGTGAAGTTATATAATTTTCAACCATAGAAGAATTTTCAAAAAATACACGATTCAATTCTTCTCTTGTCATACTGTTTAAGGTTATAAAAATATCTTTGTTTAGTATTGAATAAAAATAATAGAGATTATACAAATATATAAATATATTGTCTAGTGTAACTTCTGAACTTCTTTTTATCTCCATAAAGCCATTATCTTTAAATGCGCCTCCTGAAAGTGCGGTTATATATTTATTAAATCTTTCTTGATTTACAATGTTTAATATAGCATCATCATCTCTAAATATACTTTTTAATTGATCTTTATCATCAATTCTATAATCTGTTATTTTGCTTCTTTGAACATCAGGAGTTTTAATTGCTTGTAATCTAAATGTTTCTTTATTTCTTCTTCTTAATTCTTGTTTTGACTTTATATCATCATCTTTATCATCTTCACCTACATCTTCTTCTTCTTCTTCTTCTTCTTCTTCATCATCATAATCATCTTCGTCATCGTCTTTTTCATCTTTTGTTGGTGCTGGTGTTGATAGTTTTGAAGATGCTGGTGCTGGTGTTGATAGTTTTGAAGATGCTGGTGCTGGTGTTGATAGTTTTTGAGATGCTGGTGCTGGTGTTGATAGTTTTGAAGATGCTGGTGCTGGTGTTGATAGTTTTGAAGATGCTGGTGCTGGTGTTGATAGTTTTGAAGATGCTGGTGCTGGTGTTGATAGTTTTTGAGATGCTGGTGCTGGTGTTGATAGTTTTGAAGATGCTGGTGCTGGTTTTGCTGGTGTTGATAGTTTTTGAGATGCTTGTGTTGAAGCTTGTGCTTGTGCTTGTGCTGG
>Ga0214921_10009259_pt1 | contig 12506 bp, 11 predicted proteins | sample LL1505_MetaG_FD_177992 | JGI IMG/M metagenome (GOLD analysis project Ga0214921, IMG submission 177992) | Freshwater microbial communities from Lake Lanier, Atlanta, Georgia, United States - LL-1505 | ecosystem: Environmental > Aquatic > Freshwater > Lake | place: USA: Georgia | collected... | reverse complement strand
GGGGCTCCAGAGACGCTGTCGGATTCGGCCGTCCGCAGTGACCGCGATCAGCGATTCCCGCCCGCCACTCACAGTCGAGTAGAGGATCCAGCGGCTGTTGGGTGAAAAACTGGGTGATTCGTCGCGCCCACCGTCCGAAACGACCGTTTCGCTACCCGACGACAAGTCCCGAACGACCACCAAAAAGCGTCCGTCCCGACGCGACACATAAGAGAGAAGCCGGCCATCCGGACTAGGTCTCGGGGTTACATTGTACGTCCCGCTGAACGTTACACGCTGGGTTTCACCGGACGAAAGAACCACCCGGTAGATCTGTGGCGACCCGCCTCGGTCGGAGGTAAACCAGATCGACTGGCCGTCCGCTGAGAATGCGGGCTCGGTGTCGATCGAAGATGACCGGGTGATTCGACGGGGATTGTTGTCATCAAGACCGATCTGGTAGATCTGCGACAACCCGTCTGTCGTTAGTACAACCGCGAGTGAGCGTCCGTCGGGGGCCCACGCGGGTGCACTATTACTGCCCTTGAAGTCGGCGACCTTAATACGCTTCTGCGAATCGAGCTCCTGGACATAGACCACCGGTTTGCGGCTCTCGAACGACACGTAGGCGAGGCGGCTGCCATCGGGTGACCAGCGCGGCGAGATGATCGGTTCGGTTGAGGTCAAAGCGGTTTGAACGTTTTCGCCGTCCCAGTCGGCGATATTGAGCCGATATCGCCCCAACTCCTTGCTGACAAAGGCGATTCGGGTCGAAAAGTTTCCTTTTTCGCCAGTCAGTCGTTCGTAAATCTGGTCCGATATACGATGACCAACCGTCCGCAGGAAGGGTCCGCCCGCCTCGAATGCTTGGCCAATCAATGCTTTGCTCTCTGCCGTATCGTAAAGTTGAAATCGCACATCGAAGCTCTGATTTGCGAGTCTGACTGCCGATCCGCCGACAACCGCATCCGCGCCGCGGGCGCGCAGTCGAGCCCAATCTGGCATTGCCGTATCCGACATCGGAGCCGTTGCTGCGATGAGTCTGAAGGCACCACTGCGCTCCAGATCCGAGCGCACAACGGCTGAAATGTCGATGGGTACTTTAGGGTCCGCGACAAAGGGCGCGATCGAGATTGGGATCTGCGAGCCCCCAACACCGGACACATCGATCCGCATCTGCGCGTAGGAATCTTCGGAGCGGGTGGTCACACCGATCGATAAAGAAATGCTCAGAGAGACACTCATCGCCCGTAGACCGATGCTCCAAAAGCCAAGCTTGATGAGCATTCTCAAGGGAGAGGGGGAAGGTAGAGCGGCCGCCACATCAGTACTAGAAGTGAGAAGCGCATAGTATAACTGCCCCAACCGAGTGCCCTTTGACGCTGCGCACTGAATTTGTTCAGTCCCTTCCGCTCATTTAGTCGTTCGGGCGCGAGATCAATTCAAAACTCGACGGGCATTGCCCACTCGGAAACCTCGGGAACGGGTTGGTCTTGCGGACCGCTCTCTCGGCGGCCTGATCCCAACTCGGCACCCCACTTGAATTGATGCGGTCGACCCGGATCAAAGCGCAATCGGGTGAAAGTGTTACTCGAAAAACCACCTGAGGATTGCCAGTCATGTCAGGAGGCGCGACGAAAGTGGTGTTTTCCCGAATCGCAGATTTGACGCGCACCTGCCATTCGTTGTTGCGGCTGCTCGAAGATCCTCCGCCTGATGCACCAGAGGAACCACCGCCTGTGGAGGGTCTCGATCCTTCACCGGCTTCCGCTTGTGAGCGCGCGATGTCTCGATCGATGTTATTTTTGCGTCGCTGCTCGGCGGCCTCGCGTTCGGCCTTGGCGCGCTCAGCCCGGTCGCGTTCAATGCGTTCTCGTTCCAGGCGGTCGCGTTCAGCGCGTTCAGCCCGCTCCCGCTCAGCGCGTTCAGCCCGGTCCAGTCGCTCACGCTCCAACCTCTCGCGCTCCAACCTCTCGCGCTCGGCTTTTTCGCGTTCTAGGCGTTCACGTTCAGCCTTCTCGCGCTCAGCCTTCTCGCGCTCAGCTTTTTCGCGCTCAGCTTTTTCGCGCTCGGCTTTTTCGCGCTCGGCTTTTTCGCGCTCAGCTTTTTCGCGCTCAGCTTTTTCGCGCTCAGCTTTTTCGCGTTCTAGGCGTTCACGTTCAGCCTTCTCGCGTTCGGCCTTTTCGCGCTCGGTTTTTTCCCGCTCGAGCTTGCCTTTCTGGACGCGGTCCCGATCGGCTTTCTCTTTATCTGCCTTGGCACGTTCGGCCTTCTCACGTTCGGCCTTCTCACGTTCGGCCTTCTCCCGGTCAGCCTTTTCGCGGTCAGCCTTTTCGCGTGAGGCCTTCTCGCGTGAGGCCTTCTCGCGTGCTGCCCGCTCTCGTTCCAGCGTGAGATCTGGTTTTACCTCTGGCTTCATTTCTGCGGGCGCTAGAGGCGTGGGGGGCTTGACCGGAGGTGCGGGCTTGGGCGGAGGCGGAGGCGGAGGCGCAATGACGGGTTTGATGGGCTCCATCTTGGGCTCGGGCCTTGGCTCCGGCTTGGGTTCGGGCAGTGGGTCCAGCTTCGGCTCCGGCGGCCTGGTTCGGTTGGCGCCAGACCCGGACCCAGTCCCGGGAGACCACATTTCAATTTGGATCGCGCACTCCTTGCGCGGCGCTGGTGGGTATCCAAACACGACTCGAACCGAATCCCACATCGCTTCGAAATAACCAGGCTGGGCCGGAATCCCGTTTTTGCAGTCGTCGGCGGTTTTCCAGGAAATTCCGAAAAAAAGCACGGCAAACAGCAGGCTGTGGGCAGCCACCGCCAGGCCCAACGCTCGCCACGACGTCTGCTTGCCTGCGGGGGCCGCCATCGCTCTTCGTTCTGTCTTCTTCATCCCGAGACCCGCCTCGCGCTCGGTCATCCAGGGGTGCTCTTGACCATCAGGGCGACGCGATTGATCCCGCGTTCTCGCAGTGCATTCATGACACTGATGACATCTTCGTAGGGGACCTTGCGTTCTCCGCTGATGACGAATGGCAGCTTGGGTTCGGAATCATGGACGGCGTCCACGACGGCATCGAGCTCTTTACGGTTCGTCTCGCGGTCGACTGATTGGACAACGCCATGGGTCTTGAGCGCATAACGCCCCCCCACCCGAACAACGATCTCGGCATAGGCGTCTGGCGCAACGTTACTCTTGCCCGCTGAAGGTAAGTCGACCACGCCCGAGGGGATTAGTGGTGCGGTGACCATGAAGATCACGAGTAGCACGAGCATCACATCGATATAAGGAACGACGTTAATTTCGTTCACCATGCGGCGTTTGCCGCGTTTGCCAACGGAGGGCATGGCTCTTACCGGGCCTGACGTTGCAGGATGTTCAGAAACTCTTCCATGAAGGTCTCACACCGGTTGGCAAGACGGTCAATATCGTTGGCGAATCGGTTGTACGCGACCACCGCCGGGATAGCAGCAAAGAGCCCAATTGCGGTGGCGACGAGTGCCTCCGCGATACCTGGGGCCACCGATTGGAGGGTAGCCTGCTGCACGTTTGCCAAGCCTCGGAATGAATTCATGATGCCCCAGACCGTTCCAAAGAGTCCGATGTAGGGGCTCACTGAACCGGCCGAGGCAAGCATGGCCAAGTTCGATTCAAGGCTGTCAAATTCGCGCTGATAGCTGGCACGCATGGCTCTACGGGCGCCGTCGATCATAGAGCCCACATCGCCCGATTTTTGTTGGCGGACTTTCGAGAATTCCTGCAAGCCGGCTTCAAAAATTCGCGCGAGCGGCCCTGCATCAGGTCGGCCGCGCATGAGCCTGGCCAGTTCGGCCAAATCGCCACCCGACCAAAAATCTGCTTCAAAGCTGGTCGTGGCACGCTGGGCAGCTCGGATTGCAAAAATCTTCGTGAAAATCGTAGTCCAGGATGCAACCGAGATGGTGAGCAGGCCCGCCATGACAAATTGCACTGGGAGACTGGCACCTGTAATCAGCGAGAGGATGGACATTTCTTGATTCATGCTGAATTCTATAATATCGGGACAGGACAGGACAGGGCAGGGCTCCTCTCGATTTTAACGCCCTGATGCACCCGAAATGGTCAGCCAGTGAAAGAACCCCCAAAGAAGCCCCAGTGCAAGTCCGAGGATTAAAGTTCCTCGCAGGCGGATTTCATGTGGCGGTGATCCTGGGGCCGCGAGGCCGTAACTGAGGCCAAACCCGCTCACGAGTCCACCCAGATGAGCTGAATTGCTGACGCCGGGAAGCATAAACCCGATCAACAGATTGATGGCGACAAACGACCAAAGAAGGCGTTTGAGCGATGCAACGACCTCTTGGCGTAATCGATCGCCATGGCGAAAGACGCCCGCTGCAATTGCTCCCATAGTTCCAAAAACCGCACCGGAGGCACCAACCAATACGGTGCTTGGCTGAGCGCCGACCATGGCCGCAAGGCCACCAAAAACACCCGCACACAGGTAGATCATCAGGAACTGCCAGCGCCCGAGCATTGCGTCCGCGATAGGCCCAGCGACCCACAGCGCCTGCATGTTGACCGCCAGATGGAGCAGACCCACATGAAGGAAAGTCGAACTCAGCAGTCGCCAGGGCTGTTCAGCATTGGCCAGGACATGGCTGGCGCCCCAGTCAAAGAGGTCTTGTGGGGTCGGCGATAGCGGGTCGACGCCGAACGCGATATTCAGCAACCAGGCCGCGACATTGAGCCCGATCAAAACATGGGTGACGCTCAAGCTCACGACTCTGGCTCTGCGAGCCCGAAGTGCCGCCAGGCGGTCGCGGTTGCGATGCGGCCGCGAGGTGTGCGCTGCACGTAGCCTTGCTGGATCAGGTAGGGTTCGATGACGTCTTCGATCGTGTCACGTTCTTCACCGATGGCGGCCGCGAGGTTGTCCACGCCGACAGGCCCACCATCGAATCGTTCGATGATGGCTCGCAGAAATGCCCGGTCCATCACATCAAATCCGGCGGCGTCGACGTCTAGCATCGCCAGGGCGCGGTCCGCAATCGCCGAGTCGATATGTCCGCTGCCTTTGACCTGGGCGAAGTCGCGGACCCTGCGCAGCAGTCGATTCGCGATTCTGGGAGTCCCGCGGGCACGTCGGGCGATTTCATGAGCGCCCGAGTCTTCGATGGGTGCACCAAGCAGGCCGGCAGAGCGCAGTACGATGCGGGTTAGATCTTCCACGGAATAAAACTCAAGTCGCGCAACGATTCCGAAGCGGTCCCGTAACGGGTTGGTCAGCATTCCGGCTCTGGTGGTCGCACCAATCAGTGTGAATGGCTGCAGTTCGAGCTTGATCGAACGGGCGGCGGGCCCTTCGCCGATCATGATGTCGAGCTGAAAATCCTCGAGCGCCGGGTAAAGAATCTCTTCAACAACCGGGCTCAGGCGATGAATTTCATCGATGAACAGAACATCGTTTTTTTCTAGATTGGTCAGTTGCGCGGCCAGATCTCCCGGGCGCTCCAGCACGGGCCCTGAAGTCTGTCGGAGATTGACGCCCATTTCAGCCGCCACGATATGGGCCAGCGTGGTTTTGCCGAGACCGGGCGGACCAAACAAGAGCACGTGGTCGAGCGCCTCAGAGCGCCCGCGCGCGGCGGTCATAAAAATATCGAGTTGCTCCCGGATTCTCGGTTGCCCCACGTAGTCATCAAGCCGACGTGGCCTTAACGCGCGCTCGACGACGTCCTCGCTCGGATGGGCCCGCGTCGCCGAGATGATCCGGTCTGCCCCTTTATCCGCTTCTTTGTCAGTCACTGCTCAGTGCTCATGTCACGGCTCACGTCAGGGCTCACGTCTGGGCTCATGGGTCAGGGTCAGCCCCGGGCCAGCGATTTCAGCGCTTGCCGGATTCCATCATCGACCGACAGTCCTGGGGCGAGCGCTCGCACAGCCGCATCGGCTTCGCGCTCCGAATAGCCCAGTGCAACCAGGGCATGCAGGGTGTCTGACAAGGGATCGGTGCCGCTCATACCAACCCCGCCAGCTCCAGGGAGGGCATCGCCCAGCCGGCCTTTGAGTTCGAGCAGGAGTCGCTCGGCAGTTTTCTTACCAATACCTGGAACCTTTTGTAGTCGACCAGTTTGCTGGTTGGCAACGGCCTGCGTCAGATCGTCAACCGTCATACCCGACAGCACGGCCAGCGCGATCCGTGGCCCGACGCCGCTGATTTTGATCAGCGCACGGAATGCCTGCCGTTCAGGGCCTGTTGAAAATCCATAGAGCAACTGCGCGTCTTCGCGAACGACCAGGTGCGTCAACAGGGTGATTTCCTGACCGAGTGCCGGCAGCTCGCAGAACGTGCTCATGGGGACGTCGACTTCATAGCCAAGTCCATGCGCCATGACGACGATCTGAGGGGGGTTTTTCTCGACCAACAGGCCGTTAATTCTTCCAATCATGACGACACCAGTCTACCGCGGCGAACCCGAAGTCCCAGCGCCGCGAGGGCGGGGGGTAATCCAGTCGGGGTATCCGCCGATACACGCCCACGTCGCAGGGTCATGGCCCGTTGACCGTTGCCGGCGGCCAGGGATAACGCGTCGGCCGTGCGTGCGCTATTGGCATGGCACAGTGCACAGGCGAGCGCGTCCGCTGCATCTTGCGATGGCGCCGCATCGAGCTTCAACAGGGCGCAAACCAATCGCTGAATTTGTTCTTTGCTCGCGCGGCCGTGCCCGGTGACGGCCTTTTTAATCTGCAATGCGGTGTACTCAGCCACGGGTAGGTCGGCGGCGGTGAGCGCTGCGATCGCGGCGCCTCGCGCCTGACCTAGGAGCAGGGTTGCTCGAGGATTCACGTTGACGAAAACTTCTTCGATCGCGGATTGGTCCGGTTGATGCTCACGGATGACGGCCCGTATACCCTCAAAAACCGCCTTGAGCCTTAGGGGCAAGTCGTCGTTCGAAGGGATACGAATCACGCCGTGGGCGATGTGTTGAGCCTGGTTGCCCGAGCGTTCGACGATGCCAAAGCCCGTACGCAATAAGCCGGGATCAATTCCGAGGATTCGCATGCGACCAGAGCATACCGGTCAGCGGGCCCCGGCGTCGATCAGGTATCCATCGAGAGAGCGATCAATGCCTGAAGTGCCGCACCCCAGTGAACACCATGGCGATACCACGTTCATTTGCGGCCGCAATCACCTCTTCGTCCCGAACCGAACCGCCAGGCTGGATAACGGCAATCGCACCGGCATCAGCCACCACATCGAGGCCGTCTCGAAACGGAAAAAAAGCGTCGCTCGCAACCACTGAATCCGCCAGTTTGAGATTTGCATGCGCGGCCTTGATCCCGGCAATTCGAGCCGAGTCGATTCGACTCATCTGACCTGCACCAATCCCGACGGTGGCTTGATCGGCACAGAACACGATCGCATTCGATTTGACGTATTTGGCAACTCGCCAGGCAAAAAGCAGGTCTTGCAGCTGTGCCGATGTCGGCGCCGTTTGCGTCACCACCTTGAGGTCGGCGGCGACGATCTCGCGGTTGTCCGAGGTCTGCATCAACAACCCGGATCCAACCCGCTTCAGGTCGATCAGATTGCGGCCACGAATCCAGTCGGTCGGACCGTCCGAATTGACCCCATCGAGCGAAATCTCAAGAAGCCGGGTGTTCGGTTTGGCGGCGAATACACGGAGCGCTTCGGGGCTGAAGGACGGCGCGATCAGCACCTCGACAAACAGACCAGCGACCGCCTTTGCGGCTTCGCCATCAAGGCAACAATTAAAGGCAATGATGCCGCCAAAGGCGCTGGTTGGGTCGGTAGCGAGGGCTCGGACATAGGCTTGGGCGCAGGTCGCAGCAATCGCAACACCGCAAGGATTGGCGTGCTTGACGATGACGCAGGCGGGCTCCGAGAAGCTCTTGACGCACTCCCAGGCCGCGTCGGCGTCGGCAATATTGTTGTACGAGAGTTCCTTGCCCTGGACCTGACGTCCGGTCACGAGCGATCCGGGGGCTGGGTACAGGTCGCGGTAGTAGGCAGCCTGTTGGTGCGGATTCTCGCCGTAGCGAAGATCCTGCAGTTTGACAAAGGATCGGTTGGCCTGGCTCGCGAACGTCGTGCGGGAGCCATCGGGCTGTATCGAGGCGAGATAGTCGCTGATCGCCGCGTCGTAATTCGCGATTCTGTTGAAGGCGGCGACCGCCAGCGCAAACCGGGTCGGGTCGGTGAGCCCATGGCAGGCATCGATCTCGGTGAGGACCGATTCGTATTGCCCGGCATCCGTCAGAACGCCAACGCCGCGCCAGTTCTTCGCGGCTGAGCGAATCATCGCAGGGCCACCAATATCGATATTTTCAATCGCATCGTCGAGCGTGCAGCCTGGGCGAGCGACCGTGGATTCGAACGGATAAAGTTGCACGACGAGCAGGTCGATCGGGTCGATCTGGTGGGCCTCAAGTGCTTGCAGATGCTCGAGGACTTCGCGTCGCGCCAGAAGACCCCCGTGGACCTTCGGGTGCAGAGTCTTAACCCGACCATCGAGCATTTCCGGGAAGCCTGTGAGCTCAGCGACTTCGGTGACCTCGATGCCGGCGGTGGCGAGCAATTTAGCGGTGCCACCCGTCGAGACCAGTTCAACGCCACGGGCCGCGAGTCCCCTAGCGAGATCGATGATTCCGGTTTTGTCTGACACGCTCAGCAATGCGCGTCGGATCGGGGTCACGGCTTCGATACTCATTTCACAGTGACCATCTCAGCTGAATCATCTCAAAGTAAACCGTGTTGTTGAAGTTTCTTGCGCAAGGTATTCCGGTTGATACCAAGAAGATCGCTGGCGCGGGACTGGTTGCCCGCCGCTTCTTTCATCACGACTTCAAGCATCGGGCGCTCTACGGCACGAAGCACCATGTCGTAGATAGCGCTCGGGTGCGAGCCATCAAGATCCCGGAAGTACTTCTGGAGATTGAATGCAACGGACTCATCGATCGTGGGTTGGCTGGTTCCGGGGTCTGGGTGCAGCATGGGGTAGAAAAAAACAGAGGGTCAATTGACAAAAGGGAGGGCAGCGATGAGCGGCTCATCGGGGAACGAATCAGCCTGATCAGCCGCCTCAAGAAACCAGACGTCAATCAGTGCGAGCTGCTCTTCAGCGGACTCTAGCTGATTGAAACGCTCACGCAGGGCTTGACCGCCACGCCAAGACTGACTGTACCAGCCCACATGTTTTCGGGCGGTTCGAACGCCGCTGTATTCGCCATGAAACTGATAGTGGTCCAGCAGATGTTGGGTCAGGTGGCCACGGATTTCGCGGAGTGTCGGGGGAGCGATGATTTCACCCCGATCGATAAACCCAAGGATTTCCCGAAAAATCCAGGGCCGACCCTGGGCGGCCCGGCCGATCATGACGGCATCGGCTCCAGTTTTTGAAAGTACATCGAGAGCCTGCTGCGGGGTCTGGATATCGCCATTGGCAACCACCGGTACTCGCCGTGCGCCGTGCAAAGCCGCTTTGACTTCTGCAATGGTTTCGTACTCGGCCTCGCCCCGAAAGCCACAGGCTCGCGTGCGACCATGTAACGTGATCATGGCCGCCCCGGCGTCCACAAAGGCCTGTGCAAGACGCACGGCATTGCGGGCATCGGGCCGCGGCCCGGTCCGCATTTTGACGGTCACGGGGACTGCATCGGGACCCTGTCCAACCGCTTCGACCACCGCCTCAACAATCCGGATGGCAAGCGGTTCATCAGCCAGCAGGGCGCTGCCCGCCGCCACATTGCAAACCTTGCGTGCCGGGCATCCCATATTGATATCAATGATCTGAGCGCCGCGCTCGACGTTAAAGCGCGCGGCGAGGGCCAGCGTGTGGGGCTCACCGCCTGCTAATTGAACGGCTCGTGGCGCCGCTTCACCTTCGTGGTTGATTCGGCGGGTGGTCTTGACGCTATCCCAGAGTCGGGGGTTCGAGGCGGCCATTTCTGATACCGCATAGCCCGCGCCGAGCGCACGACAAAGCTGCCGGAATGGCCGGTCCGTCACGCCCGCCATGGGCGCTACAAAAACACGGTTGGGGAGGTGGTATCGGCCGATTTGCATGACAGGGAGCAGTTGCAACCGATCAAACCAGTTGCGCGGAGCGCGCGATTGTATCGGATGAGGTGCTTCGGCGGCCGCGGGTTTTCTATTGTGCAAATGTTCGGGCGAGCGAGCGGCGCAATGGCGGATTGAGGTCGAGCGCTGCCAGGACCACGGACTGGATTGGCGCCATGGCAGTCATCGTGAAGACCGACGCCAAGGTGTCTGTGATGCGCACCGTTGCTGCCCGATCGTTTCGGCGTGCCCGTTCATATTGTCTGAGTGGGTCATCGGGTCCCCGGAAGTTTGCGCGGTGCGTTGCAGCAAGATTTCCCCCTCGTATCAGGCGCCACTGACTGAGCTGCTGGGCCAATTCGTGAGCGTCGCGCAGTCCGAGATTGAGCCCCTGGCCAGCGACAGGGTGCAGTGTTTGAGCGGCATTCCCGATCCAGACTTGCGGCTGCGACGGGTCATGATCCACCAATTTTCCTCTCGTACGACGACGCAGCGGCATCACTTGACAGTGTTCAATTTCATGGACTTTGATGCCTCTTCCCAACGCACCGTTGAGTACGCCACTCAGTGCGCTACTCAGCGCCTCAGTGAGTGCTCCATTGAGCGCCCCATTGAGCGCCTCATGGGGGGTTTCTGCATGCGCCTGCATCCGTTGCTGCGTGACCGCCTCGAGTGCGCACCAAACCAACGCCCAACGGTGCGCCTCTGGAAGGGGAAGAATCGCCAGAGGACCTTCAGGTGTGAAGAGTTCGAGCGCTCTGCCTTGAGTCCACCCAGTCATGCGGACTTCGGCCAACAAGGCCGACTGGCCGAAATCCCGAACGTCTGCCTCTGCGCCTGGATCGCCATCGGCATGAATCAATAAAGTTCCAGGTTCGGATGGAAGGTCGACATTCGGTTCGCGAATAACGCGTCGAACACCACTACCCAGGAGCGCTGCCTCGAGACATTCGACCAGTGCGCCATGTCGGACTACGTTACCCAAACGGGCGCACCGCAGGTCCTGGGCCGGAATCCGGACACGGCCCAGATGGCCACTCAACGCGACTTCAACGGTCGTGATTTGACCGCTCTCGACCGGAAACTGTGCGACCCGCTCGATCAGCCGGCGGGATCCGGCCGAAATCGCCAGAGGTCGACGCGCTATTCCGGGGGCAGCATGGCCGCCTGATACGACTTCGATTGTGCCTGGGTCGGGCCAGTGACGGGCCAAAAACAGCGCGCAGGCCAACCCGACAGGACCCGTACCGCGGATTTGAATCTCAGTCGTCATGAGCGGGATGTCCTGCCCTCCGCCATGAGTGCTTCAATGGCGTCCGCCGCGGTGGGTACGTCCGCCGTGAGGATCTCGCAGCCGGCCTGGGTCACCAAGGCGTCATCCTCAATTCGGATTCCAACGTCATGAAAACCCGCTGGGACATCATCGGCCGCCCGAATGTAGAGACCGGGCTCGATCGTCAGTACCATGCCGGGCTGCAGCGTCCGCCAAGGGCGCTCCAAGGCGCTCGCCTCAGTGCCGGGGTCGGACCAGGGGCTGTTTGACTCGCGGTAATCTCCGACGTCATGCACGTCCATGCCCAACCAGTGACCGGTGCGGTGCATGTAGAACCGCTTGTAGGTCCCTTGCGCGATGGCATCGTCGACCGGCCCCGCGATCAAGCGCTCGTCGATCAGACCCTGGGTCAGCACTCGCACCGCGGCGTCATGTGGGTCAATGAACCGGGCTCCGGGGATCGTCGCTGCGATGGCCGCATGCTGCGCAGCCAGCACGATGTCATAAATCGCTCGCTGCGGACCGCTGAAATGCCCGTCGACCGGGAAAGTCCGGGTGATATCCGAGGCATATCCATCAATCTCGCAACCAGCATCAATTAGCAATAAAGTCCCGGCGCGTAGCCTTGCATCGTTGTCTCGATAGTGCAGGATGCAGGCATTTTCAGCGCCTGCCACAATCGAACCATAGGCGACGGATTGAGCGCCTCGACTGCGAAATTCATGCAATAGCTCGGCCTCGACCTGATACTCAAATTGCCCTGGCCGTGTCGTGCGCATCGCGCGCTTGTGCGCATCGGCTGAAATCATCGCAGCCCGTCGCATCGTGTCAATTTCGAGTGAATCTTTGATCAAACGCATTTCGTCGATTGCGGATCGAACGTCGATGGCATTCGATGGCGCGCTAACCCCTGCGCGCGACTGAGCTCGAACGGCGCTCAACCAGCGGCTGATCCGTGAGTCCAACGCGGGTTCGCTTCCGAGCGCGACCCAGATCGCTGGGCAGTTCGCCAGCAGGCTCGTCATCGTCTCGTCGAGTGTTGCGATCGATTGCGCATGCTCGATGCCGAAGGCTTCGCGGGCCCCCTCGGGTCCAAAGCGCAATCCATCCCAGGTTTCGCGCTCGGCGTCGCGCTCACGGCAAAAGAGGATTGACCGGTGCGCCCCGTCGGCCGTCACGATCAGGACCAGCGCGGACTCTGGCTC
>Ga0214921_10009256_pt1 | contig 12509 bp, 13 predicted proteins | sample LL1505_MetaG_FD_177992 | JGI IMG/M metagenome (GOLD analysis project Ga0214921, IMG submission 177992) | Freshwater microbial communities from Lake Lanier, Atlanta, Georgia, United States - LL-1505 | ecosystem: Environmental > Aquatic > Freshwater > Lake | place: USA: Georgia | collected... | reverse complement strand
CTAATTGTCCTGACATGATTCCCCGAATTCTGTTTTTATAAAAAACTATTTTCCTTGAGCCGCTGCAGCGAACGCGTCAATCAGTCTGCCAAGTTCGGCGTCTGTGATTACTAGCGGAGGACAGAATGCAATCGTGTCTGTATTGATTGCGCGTGCAATCGAGCCCATCTGGATCATTCGATCGCGAATGGCGACAGCATTTTGATCTGGTTTGAGCCCTGCGGCCCAAACTGCGCCGTCGCCTCGAACGTGATCGATCGTGCCATCTTTGGCAAGTGCGGTCAGACCAGCGCTCAAAATGGCGCCGATGTGTTTGGCACGCTCGAGCAAGCCTTCGCGCTCGATGATCTCAAGGTTCTTCAAGGCTGCGGCACAAACAGCGGAGTGCCCAGAGTACGTGTAGCCATGTCGTAAGAAAAAGTTTGGATCAGACTCGAGGGCATCACACACCTTGCGTGCAACAAAAACTCCACCAAGTGGTTGGTAGCCAGAGGTGACGCCTTTTGCGAAGCACAACAAGTCTGGAGCAACGTTGTAGAAGTTTGCAGCGAACCACGTGCCCATGCGACCAAAGCCAGAAATCACTTCGTCAAAAATAAGAAATGCACCATGTTGGTCGCACAACTTGCGCGCACCTTCGAGGTAGCCAGGAGTTGGTGGCCATACGCCGCCTGCACCTTGGATTGGTTCAGTGATCACAGCTGCGATACGCGAGCTGTTTTCGCTCATGAACTTTGCAAGGTCTTCAATGTTGTCGCTGTCAACTTGCACAACCTCTGGAAGCAGTTGTCCAAAACCGATTTTATTGAGTGGCAATCCCTGCGCACTTGTGCCGCCGTAGTTAGTGCCGTGGTAACCGCGCATGCGCGAGATTATGATGGTGCGCTCGGGGTGTCCGGCTTGAACTTGTGCGACGCGCGCAAGCTTCATTGCGGTATCGACGGATTCTGAACCGCTGCCGCACAAAAATACGCGCGCGTCCTTCATCGGAGAAATTGTTTGCAATTTGGCCGCAAGCTTTTCAGCGATGTCGTTACTAAACGGATCAAAAGTCGAATATGTTTCGAGAGTTGAGATCTGCTCGGCTACGGCTTGGGCAATCTCATCACGCCCATGACCCACCTGGCTGTACCAGAGGCTGCCTATGCCATCTATGTATTCGTTGCCTTTGTCGTCCCATAACAGAGAGCCTTTGCCCCTCACGATGCGCACAAAGTCAGTTTTGGTGGGCTTGGCAAAGGCATGTAATAGGGGGTCTGTCATGGTCGTAACGCTAGTTGGCAGGGGTCGCGGGTAGTTATTTCGCCTAACCTAGAGACGGTATGAAGGGCCTGATTCTCTCTGGTGGTGCTGGCACGCGTCTGCGACCGATCACACATACCAGTGCCAAGCAGTTGGTTCCCATAGCCAATAAGCCAATTCTGTTTTACGGCATTGAGGCAATGGCCAAGGCTGGCATCAAAGAAATCGGCATCATCATTGGCGAGACGGGTAAAGAGATCCGAGCTGCAGTTGGCGACGGATCACAGTTTGGTGTCAAGGTCACGTACATTCCGCAAGATGCGCCTCTTGGTCTTGCGCACTGCGTACTTATCGCGCACGACTTTCTAGGTGATGAAGACTTTGTGATGTACCTAGGTGACAACATGCTCGAGCAAGGTCTCACGCAGTTTGTTGACGACTTCAAGAATGCTCGTGCTGCAGGTGGACCAAAGGCTCCAACCGCACAGATTTTGTTGTGCCATGTTGAGAATCCGAAACAGTTTGGTGTTGCTGAAGTAGACAGCAACGGTCACGTAGTGCGGTTGGTTGAGAAGCCAGAAAATCCACCAAGTGATCTTGCGCTCGTAGGCGTGTACTTGTTTGACAAGACAATTAATGAAGCAGTGCGCTCGATTAAGCCTTCGCCACGTGGCGAGCTTGAAATCACTGATGCGATTCAGTGGCTCGTGGACCAAAAGAAGGTCGTGCATCATCAAGTCTTGCAAGGCTGGTGGATTGACACTGGCAAAAAAGATCCGCTGCTTGAGTGCAACCGTTTGGTACTCGAAGTGCTTGAGCCGCGCAATGAGGGCGAAGTAGACAGTGCATCGCAGATCGAAGGACGAGTAGTCATCGAAAAGGGCGCTGTCATTAAAGGCTCTCGAATTCGTGGTCCGGTTGTGATCGGCAGCGGCTCGGTAGTTGATCACAGTTACATCGGGCCGTACACGTCACTTGGTCGCAACTGCAAGGTCGAGCACTCAGAGATGGAGCACTCAGTTGTGCTTGATGGCTCGAGCATTGTTGGTATTGCACGCCTCACCGATTCTTTGATCGGTCGCGATGTTGCCGTTACTCGCTCTGAGCAAAAGCCCCGCGCGTTGCGCCTGATGTTGGGTGACGATTCGAAAGTGGAGCTGGAGTAAATGCCAACAATTACTGAGTCGACAATTATTTCCGGAGTACAGATTGTAGAACCGTCGATGTTTAAGGACGATCGTGGTTACTTCATCGAGACTTACCGCCGCCAGTGGTTTCCACTTGGACGCGAAATGGTGCAAGGTAATCGCGGAGACCGCCAAAAAGGTTGCATCGTCGGCCTGCACTATCACTTGCACCAAAGCGATTATTGGTACGTGCCGTACGGTTCGTGCAGAGTCGTATTGCATGACTTGCGCACGGGTTCGCCAACAGATGGCGCAACTCAAGTTGTTGACTTGGGTGCGAAAGCTGATGGCACGCATGACCACCGCGGCATATTTATCCCACCAGGCGTTGCTCATGGATTTGCGTCACTCAGCGACATGACCATCACGTATTTGGTCGATAGCTATTACAACCCAACTGACGAGCGTGGACTTGCGTGGAACGACCCAGGTGTTAAAGCCGACTGGGGTATTGCAGACCCGATCCTGTCTAAGCGTGATCAAGAAAACCCACAGCGTGGTCAGATCGACAAACAGTTTCAGCCACACTTTGGCCTGCGCACCTGAGGTAACGGTATGAAGATTTTTGTAACTGGTGCAGCCGGATTCATCGGCTCAAACTATGTACGTTGGGTGCTTGCCAACACCGATCACTCAGTGACTGTGTATGACTCACTTACGTATGCGGGCAACATGTCGACACTTAAAGACGTAGACGACAACCCAAGGTATTCATTTGTAAAAGGCAACATTTGTCAGCCGGGCGATGTGATGGCTGCGATGAAGGGCCATGACTCTGTCGTGCACTTTGCCGCGGAGAGCCATGTTGATCGTTCGATCGTAGGTAGCGAAGACTTCATTCTCACAAACTGCTTCGGCACGAATGTGATCATGGATGCCGCGCGACAACTTGAAGTCTCGCGCGTCGTGCACATTGGCACTGACGAGGTGTACGGCTCGGTCGAAGTTGGGTCGTCGAAAGAAACAGATCCGCTCGAGCCACGCTCACCATATTCCGCATCCAAAGCGGGATCGGACTTGATTGCACTCAGCTATCACGCGACGCACGGTGTGCCTGTGGTGGTTACTCGTTGCACGAACAACTTTGGTCCGTATCAGTATCCAGAAAAAGCGATTCCGTTGTTTACTACCAACTTGCTCGACGGCAAAAAGATTCCTCTATACGGCGATGGACTCAATGAGCGCGATTGGCTGTATGTGGATGACCACTGCACCGGCGTGCATTTGGTATTGGAAAAGGGCAATGTTGGAGAGATCTACAACATTGGTGCTGGCAATGAAACTCCAAACCGAGTGCTGGTAGACAAGTTGCTTGCATTGCTGGGCAAAGATGATTCGAGCGTCAACTATGTTGCCGACCGCCTTGGTCACGACCGCAGGTACTCGGTAGACATTGCCAAGATCACCGCGCTCGGTTGGAAACGTGCGCGTTCGCTAGATGAAGCGCTTGAGCAAACAGTTGCGTGGTATCGCGACAACCGCTGGTGGTGGGAGCCCCTCAAGGCAAACAAGTAATGCAAGGTCTCCGGTAATGAAAGTTTTGATCACGGGGGCCAATGGGCAACTTGGTCATGAGTTGGTGCGAGCAACGATTGCTGCGGGCCACGAAGTAGTTGCGACTTCGCACGAGACACTCGACATCACAAAAAAGTCTGATGTGGATGCTGCGATCACGGCAGCACGACCTGACGTTGTCATTCACGCTGCTGCATGGACAGCTGTTGATGCATGCGAGAGCGACCCAGAAAAAGCACTGCTCGTCAATGGCACTGCGACGAAATATATTGCAGATGCCGCGCACTCGGTTGGCGCTCATGTTGTGTACATCTCCACCGACTATGTGTTTGATGGAAGCAAAGCAACGCCATACGAAGAGGGCGATGCAACAAACCCACAAAGCGTGTACGGGTCGAGCAAATTGGCAGGAGAGCGTGCGCTTGGGGCAACCGATTCAATCGTGCGTATTTCGTGGGTGTGTGGTTTTTATGGAGCCAACATGGTGAAGACCATCTTGCGCCTGGCCGAACAACCACAGCTCAAGTTTGTTGACGATCAAATTGGTAATCCAACATTTGCTGATGATGCAGCAGCAATGATCGTGCGTTTAGCTGCAGAGAAGCGACCAGGTACTTGGCACGTCACCAATCAGGGCGATGTGAGTTGGTATGAGTTTGCGCGCGAGGTTCTGATTGCGGGCGGTTTTGACCCAGACAAAGTCGCTCCGATCAAAACGCATGAATTACAGCCACCGCGACCAGCCAAGCGTCCATTCAATTCGGTGCTGAATAACGGAAGTTTGAAGAATGCAAGAATCGATTTATTGCCAGACTTTCGCATACCGCTGAAGCGGTTGGTGTCACAGCTTCAACAGAACGAGCGAGGGTAGGGTTGTTCTCATGAATCAAGAGCAACTCCTGATCGAACTCGAGCCCGTTGCGGCCAAGTTGTACGAGCGCCATCAAGGCGTTGCTAAAGAGTGGTTTCCACACGAGATGGTGCCATATAGCCGCGGCAAAGATTTTGAACCTGGCAAGCAGTGGGTGCCGGAAGACGCAGATTTTGGTGGTGGCGACACCGAGATCGATGAAGCAGTGCGCGCAGCACTATTTGTCAACTTGCTGACCGAAGATAATTTGCCGTATTACTTTCGCGATATTGACCGCTTGTTTGGCAGCGACACTGCATTTGGGGAGTGGGCTCGCAATTGGACTGCAGAAGAAGGTCGCCACTCGATCGTGATGCGCGATTACTTCACCGTCACTCGCGCGGTTGACCCAATCGCTCTTGAGCGTGCGCGCATGATTCAGGTGCGCGGTGGTCAGGTGCCAACGCCACATGATGCGTTTGAAGCACTGGCGTATGTGAGCATGCAAGAATTGGCTACACGTATTTCGCATCGCAACACTGGCAAGTTGATGAAGGACGAATTGGGTACCGCGATTATGTCGCGCGTAGGCAATGATGAAAACTTGCACTACTTGTTTTATCGTGACTTGACTGCTGCAGCCCTTGAAGTTGATCCGTCGTCAACCGTGATTGGCATCGAGCGTGCAGTGCGCACATTTTCGATGCCAGGTCTCGGTATTCCTGACTTTGATCGTTTGTCAAAAGAAATCGCCAAGGCTGGCATCTATGACCTACAGATTCATCACGACCAGATTCTTGAGCCAGTCATCATGCGCCACTGGAAACTCGAAAGCGTCACTGGTTTGAGCGATGAAGCAGAAGAGGCTCGCGACTCGTTGTTTAAGCGCATGTCACGCATTGCAAAAGTAGGCAAGCGCATGGCCACTGGCCATGCAGCCGTTAGTCAATAACTCGCGCACTACCTGTCCTCAAACACCCACAAGCTGCCTGTGTAATTGGCAACCCACACCCGACGCATTTGTGCATCGTAGGTAATACCCACCGGGTGGTGACCTGTTTTCAATGTTTGAATAACTTGCATGTCGCTTGTGCGGACTTTGACCATTGTGTCGCTCATGTAGTTGACCACGTACAGGCTCAAGCCATCGTCGGACATCACCATTGTGCGAGGTTCGGTTCCTGTCGCAACTGACTTGATGAGAGTGTCGGTGAGAGGATTGATTGCTCGTATTTGACCTGATTTATTGTTGGTGATGTAGAGCACCGAATTGTCAGGAGAGAGCACAAGGTGTCGCGGTGTGTAACCAGCACTTGTAATAGTGCGTGTGGTGAAATCCCGCAGGTTGATGGCAGCAATAATCCCACCGCCCATGACGGTCACGTACGCAGTTGACGAGTCGTTGGTGATGGCTATGCCTCGTGGATGGAGGCCAACCTCGATGCGTTGTACTTCTTTGCCCGATGAGACGTCGATGATCGAAACATCGAGCGAGCAGAAGTTGGAAACAACGACGTACTTGTTGTCTGGTGACACAGCAAGGTACTTGGGCACTGCACCAACCAGGATCACCTGGTCGATTGCAAATGTCGAAGTGTCTACTCGATAGACAAAGCTCTGGTCCCGATCATTGCCTTGACAGGTATCGACTGCGCTCGGATCCCAACCATTGCCGTACATGGCGTAGTTGGAAATGTATGCGTATTTGGCATCTGGTGAAAATGCTGCCTCAACCGGTGAGCCACGTACAACCGAAGATCTGCCAGCAATTTCGGCGCTGAAATCTTTGAGGTCAACCTTGTCATCGATGGTTGCAACCAATTTGCTTTGTCGATCAAACACGCTGATGTTGTGTCGATACATCATGTTTTGGGCAAAGAACAATCCGGTACCAGAGTGCACAATGCTCTTGGGTTGCAAGTTGTCGTTGGCGATCGTGTCGACCAGTGAGAGGATTCGTTCGTCGGATCGTTTGCCGTCTGAAGGCACCAGCGTCGTACTTGTATTCGGGGTCGAAGTAGTTGGGGCAGTGGCATTAGCGGATGTATCAGCGGGTGCTTTTGACGTCTCGCCATTGGCGCAAGCAACGAGTCCAATAACAATGCTGATGCTGATGATCAAACGCTTCACACCAGCAAGGCTATGAGCCTTTGAGGTGTCGTGGCTGAGTGCTCTTGACTATTGACCGCAACAATGGTGGAATTGTGGAATGACGAACGCAACTTTTACAAGTATGGATGTGTCCACAAAGGAAGAGTGGTTGAACATTGGTGCTGAGACCGCCAAAAACCAGCCTCGTGTTGCTGAGGGCATTCTGGCTATGTTGCGCGGAATGGACACGATTGTCGATGGATTTGTCACTGATCAGTTAACACATGCATTGCAGACTGCAACTATGGCCGAGCGTGCGGGAGCAGATGATGAAGTGGTGGTCGCTTCCTTGTGTCACGACATCGGCAAAGCAATTAGCGTTCCCAATCATCCAGCGATTGCCGCAGCAATCTTGAAGCCATATGTGCGTCCTGAAGTGCACTTCATGATTGAGGCACACCAAGATTTTCAGGGTCGCCACTATTACGGCCACTTTGGGATGAACCCCGATGCACGTAAAAAACACGAAGGTCATCCTGCATATGACTTGGCTGCAAAGTTCGCTGACGAGTGGGATCAGAAAGCGTTTGATCCAAGTTACGACACGCTGCCACTTGAACATTTTGAAAGTCGCGTACGCGCGATATTTGCAAAGCCCAAGTTTGTTGCAGCCGACTAACTCAATGTCGCGCAGCGTCTCGCTGCCTATGTACGACTTTCCTGAAGTACAAGACTCGACACAAAAATTACTCGTGGCTCTTGTTGGGGCACTTGAGTCGTGCAATGAAAAGGCGCACGTCCTCACACCTGATAGTTCGGTACATGCAGAACTGATGAACATGTGGCGCAGTGCCGACATGGTGATGAGTCAGTCATGCGGCTTGCCGTTTATCGAAGAACTGCATCAATTCGTGAATGTCATAGGTACACCGTTGTGGACGGATGTGAGCGACGAACGTGGTCGATATCAAACAGTGATTGTCTCACGTGAGGCACTAGGCATCTCGAGCATTGCCGAGGTGCGAGGGATGCGCCCGGTGGTGAGCAACACGCAAAGTTTGAGTGGATGGTGCAGTCTTGGGGTGGCACTCAGTGAAGTAACGACCGATCCAACTTTTGTGCAGCCAATTACTCAAAGTGGTGGACATGCCGCAAGTCTGCAAATGCTTCAAGATGGGGAGGCGGATATTGCATCAATTGATTCGGCGACGTTTCGGTTGCTTTCTCGTCATCGCCCTGCACTTGTAAACAACTTACGAGTGATTGGATATGGCCCGCTTGTTCCGGCGACACCAATTATCGTTTCAAAATCTTCGCTTGCAGATACTGATGAGGTTTATCGTGTTGTGAGTGAGGTATTTGGACGGTCAGATTTGCAGGCCGCACTTGGCAATATTGGGATCAACGGCTTTGTGCGCCTTGCCAACAGCGATTACGACGGCGTTATGGATCTGGTGAAAATAGCCGAGGTAGTGTTGCCACGTAAGTAGTTACGGAAAACAGATCGGAAATTTAATGTCGGGTCCTCGTCCAGTTAAGGCGCCTACGGGCAACAAACTCACGTGCGCGAATTGGCAGATCGAGGCGCCGTATCGCATGCTGCAGAACAATCTCGACCCTGCAGTGGCCGAGCGCCCAGATGATCTCGTTGTTTACGGTGGCACAGGTCGCGCAGCCCGCAGTTGGGACGCCTACGACGCAATGTTGCGCACCATGACGACCCTCAAGCCCGACGAGACAATGCTCGTGCAGTCTGGCAAACCTGTTGGAGTGTTTCGCACTCATGAGTGGGCGCCGAGAGTGTTACTTGCAAACAGCAACTTGGTGGGTGACTGGGCGACATGGGATGAATTTCGTCGGCTTGAAGACCTTGGCCTCACGATGTACGGCCAGATGACTGCGGGTTCATGGATCTACATCGGTACGCAAGGAATCTTGCAGGGCACATACGAATGTTTTGCAGAGATCGCACGCCGCAAGTTTGGTAACACGCTTGCAGGCACGATCACTCTTACTGGCGGCCTAGGCGGGATGGGTGGCGCACAGCCGCTGGCCATCACGATGAATGACGGCGTTGCATTGTGCGTAGACGTGGATGCATGGCGCGTGAATCGCCGCGTCGAGACTCGTTATCTGGATGTTGTTGCCACTTCGCTAGAGGACGCTGTCGCACAATGCTTGACCGCAAAGAAAGAGCGACGACGTTTGTCGGTTGGGCTCGTTGCTAATGCTGCTGATGTTTTTCCAAAATTGTTAGCAATGGGTTTTCCTGCCGACATCGTGACCGACCAGACGAGCGCTCACGATCCTTTGTCGTATGTGCCAAATGATGTCAGTGAAGATGCAGCCAAGAGTTTGCTTGCAACAAACCCAGCCGAATACATCAGGCGTTCACGTTTGGCCATGGCCGAACAGTGCGCTGCGATGGTTGGTTTCATGGATGCTGGTGCCGAAGTATTTGACTACGGGAATTCATTGCGACGTGAAGCTCAACTCGGTGGGTACGACAGAGCATTCGATTACCCAGGTTTCTTGCCGGCATACATTCGCCCGCAGTTTTGCGAAGGACGCGGACCATTCCGTTGGGTTGCATTGTCGGGGGACCCTGCAGATATCGCGGCAACTGATGCTGCAGCGATGGAAGAGTTTCCCGACGACGAAGGTTTAGCAAAGTGGATTCATTTGGCCAAAGAGCGTGTTGCGTTTCAGGGCCTTCCAGCCCGTATTTGTTGGCTTGGTTATGGCGAGCGTGATCGTCTTGGTTTGCGGTTTAACGAGATGGTGAAAAAGGGTCAGCTCAAGGCACCGATTGTGATTGGTCGCGACCATTTAGATTCTGGCTCTGTTGCATCGCCGTATCGCGAAACCGAATCGATGATCGATGGCTCAGATGCCATTGCCGACTGGCCTCTACTTAATGCGCTCGTCAATACTGCTAGCGGTGCAACCTGGGTGAGTATCCATCATGGCGGAGGCGTAGGTATCGGCCGCAGTATTCATGCCGGCATGGTTGCGGTTGCCGACGGCACCGACTTGGCTGCAGAGAAGCTTGCGCGCGTGCTGGTGACCGACCCGGGAATGGGCGTTATTCGGCACGCAGACGCGGGATATGACAGGGCTATCGAGGTTGCCGATCAACGCGGAGTGCGCTTACCAATGCGCGAAGGCTGAGCGATTGCAGACCATGGCTACTCAAACTTTTCATGCACAGTGGGCTTGGCGGGGCGCTGAGTCTGCTGTTGCCAATGTACGTATTGGCGTCAGCAACGGTGTGATCACGAGCGTTGAAGATGGTGTGGAGGCGCAAGCAACCGATGTGCGCATCTCTGGAGTTGTGCTGCCCGGATTGGTGAATGCACACAGTCATGCATTTCATCGTGCATTGCGCGGACGCACTCACGGTGGCGCAGGAGATTTTTGGTCGTGGCGCACTCCGATGTACGAGATTGCCAATCGTTTAACACCAGAAACTTATGGCGAACTCGCAGCGATGACTTTTGCCGAAATGGCATTGAGCGGCATTACGGGTGTTGGCGAGTTTCATTACATCCATCATCAGCAAGATGGCAAGCGTTATACGAACCCGAACGAGATGGGTCTTGCAATGGTCGAAGCATCTCAACGTGCGGGTATTCGCATTGCTTTGCTTGACGTTGCCTACTTGCATGCGGCTCTCGACAAACCCGAGCCACTCGCTGAACAGAAACGTTTTTCAGATGGCACGATCGATAACTGGCTCGACAGAGTCGATGCATTGGGTGAGGGCGATATCAATAGTGAACACGGTCCGGGCTGGACAGTCGGCATGGCTCCACACAGTGTGCGCGCAGTGCATCCGAGTGAGTTAGAAGAAGTAGTTGCGAATCGTCATGGCAAAGTTGTGCATGTTCATGTCAGTGAGCAGCCAGCAGAGAATGCGGCGTGCATTGCTGCCACTGGTAAGACACCAACACAGGTATTGGCTGATGCGGGTCTGCTTGGAAGACACTTCACCGCAGTGCACGCAACTCACATGACGGCATCAGACATCGAGCTGCTGTGTTCGAGCCACAGTGGCGTGTGTATGTGCCCAACAACAGAACGTGATTTAGCCGACGGCGTTGGTCCTGCGAGCTCGTTGAGCGCTGGTGGGGCAGTTTTATCGCTCGGTACGGATTCGAATGCATTCATTGACGTGTTCGAAGAAGCGCGCGCAGTAGAAACAGATGAGCGACTCGTGTCCGGTAAACGTGGTGCCCATACGCCCGCAAGTTTGCTCATTGCGGCAACGTCAGGCGGTGCAACTGCGCTCGGATGGGGGCAACATGGAATTCAAGTTGGTGCTCCAGCCGATTTCATTGCGCTGTCGCTCGACTCGGTACGACTTGCTTCGTTTGATGCCGCTCATGCTGCTGCCCATATTGTTCATTCAGCGGCTCCAGCCGATGTGCGTGATGTCTGGGTCGCTGGGCGTCAAATAGTGCAAAATCACCAACATCTCACCGTGCCCGATGTGGTCGGTGGACTTGGAAGGGCAATTGCTGCAGTCGTTACACTGTAAGCCTTATGGCCGTATTACCGATAGCAACAGTGGGTCACCCAGAACTCAAGTGGGTGGCAAAAGAAGTAACTCGCGAGCAACTTGCCTTGCCAGAGACTCAAGCGTTTATTGATGACCTCATCGAGACTATGCGTCACGCAAATGGAGCAGGACTTGCTGCAACTCAGGTGCTGCGCCACCAGCGCATCTGCGCAGTCGAGGTTGACAACAATCCGCGTTACCCATACAAGCCGCGCGTACCGCTAACCATTTTGGTCAACCCAGTGCTCACACCACTCGACGATGACATGTTTGAAAACATGGAAGGTTGTTTGTCGGTGCCGGGTATTCGTGGGCAAGTTGCTCGCCATACGAGACTGCACTTGACCGCATGGGACCGCGATGGCAACCCGATCGACAAGGACATACTCGGTCTGACAGCGTGCACGTTTCAACATGAAGTTGACCACTTGGATGGACTGTTGTTTCTCGACAAAGTGATTGACTCTGGAACTTTGACTACATGGGACTCATTTAATCTCTTTCATCACGATGCGTTCGTGGATCGCGCAAAGGCACTCGTCGCAAAGCACGGTTCATAATGCTCGCGCTCAATAACATCGGACACCTTGTTACCAATGACCCGTCAATCGGAAATGGTCCGCTCGGCATTATTAATAATGCAGGCCTTGTAGCCGACGACGACGGCAAGATTGTTTGGTGCGGTCCACAAGATCAGATTGATCAGTACACCGAAGCACAACCAATCGGTTGTGACGGATGCGCAATCATCCCTGGCTTTGTTGACAGCCACACTCACATCGTGTTTGCTGGCGATAGGGCGCAAGAGTTTGAAGCGCGCATGGAAGGCCTTCCATATGCGGCAGGCGGCATTCAGAGCACCATGATGGCTACACGCGCGGCTAGTGATGAATTGTTGTCATTAAACGCTCAGCATCTGGCTTACGAAGCGTTGTGCTCGGGTACTACGACGCTTGAAGTGAAGTCTGGATACGGACTATCGGTGAAGGACGAAGAGCGTTCAATGCGAATTGCACGCACGGTGACCACCGAAACCACATTTCTTGGTGCACACCTCTATCCA
>Ga0214921_10009255_pt1 | contig 12509 bp, 13 predicted proteins | sample LL1505_MetaG_FD_177992 | JGI IMG/M metagenome (GOLD analysis project Ga0214921, IMG submission 177992) | Freshwater microbial communities from Lake Lanier, Atlanta, Georgia, United States - LL-1505 | ecosystem: Environmental > Aquatic > Freshwater > Lake | place: USA: Georgia | collected... | reverse complement strand
GCAGTGGCCCCGCCATAGCCGCCGCCGATGACCACCACCTGGGCTTTGGAGGGTAAGTTGGCCGCCCACAAAGCGGGGGTGGTACCCAGCGCCAATCCGGCTTGCAATAAATGTCTTCTTTTCATGGTCAGTCCTTAACGAGGTAGCGCTGCGAAATAGTCGGCCATGGAAGCAATTTGCGCTTCAGTCAGGCCCTTGGTAATTTGGTGCATGATGGTGGCGGGACGGCTGCCATCTTTGAATGCTTGCATTTGTTGCACCATGTAGTCGCGCGGCAAACCCGCAATAGAAGGAACGCTCGAGTCTTTGACAGTACGTCCTTCGCTACCGTGGCAATTGGCGCACATGGCGGCATTGGCACGTGCGTGAAGCGCTTTGGATTCAGGGCCTTTATCTTGAGCTGTCGCAAGCATAGACGTGCTGAAGAAGATCATCAAAAGGCTAAGCCTTGAAACTGTGTAATGTGAGAATTTCATAAGTAGTTAACCTTAAGTGACTTTATTTTGAATGTACGTGAATTTAGATGTGTAGTGAAATAATTTTTCCATCTGATAAATGGATAATTTCTTCGCCAAAATGCATGACATCTTCTTTGTTGTGACTGATAAGTACCATCGGAACTCCAAGCATGGTTTGTAATTCGGACAGTTCCTGTCGAAGGGAGTTGCGTAGGGATTCATCCAGCGCAGAAAATGGCTCATCCAGTAATAGTGCTTTAGGGGACATAACCAATGCACGCGCCAAGGCTACCCTTTGGCTTTGCCCTCCAGACAACTGATGCGGAAATTGATATGCAAGCGGTTTTAATTCGAATTTTTCAAGCCATTTGTCAATTTCAGGTAAATAGATATTTTTAGGTGGGTTAATCCAATTTTTATATAAAGAAAAACCAATATTCTGAATTACTGTTAAGTGAGGAAACAGAGCATATTCTTGAAACACATAAACCAGTTGTCTTTTTTGAGGAGGCTTCAATATGCCTTTAGCAGAATCAAAAAATTCTTCAGAAAAAAATCGAATATGACCTGTATCTGGGGTAATCAGCCCACTTAACATTTTCAGAAATTGGGTTTTTCCAGAACCTGATGGGCCAAAAAGAACCAATCTCTTGGCCTCACTTTTCAATTTAATATTTAATTCAAACGTTCTAAAACGATTTTGATAAGTTTTCTGAACAGCAATATCCCACAACATGATGCTCACCTATCTAGCTTCGATTAAGCGACCGGGTATTAGTTTCCCAGATGCTAGTAAGACACTGATGCAAACCATAGAAGTCAGTAATACTAAAAAGTTGGCTACATCATCACGTCCCGCTTGAACCGCTTCAAATACAGCTATTGAAAGGGTTTGAGTTTGACCGGGAATACTGCCCGCAACCATCAAGGTAGCCCCAAATTCACCAGATGATCTAGCGAAAGACAAAAGTACACCAGCAAGAATTCCGCGCCATGCTAAAGGGAGTGTGACCCGAAAAAAAATAGCCCATTCGCTCACACCAAGTACGCGAGCAGCTTGTTCGTATTGTGGCTCTAGAGATTCGAAGGCGGCTCTTGATGCTTTGAATACCAGTGGAAAAGAAACGATGGCTGCAGCAATGACCGCACCCTGCCAACTAAATATCAAGTTGATACCAAGTTTCGAATTTAAAAAATGACCAATAGAACCTTGCTTGCCAAATAAAACTAAAAGGTAGTATCCAAGAACGGTGGGGGGCATCACCATAGGCAACGTTAAGATGGCATCAAATAAATCCTTGCCCCAAAATTTTTTTCGAGCAAAAACATAGGCAATACCAATGCCAAAAATTAAATTAATTAAAGTTGCAAATCCAGCAACTTTAAGAGTTAGGCGTAATGCAATCCAAGCTTCATCCATGACAGCGGTTGAGCAATTGCTCTAAGAGATAGGTTTTTTGATTAGTCATGTGTCAAGGCTAATACAACTGCAGTTTCGTCGATGTGTGCAAAAGCATCTTCGCTGATATTGAACTTCTGAAGTTGATCTGTAAATCCTACTAGTGTTACTCCAGGTTCAACTAACAGACTGAGTTCTCCATTTTGGTTGCCTCTGGATTTTCTGACGATAACGCCGGGAATTACATTTTGAAATTCATCGTTTCTGCTGCGCACAATTTGAACAGCGGTAGCTTTAAACAAAACTATCACTTTTTGACCAATTTGCAACTCAAACAATTCAGCGCTGGCTGCTGTGATTCGAGCATGAAATACTGAAGCTCCTTTGGTGGTTAGACTTACTTTGACGGAGCCATTTTTCTTGACAATACCAGAAACTGTAGCTGGAAATTGATTACGCATGGTTGTTTGAAATACCAGTATGCCTTTAGCAAGGGTATCTGCAACTGCGAGAGGTTTTGATTTCTTTAGCAACTTGGATTTAGCGATTTCTAATTCCGAAGAAGCCTTGAGCAAATCTTTACCAGCTATCGTCAGTTGAGCGCCACCACCTCCAGATCCTCCTACTACTTTTTCCACTAAGGGGGTACCAGCTAAATTACTAAGAGTATCAATAGCTTGCCATGCTGCTTTATAACTAACTCCAGCTCTTCTTGCAGCTTCTGAAATAGAACCGGCTTCTTGAAGTCGGCGCAAGATATCGATACGTTTATCGGTTTTGGTATGCCCAAGGGCTTTACCTAGATCTTGATTTTTTTTTAGGGTCATTGAAGGGTAATCAAAAAATGCTGTATATTCGCTATTCCATAAAAGAACAGCGAGTTGATTCGCTATTCCAATTTAAGAAAAGGATGAGCAATTGGCAACACTAATTCTACTCATTAAAAAAATCAAATGATTTTTAATACAAATTTATTTGATTAACGTCAGTTTTGATTTAAGCCAAAGTCTTTATTTGCATAAGCAAAGTACTTTTAAGGAAACAACATGAAATTTTCAATCCCACACCACCTGCGTCGCCAAAAACTGACCGCGACTCTGCTAGCCAGTGTTTTGTTTGCAGGTCCGGCCATGGCTGCATTAGACGATGCCAAAGCTATTTTGCAAGTGTTACTTAAAAAAGGCATCATCACTCAAAAAGATTACGACACGACTTTGGAGGAGTGGAGCAGTAAACCATCCGAATCAACCCCGCCGGTTGAGTATGTTCAGGATGCATTAGGCGTTAAAGCAAAAGACGTTCAAAAGGCAGTGGAGTACACCCAAAAGGATGAAAAGAACGGCACAGTCAAACCCAGTGGTTTTGGATGGGTGTCAGCTGATGGTGAAAACAACATTAACTTGACAGGTATGGTGCATTTTGATGCGCACGTCATCCAATCTGGTCTTCCACGCACAACTGACAAGGACAGTGCATCGGTAGCCGATCAATTTGAGTTTCGCAGAACGCGATTAGGTGTCAACGGAACGGTTTATAAAGACATTGACTATGAGTTGATCATCAATGGCACGGGTTCTGACACAAATATTGTGGACACAGGCTTTATCAATTTCAGAGGCAACAAGAATGCCCAAATCCGAGTAGGACGATTTCGCCAACCTTATTCATTGGAGTCCATGACCAGAGACGCCAGTATTGATTTCATGGAGCGTTCCTATGGCGACCAACTGGGACCGCAAAAATTGCTTGGCGCTATGGTGTGGGGAGAGCCTGTGCAAGGATTTACCTATGCAGGTTCTGTGGCTCAAAGTGGATTCAATGAACTGACCAATGCAGACAATATAGGCGGGTTGGGTACCACAAGATTGACATTGAATCCTGCGGAGCTCAATAAATTGGATGGTCAAGTCATACATATGGGTGTCAGTAATCATTTTGGTAAGTACGAGATCACACCTACCTACAGTTTGAACACGGGCAGCGGTGTCGATAACGTTGCAAGGGCTACATTGTTGACGTTACGCACTGAAAACCGTGGCTTAGCAAATGCTTACCGTGTTCAGTTGAATGGTGGAACCACAGCTGGTACCGCCACTTACGGTTCAGCAACCAACTACGCAGCCTCTGTCTATAAAAAATTGGGTGACTTGGAGTTTGCTTATGCAAACCATGCATTCAAATACCAAACTGAATATTCAAAGCAATCATTGAGAGCGAATGTATTGACCTATGCAGGAACGACCAACAGCATGAATGGGCTTAACGTAACAACGAGTTACCATGAATTTGTCTATAACTTGACAGGTGAAAAATGGTCAGATGCATACAAGGGAGGCTCATTCTCTGGCATCAAACCCCTGTCCAACTTTAATCTTGGACAATCAGGCACTGGTGCATGGCAATTGGCTGTTCGATACTCAACTTACAGTGCGGATTACGCCACAGGCACATCGACCACCACAGCTTACCGAAATGAAAACGCTGAATCAGCCAACACAATCACTTATGGCGTGAACTGGATACTCAATCCTAGTGCTGCCATCAAGCTGAATTATGCGGTCACCAGTTTTGGCAGGGCCGTCAAAATCTTAAGCAACACTGACTCCACCACCACCAATGACGAAAAGGTGATTTCTGTCCGTACCCAAATTAATTTTTAAATTGAAAAAAATGTTTATGAAAAGATACTTGGTTTTAGTAATCATTCTTTTAGACTCAACGGCATGGGCGGTGGATTTGACTGTTTCTGCAGCGATCAGTTTGACGCAGGCGTTCCAAGAAGTAGGAACTCAGTTTGAAATTCAAAATCCAGGATCAAAGATTAAATTTAATTTTGCTTCATCCGGTATGTTGTTGCAACAAATTTTGAATGGAGCCCCCGTAGATGTTTTTGCAAGTGCAGATTCAGATACGATGGATAAAGCAATTGCTAAAAATGCAGTGAGCACATCAGATAGTAAGGTGTTTACTTTCAACAAGTTGGTAGTGGTCACAACAACTCAATCCAATCTGGTGTTGAAGCAACTGGCCGATTTGAAAAAACCCGAAATCAAGCGCATTGCCATGGGATTACCTGCCAGTGTTCCTGCCGGACACTACGCGCAAGCTGCACTGGATAAAGCCGGTTTATCAAATGAACTCAAAGACAAAATTATCGGGACACAGAATGTACGTCAATCTCTTGATTATGTTGCCAGGGAGGAGGTTGATGCTGGATTTGTATATATCAGTGATGCCTTATTGATGCCAGATAAAGTAAAAGTTGCATTTATAGTGCCAACAGTTTCAGCTATTCAATACCCAATTGCAAAAGTTTCAACGACGACTCAACCTGAACTGGCTAATAAATTCATTTCTTTTGTTTTGTCAGCTAATGGGCAAGCTATTTTGAAAAAATTTGGTTTTGGAAATTAATTTTTTCGATGCAGGAAGAAACAGGCAAGTTGAATTTCAGACTACGAATAGACATTGAAAATGAGCCAGCCATAGGAGCCGGGAAAATCCGCTTATTAGATTCACTTTTACGAACAAAAAACATTACTATAAGTGCACGTCAAATAGGGATGTCACCTAACCGCGCTTGGTTACACATTCATCAATTAAATGTTTTATTAAAAGAGCCAGTCTTGCTTGTTAATAAAAATATTATTAATGGTGTGCAATTAAGTTCATCAGGCATCAAGTTGCTGAATTTGTATCATGAACTTGAATCCCAAATTCAACTGATATCACATTCTTACGAAAATGAATTTTTGAATTTAATAAAAAAATAAATCTAGTGAACTCGATTGATTAATTTAAAGTTATTGGGCTGGAAATAAATCATTTCGATGCAAATTGACTGACTCAAGCACCAAAGCGTTCAGCGCTTCAGTTTGGCCTGCATCTATACCTTCGAACAACTTGATCCGCATGCGCGGTTCCCAAAACTTACGAATATGGTTGGCAATGCCCTCCAATGCTTCCGCGCGATCAGGGTAGGCAGAAAAAAACTCACCGATTTGGTTGGCCATGTGAACCAGATTATGTATGTCCATATGTTTAAGTCTCTGTGGATTCGATAAAAGCAGTGGATAAAAATCGCTCAGGGTAACTGTATGCAGTGAAACTGTCGCCACGCACCTGACCAGCCAGCAACAGGTTGTGTGACAGCGCTATGTCGACAGCCAAACGTGTCGGTGCAGATACCGCAGTCAATGCGCCTGCGCCAGACTGTATGGTTTTTTGTACCATTTCAAAACTGGCTCGGCTGGTGATGCAAATAAAACCTTGTGTCGCATCCAAGTGGGCTTTGGTCATCGCACCAATCAGTTTGTCCAAGGCGTTGTGTCTGCCCACGTCTTCACGCACAAGTTGAATCACGCCATAAGCATCCGACCAAGCCGCCGCATGTGTGGCACCAGTTTGCAGCTTCAGGGGTTGCATGGCACGCAAACCAGCGTGTGCGCGTTGCATGGCTTGTATGTCCAGATGAATCGCTGGTGCTTGGGGCAGCGACAACTTGACTTGCGCCAGACTGTCAGTGCCGCATAGGCCACATCCCGTGCGACCGGCCATGCTGCGTTTGCGTTCTTTTAAGCGGACCTCGCATTGGGACGCTATGTCAATGTGCAACTCAATGCCTTGTTCCTGTTCAATCACTTCAACGCCATACATGTGTGAAGCAAGGTCGATCAAACCTTCACTCAGTGCAAAACCCAGCGCAAAATCCTCCAGTTGCAGTGGCGTGGCCATCATCACCGCATGGGAAATGCCATTGAACACCAAGGCCACCGGCACCTCCTCAGCCAAACTGGCAGAAAGAGCCGTTTGAAATTTCACTTACCAACCACCTCAAAACTGTCGGACTGAGCCTTGGCTAGCAAATCCATTTGTGTTTTGTTGAAGCGCTGGTAGTTTTGTTGCCATTCAGACGGTTGAGTGACCGCTACCACTTGCACAGCTGTTACTTTGTACTCGGGGCAGTTGGTGGCCCAGTCGGATGCGTCAGTGGTGATCACATTCGCGCCTGACTCGGGGAAATGGAAGGTGGTGTAGACCACACCGGCTTGCATGGCCTCGGTCACACGCGCGCGCAGCACAGTGCGCCCGGCGCGGCTCTCGATACCTACCCAGTCATGGTCTTTGATGCCGCGTTCCTCGGCGTCGTGCGGGTGAATGTCCAAAAGGTCTTCGTCATGCCACAGGTTGTTGTCGGTGCGGCGGGTTTGTGCGCCCACGTTGTATTGCGACAAGATACGACCGGTGGTCAGCAGCAAAGGGAATTTGCGGGTAACTTTTTCTTGCGAAGCCACATACTGCGTTGGAAAAAATTTGCCTTTGCCGCGCACAAAGCCGCTGACGTGCATGATGTCAATGCCAGCCTCAGCAGTGTCGGCATTGCAAGGCCACTGCAAGCTGGTGTGCTGGTCAATCTTTTCATAGCTGACACCTGCAAAGCTCGGAGTCAGTGCGGCGATTTCCTTCATAACGTCTTGCGGGTGTGCGTAATGCATCTCATAACCCAGCGCTTTCGCCAGTTTGACGGTGACTTCCCAGTCAGCCAATCCCGCCATCGGCGGCATGGCCTGACGCACACGGGAAATGCGGCGCTCTGCATTGGTGAAGGTGCCGTCTTTTTCTAAGAAGGATGAACCCGGCAAAAACACGTGAGCGTATTTAGCGGTTTCGTTCAAAAAGATGTCTTGCACCACGATGCACTCCATAGCGGACAAAGCGGCCGCCACGTGTTGCGTATCAGGGTCGGATTGCACAATGTCTTCGCCTTGGCAATAAAGCCCGAGGAACGAGCCGTCCATCGCAGCGTCAAACATGTTCGGGATGCGCAAGCCAGGTTCGGGACTCAGCGCCACGCCCCATGCGCCTTCAAACAAAGTGCGGGTCGTCGTGTCAGAGATGTGGCGATAGCCAGGCAGCTCGTGCGGGAAACTGCCCATGTCGCAGGCACCTTGCACATTGTTTTGACCACGCAAAGGGTTGACACCCACACCTTCGCGTCCGACCATGCCGCAAGCCATGGCCAAATTGGCAATGCCCATCACCATGGTGGAGCCTTGCGAATGTTCTGTCACGCCCAAGCCATAGTAAATGGCAGAGTTAGGGCCAGCGGCGTACATGCGTGCCGCAGCGCGAACGTCGGCGGCGGGAACGCCGGTGATGCTTTCAAAGGCTTCGGGTGAGTTTTCTGGTTTGGAGACAAAGTCGCACCATTCGCTGAAACTCTTGTCGTCGCAACGCTTTGCCACATAGTCTTTGGCGACCAGTCCTTCAGTGACCACCACATGCGCCAATGAGTTGATGAGTGCCACATTGGTGCCCGGCTTCAAGGCCAAATGGTGTTGTGCTTTGACGTGCGGACTGCTGACCAGATCAATTTTGCGGGGATCAGCGACGATGAGTTTCGCGCCTTCACGCAAGCGGCGCTTCATGCGCGACGCAAACACCGGATGCGCGTCTGTTGGATTTGCGCCGATGACCAGCAACACATCTGCGTGTTCCACCGATTTGAAAGTTTGTGTACCGGCCGATGTACCAAAAGTTTGACCCAAACCATAGCCGGTGGGTGAATGGCACACGCGTGCACAGGTGTCGACGTTATTGGTGCCGAATGCGGCACGAACCAATTTTTGAACCAGATAGGTTTCCTCATTGGTGCAGCGTGAAGAAGTGATGCCGCCTACCGCGTCTTTGCCATGTTTGGCTTGTATGCGTTTGAATTCTGAGGCTGCATGGTTGATGGCTTCATCCCAACTGACTTCTTGCCACGGATCGGTGATTTTGCTGCGGATCATGGGCTTGGTGATACGGTCTTGGTGGGTGGCATAGCCCCAGGCGAATCGGCCTTTCACACAAGAGTGACCTTCATTGGCTTTGCCGTCTTTCCAAGGCACCATGCGCACCACGGTATTGCCTTTCATTTCGGCCTTGAAGCCGCAACCGACACCGCAATAAGCGCAGGTGGTGATCAGGCTGTGCTCGGGTTGACCGAGTTCAATGATGGATTTTTCTTGCAAGGTGGCGGTCGGACACGCTTCTACGCAGGCACCGCATGACACACACTCGCTGTCCATGAAAGGCTGGTCTTGTCCGGGGGATACGCGGCTCTCGAAACCTCTGCCCGAAATAGTCAATGCGAATGTGCCCTGGGTTTCTTCACAGGCGCGTACACAGCGGTTACACACAATGCATTTGCTCGGGTCGTAGGTGAAGTAAGGATTGGACTCGTCCTTCTTCATGTCGCAATGGTGGTCGCCCGCTTGTGCACCCACACCATAACGCACATTGCGCAAACCGGTGACACCTGCCATGTCTTGTAATTCGCAGTTGCCGTTGGCGCTGCATGTCAGGCAATCCAGCGGGTGGTCGGAGATGTACAACTCCATCACGCCTTTGCGCAAATCTTGCAACTTCGGGGTTTGGGTATGTACCACCATGCCGTTTTCTGCAGGCGTGGTGCAAGAAGCTGGATAGCCTTTGCGGCCATCGATTTCAACCAGACACAAACGACAAGAACCAAAAGGTTCCAAGCTGTCAGTGGCGCACAGTTTGGGGACTTGTATGCCGGCGTCAACCGCTGCACGCATCAGCGATGTGCCCTTGGGAACACTGACATCGTAGCCGTCAATGCTCAGGCTGACAGTTTCAGAGGATGTGCGAGCTGGTGTTCCATGGTCACGTTCTTGTTTCAGGTACATCAACATGGGGAGTCCTTAAGAAGCAGAGGTTTCGGCTTTTTCTAAACCGAAATCAGCAGGGTAATGGTTGAGTGCTGAAAGCACCGGATAGGGCGTCATGCCGCCCATGGCACACAAACTTCCGTGCAACATGGTGTCGCACAAATCGCGCAACAAATGCACTTGCTGTTCCTTGTTAGAGGAAGTGGCGATGCGGTCTATGGTTTCCACGCCGCGCGTGGAGCCTATGCGACACGGTGTGCATTTGCCGCAACTCTCTAACGCACAAAATTCCATGGCGTAACGAGCCAGTTGCGCCATATTGGCGGTGTTGTCGTGGACCACAATGCCGCCGTGACCGACCACCAAGCCAAGCGCTGCATAAGCTTCGTAGTCCAGTGGCACATCCCATTGCGACTCAGGCACATAAGCACCCAAGGGGCCGCCCACTTGCACCGCTTTGATCGGTCTGCCACTGCGACTGCCGCCGCCAAACTCGAACAACAATTCGCGCAACGTGAGTCCGAAGGCGCGTTCAACCAAGCCGCCTTGTTTGATGTTGCCGGTGATTTGAAATGGCAGCGTGCCGGTGGAGCGGCCCATGCCGAAATCTTTGTAAAACGCAGCGCCTTTGGCCATGATGATGGGCACACTGGCCAGCGTGATCACGTTGTTGATGACGGTGGGTTGGCCAAACAAACCTTCTAACGCAGGCAGGGGTGGTTTGGCACGCACTATGCCGCGTTTGCCTTCCAGGCTTTCAAGCATGGCGGTCTCTTCACCACATACGTAAGATCCCGCGGCTTTGCGCACATGCAAATGAAATGCTTTGCCGCTGTTCAACACGTTGTCGCCGAGGTAGCCGGCAGATTGCGCCAATTGGATGGCGGTGTTCATGGTGGCAATGGCGTGCGGGTATTCTGAGCGGATGTAGATATAGCCTTGTGTGGCACCGACCGCCACACCAGCGATGGCCATACCTTCGATCAGCATGTAGGGGTCACCCTCCATGGTCATGCGATCGGAGAACGTGCCCGAGTCGCCTTCATCCGCGTTGCACACGACATATTTTTGGGCCGCCGTGGTGGCTCGCACGGTGCGCCATTTGATGCCTGCCGGAAACGCTGCGCCGCCGCGTCCGCGCAAGCCCGAATCCAACACGGTTTGCACCACATCAGCGCCATCGATAGCTACAGCTTTTTGCAGACCGACCCAGCCTCCATGTGCCGCGTAATCATCCAAAGACAAAGGGCGGGTGATGCCCATGCGGGCAAAGGTCAGGCGTTGTTGTTTGGCGAGATAAGCGATCTCGTCGGTGAGGCCAAGAGACAAAGCGTGCGAGCCGCCATTCAAAAAACCGGCTTCAAACAAAGAAGGCACGTCTTCAAAAGTCACCGGCCCGTAAGCCATGCGGCCTTTGGCAGTGACGACTTCAACCAGCGGTTCAAGCCAAAACATGCCGCGCGAACTGTTGCGTTGAACATTGATAGACAGGCCGCGTGCCGTGGCTTCCTTAAGCAAGGCATCGGCTACTTCATTGGCGCCAGCGGCCAAGGCCGCGCTGTCGCAGGGAACAAAAACGGTGATCATGCAGCGCTCCCTATGTCAGCAACCAATCGGGCCATGCGTGTTTTGTCCATTCGCGCATACAGCTTGTCGTCGATTTGCACCGCAGGTGAAGACGCGCACAAGCCCAGGCAATACGCAGGCTCTAGAGTAAAAAGGCCGTCAGCGCTGGTCTCATGCAATTTGCAACCCAGAAGTTCTTCTGCTTGTGACAGCAATTCTTCGCTGCCGCAGGATTGACAGGCCTCGGCGCGACACACTTGCACCACGTGTTTACCGGGTGCTTTGCTGCGGAAAAAATGGTAATAGGTGATGACGCCATGAACCTCGGCGCGTGACAGGTTCATGGCCTCAGCCAGCATAGGTACGGCAGCGGGAGGAATAAACCCCAAAGCCTCTTGCACCGCATGCAACAAGGGCATCAGACCGCCTGGCATGTCTTTGAATTCAGGCAGCAGCCGACTGACAGTCAGCAGTTCAGGGGCTTCGACAGGTTTATTCATTTTTGATATCAGTTAAAAAATTTGCTCACACTCAACACGGTGCGGTAGATGCCCCAGGCCAGCGGAATACCGACGGCTGTCCAGGCCAGCACCACCCATAAAGGATGGGTGTTTGATGAATCGCCTTGGGCGCTACCGACTTCAGACGCGCTGGCTTTTTCATGGGCGAGTTGCTTCTCATGCGCCAGTTCCTCTGGCGTCATGAAATGCTTGGCATTGACTGGGCGAATCATCAAGTTGGCTATCAAACCAACCACCAGCATGCCGACCAAAATGAACATGGTTTGGTTATAGACCTGCTCGCGAGGAATGCCCAAGCCCAACTGGTAGTCACGCATGTAATTGACCACCACCGGGCCCAAAATGCCGGCGGTCGCCCATGCGGTCAATAAGCGGCCGTGAATAGCGCCCACCATTTGCGTACCGAATAAATCGGCGAGGTAAGCAGGAACAGTAGCAAAGCCGCCGCCGTACATACTCAAGATGATGCAAAACGCTGCGACAAACAACAGTTTGTTTCCTGCCATGGCACTGGCTGGTACAGACGCGTACAAGGCACCACCCAACACAAAGAAGATGATGTAGGTGAGTTTGCGACCGAGCTTGTCAGACAGGCTGGCCCAGACAAAACGCCCGCCAATATTGAACAAACTCAGCAAAGCTGTGAAACCCGCTGCCACTCCGGCAATCATGGTCAATTGCGCTTTGTCGAGATCGCCGAATTTGGCATCCACACCGATCAAGCTGCCACCAAAGACTTCCTGCAACATAGGGCTGGCCATGCCAATCACGCCGATACCGGCAGACACGTTCATGCACAACACGACCCAGACCATCCAGAACTGGGGAATGCCCCAGACCTTGCTCACATGCACATGGTTTTGCGTGATCATGGTGTTGTTGCTTTGTT